>Ga0114998_10003420_pt1 | contig 11773 bp, 10 predicted proteins | sample ArcticOcean_MG_C_5_FD_87044 | JGI IMG/M metagenome (GOLD analysis project Ga0114998, IMG submission 87044) | Marine microbial communities from western Arctic Ocean - ArcticOcean_MG_CB4_138 | ecosystem: Environmental > Aquatic > Marine > Oceanic | place: Arctic Ocean: Canada Basin | collected...
ATGATGTCTGCTAATGCTAGGAACAAAATAAATACGACTGAGTCAGATAGTTTTGCTATGGATTTAAAGAAATGGCTTTCAATCATGGAAACCTATGAAGCAGGAGGTCATGCATATCATGCAACCATGCCCACAGATTCTCTAAAAGTTTTTAGAGATACGTTATCAGAGACCCGTGAATTTGGATTTTCAACAGCGTTTGATGCTCAGTGGAAACTTGGAAACTCTGTCAGAGAGACCTTAAAAAATTGGGGTATTAAGTCAGTGGCGGCAGACGGTTTTGGTGCTCCTGGTGTCGTGGTTAGCTACACTGAATCCCCTGATGTTCAAAATGGGTCACGATTTAAAGAACTTGGGTTTCAAATTGCAGCTGGAGTACCGTTAAAATGTGATGAACCTTCAGGATTTAGTACATTTCGTTTGGGCCTTTTTGGGTTAGATAAACTCAAGAATGTTGAGAGTACCTTAGCAACTTTAGATCAAGCTTTTGAACAAATATTTACGTCTTGACTCTTAAATTTTTTTTAAGCAACTATTTTTTTACACGTCAATACGGAGACTGAAATGAATGATAAATACAAAGTAGTAGTTATTGGTGGGGGTGTCGTGGGGGCATCTGTTCTTTATCATCTTGCGAAATTTGGTTGGAAAGATGTTGTTCTCTTAGAGAGGTCAATTCTTACTGCGGGCTCAAGCTGGCATGCTGCTGGTGGCATCCACGCATTAAACGCTGACCCGACGATGGCTTCTTTGCAAGCCTATACAATCGATTTACTTGCCGAGATTGAAAAAGAAAGTGGTCAAAATATTGGATTGCATATGACTGGTGGGATAACAGTTGCTTCTACACCTGAGCGCTGGCAATGGTTAAAATCTGCCTATCGAGTATTCCAGTCTATAGGAATTGAAGATTGTTATCTAATGTCGCCGTCCGAAATTAAAGAAAAATGCCCTATAATGGATATTACAGGTATTCTGGGAGGTTTATGGGCTGATAGAGAAGGGTATGTTGACACTACTGGAACGGTACATGCATATGCTGGAGCTGCCCGTAAGCTTGGGGCACAAGTAGTAGAGCACAATAAAGTGGAAGAACTCAAGCAACGTGCTGATGGTAGTTGGGATGTTATAACCCAAAAGGGTATTATTCATGCTGAGCACGTTGTAAATGCTGGTGGATTATGGGCAAAACAATTAGGTCGTATGGTTGGTCTTGATTTACCTGTTTCACCTTTGTCACATCATTACTTTATAACAGATACTATCCCAGAACTTGAGGCAATAGATTTTGAGGTTCCTATGATGGTGGACCTCGAAGGGTTTACTTATATGCGGCAAGACCAAAAAGGAATTTTGATAGGAATATATGAACTAAACCATCAACACTGGGAAGTTGATGGAGCGCCTTGGGACTATGGATTTGAACTTTTACAAGAAGATACCGACCGAATTGGTCCAGAGCTTATTGAGGCATATAATAGGTATCCAACTTTAGAAAATATTGGAATAAAGAATTGGGTTAACGGGGCTTTTACGTTCTCTCCTGATGGGAATCCTCTAGTTGGACCCATAAGAGGTCTTAAAAATTACTGGTTAGCTTGTGGTGTAATGGCAGGATTTTTACAGGGTGGTGGGGTAGGTAAAACCCTGGCAGAGTGGATGATTTATGGGGAGAGTGAAGCAGACTCTTGGCCAATGGATATAGCTCGATATGGAAAATTCTCATCAAATCGAGAGTATATCAAGCAGACTACTGGGCAGTTTTATTCGCGACGGTTTGTTATGACTTACCCTAACGAGCAACTGCCTGCGGGGAGAGCGCTTAAGAAAGCTCCAGCTTATTCAGCAATGACAGCAGAAGGGTGTAAGTGGGGAGAAAGCTGGGGTTTAGAAGTTCCATTACTTTTTGGCCCTAAGGATTTTGAAGAAACACCTACACTTAAGAGATCTAACGCTTTTGTTGAAGTGGAAAAGGAAGTTAGGGCTGTTCGAGAAAACGTAGGGCTCTTAGATATTTCCGGTTTTTCTAGGTTTGAAATAAAAGGACCGAATGCAGAAAAATGGTTAAATTATGTAATGGCAACCAAATTACCTAAGCCTGGTCGAGCTAGATTAGCTGTAATGCTTGCTCCCAGTGGACGCCTGAAGGGTGATTTAACTCTCTTTAATTGGGGTGACGGCTCCTGGTGGATTATGGGGAGTTATTACTTAAGAGAATGGCATATGAGATGGTTTGAGGACCATATGGAAGACGGGGTTTCAGTAAAAGATATCTCAGATACAATTGTCGGTTTTTCGATAACTGGACCAAAGTCGCGAGATGTTTTATCAAAACTAACTCACAGTGATGTTAGCAATGAAAACATGCCATTTTTGTCCTGTCGAGAAATGGATGTTGGATTGGTTAGAGCAAAAGTTGGACGCCTTTCTGTATGTGGTGAGCTTGGGTACGAAATAAATTGTGGAGCCCTTGAGCACATATCCTTAAGAGAGACCCTATTAGAAGCTGGTGCTGAGTTTAATATTCGTGAGTTCGGGTTTTATGCTATGAACTCTCTTCGCTTGGAGAAGGGTTTTGGAATTTGGTCAGCTGAATTTAAACAAGATTATACGCCCTTTGAAACAGGTATGCATAGGTGGATAGATTGGGAAAAGGACAAATTCATTGGAAAAATGAACCCTAAAGACTTCAAGGATAAGAGCGCGCCATCCAGACAACTGGTTATGCTGGAAGTTGAGGCTTCAGATGCTGATGCATCAGGTTATGAACCAGTCTGGGATGATGGTAAGAAAGTTGGCTACGTAACCTCTGGTGGTTATGGACACTTTGTAAAAAAATCTCTCGCATTCGCTATGGTCGATAAAAAATACTCAAAACTTGGAACAGTACTCCAAACCCATATTGTTGGAGAAGAACGAAATGCTACTGTGATCGAAAATTCAGTATATGATCCATTAGGGTCTAAAATACGGTCTTAAAAATTCTTCACTTAAAATTAGAGATATAAATAGAACTACTTTAGCAAACTCAAAGAAGTTAAATACTATTGTTCCTCCTGGTAGAATGTCCATGTCTATGGAATGTGTGAAAAAATTTGTAGTTTCTAAGAATTTTTAACCCACTATCAAAAAATTTAACTAATGAACTTTTTAAAGTGCATTCATACCGTATTTCATTAATTGGTCACGTAGAGGAGTAATATCATGGATTAAACCTAGTGATTTACTACGTAGATCTTTAAACCATTGCATCTTGGCCATTGAAGTTAAGTTTAAGGCGTCTATCCCTTTCATTCTTAAATTTACTTTCAGTCTCCTTAACCTGCTATATTCAGAAATCGCGCTTTCACTATCTAAGCCATTTTTTTCAACTAAGCTTAATAATGTACTTATGTCTGACATACCCATGTTTAACCCCTGTGCGCCGATAGGAGGAGAGGAGTGTGCTGCTTCTGCAATTAATACTGTGCGTTCTGAATAGAATGTTTCAGAAAGCTGGCTTACTATTGGCCACAGAGAAGTTTTTGAATTTATAGTTAAGTTCCCCAGCACACCACATGATCTTTTATTTACCTCGGCTTGAAACGCATCTTTATTGAGGTCAATTAGGTTTTTAGCGCGAATTGTTTTCTCCATCCAAACTACAGCTGACCTGTGTTGACCATTGTTGTCATTAAGTGGGACTAGAGTGAAGGGACCACCACTCATATGAATTTCGGTAGATATATTTTGATGAGAAACTGGGTGGTTAACAATAAAAGCTAAAGCAGATTGCTTAAAGTTACTACTACTAGACTTTATTCCAAGGGATTTTCTTACAAAAGAGTTTTTTCCATCTGCGCCGATAAGAAGTTTAGCTTTAACGGTTTCGCCATTGCTTAACCATACTTTTGCTTCGCTCGTCCGAGTGACTATCTTAGTTGAGTTCACACCAAAACATAATTGTACGTTAGAAAGAGTATAGATTTTTTTAATTAATTCTTCTTTAAGTACAGAATTTGATATGTTCCATCCAAAGGGGAGCCCCGATATTTCCGAGGAGTTAAAATCACGCTTAGTCCTTGGGGATTCATTTTCTCCACCGGCATCAATTATGCGCATAGTATATAATGGTGTTGCATAAGGAATGAGGTCATTCCAAATATTAAACTTTTGCATAAGTTCTATTGATTGTTGCAACAAAGCTGTACTTCTTAAATCCAGATTTTTAGTAGTTGATGCTTCATCATTTAGTGAAGGGTCAACACAGATTACTTTATAACCTGATATTCCAAAGAAGGCTGTAGCAAGGAGGCCAGAAATTCCACCCCCACAAATTAATATATCGCATGATTTATTCATAACAAACTGTTTAATACCAACCATTAAGATAAAAAAGTCTTTTTAGATCAAGTGCTTCAGAAAGCCGCTCAATTTGGAAGTATGAAAATCTATATAATGTTCATCTTTTGATTCAGGGGATACAAAAATAGTTTTCATACCTAACTGATGTGGAACTTTTAGGTTCCGAGGTTCGTCTTCAAACATTGCACTAGTAAGAGGGTTTAGCCCATCTTTTTTAAATACCAATTCATATGCTTTATACTCTGGCTTTGGATTGTAATTGGCATCTTCGACCCCATAAATACATGAAAATACATCTAGTAAGCCTAATGCGGATAAGACATTTTTAGCATATGGAGCTGTGCCATTAGTATATACAATTTTTCTTCCTGGTAAATTTTCTATAAGATTTTTTAATTCTGGGTTTTTAACCAAGTTATCAAAACAGATGTCATGAACATACGATAGATACTCTTCGGGTTCGATTTGGTGCTCCCGCATTAGGCCGGCCAACGATGTTCCATATTTTTTCCAATAATCACTACGTAATATGTCTGCAGCTTCCCTTGGTATTGAAAGTTTTTGAGAAATCCAGTCAGTCATTTTTTTTTCTATTTGATCGAACAAACACACTTTTGGTGAATATAGTGTATTATCAAGGTCAAAGACCCAGTTATTTACATGTTTAAAATTATTTGAAATCATAACACTTTTAACTAGTATGAGGTGAGTTTGATTTATTTTTTGAGATTTGTTCAGTGAACTTCTCAAACAAATGATAACTATCTTGAGGGCCAGGAGATGCCTCTGGATGATACTGAACGCTAAAAGCATTCTGATCCCTTGCCCGTATCCCACAGTTCGATCCATCAAAAAGTGACACGTGCGTTTCTATTACGTTGTCAGGCAATGTTTGACTGTCGACAGAGAAGCCATGATTCATAGATGTTATTTCAACTTTACCTGTCTCAATATCTTTTACTGGATGATTTGCTCCGTGATGACCGTGATTCATCTTAATAGTTTCGGCACCAAGAGCTAATGCTAGTATCTGGTGACCTAGGCATATACCAAAGATCGGAATATTATTTTCTAATAGACCTTTTATTACTGGGACTGAGTACTCACCTGTAGCGGCTGGATCTCCTGGACCATTTGAAAGAAATATACCTTCGGGGTTATGAGAAAGTATTGTTTCTAGAGTGGAATTTGCAGGAAGTACTGTTACGTCGCATCCTGAATTCGTTAGGCAACGGAGAATATTACGTTTTGCGCCATAATCGATTGCAACTACCTTATGCTCCCCCTTTTTAACAGTTGTATGCCCTTCGGGCCAATTCCATCGTCCCTCGTGCCATTCATAAGGCTCTACATGGGAGACTTCTACTGCTAAGTCGGAGCCTTCTAGTCCCTTGGATGTCCTTGCCGAAAGAACCATTTTTTCTATATCGAATTCCCCATCAGGATTATGAGCTATAGTTACATTTGGAGCCCCTTGGGCTCTTATGGCTCGTGTTAACCTCCTGGTATCTACGCCGCCCATACCTATTAGGCCTTTTTCCATTAACCATTGTGATAAATGACCAGTATTCCGCCAATTTGATGGTTCGGTGGGGTCCCACTTTACAATTATTCCTTCTGCAAATGGTTTAAGCGCCTCATTGTCCTGTGTGTTAACTCCTGTATTGCCGATATGAGGAAAAGTGAACGTAATCAGCTGCCCTGCATATGATGGATCTGTAATTATTTCTTGATAACCAGTCATCGCTGTATTGAAGCATAGTTCTGCTGTACAGATGCCGACTTTTCCAAAGCCTTTACCATAAAATATAGTTCCGTCTGAAAGAACGAGGCAAGCGGTAGGTCGTGACTTCATTTAGAGAGCTCCCAACAGATTTACGGGAACTTATGTTTCTCTAACGACCTGGTCAACCGACATATACGATTAAGTATTGTAAAAGGCGTCGTTTGTTAGTAAATGGCCACCCTCTGTTACTAGTAATGAGGAAAATTATGTCCACTGGAATACGAGATAGATTGTCAGTTTCTTTAATCGAGGCGCTCAAGTCTAAAAACCCACCAAGATTAGGGACGTTAAGATTAATTAATGCTGCGCTAAAAGATCAGGATATTGCCCTTAGAGTTGAAAACCGAGAAGTTGGTGATCCCGAAGTTTTAATAATCTTGTCTAAAATGGTTAAGCAAAGACAAGAGAGTATAAAGGCTTATGAAGAGGGTGGTAGATTAGAGTTGGCAGAAAAAGAGCGTTTAGAAATATTGATAATTGAAGAGTTTCTTCCTATCCAGCTTACTGAAGATCAGACTGAAAATGCTGTTTTAGAAGCTATTAAGGAAACTGGTGCCGAGAGTATCAGAGATATGGGAAAAGTTATGGCTAGGCTTAAGAGTAAGCATACAGGTCAAATAAACTTTAGTACGGTGGGTCCAATGGTAAAAGGTAGGCTTAGCCAGTAACTAAACTTACCTTTTCAGTGTTAGTGACCTTTATCCCAGTCCGATTGTTTGGCAAGAATCTCAAATGTATGTTCAGGAGGAGGGCAAGGTAGTGTCCACTCTAGTGTGTCAGCGTACTCATTCCAGGGGTTATTAGTAGTCACACGTTTCCCTGCAGTGAGTGTGTAAATCATAACGCCGATAAAGAACAAAAACGAAGCAAATGATAAGAAAGCTCCCCAGCTAGAGACATAATTCCAATAAGCAAAAGCTTCCGGATAGTCTATATACCGTCTGGGCATTCCTTGTCTGCCTAAAAAATGCTGAGGGAAGAATGTTATATTAGCACCAATAAACATTGTCCAAAAGTGTAATTTTCCTGCCCATTCGGGATACATTCGCCCAGACATTTTTGGTAAATAGAAGTATATTCCAGCAAAAATGGCGAACACCGCTCCAAGCGACATCACGTAATGAAAATGTGCAACAACATAGTAGGTATCATGATATGCCCGATCTACTCCAGCTTGAGCTAGAACAATCCCTGTTACACCACCTAGGGTGAAAAGAAACAAAAAGCCAAAGGCCCAAAGCATTGGGGTCTTGAATTCAATTGAACCACCCCACATCGTGGCAATCCAAGAAAATATTTTAATTCCTGTTGGAACAGCTATGACCATAGTGGCAAGCATAAAATATGATTGTTGGCTTAAAGAAAGCCCGACCGTGTACATGTGATGTGCCCAGACAACAAAGCCTAATGCGCCGATAGCAACCATGGCGTATACCATTGGTAGATATCCAAATACCGGTTTTCTAGAAAATGTTGCTATAACGTGACTTATAATTCCAAAGCCAGGAACAATTATAATATAGACCTCTGGGTGACCAAAAAACCATAAAAGATGTTGATAGAGTATTGGATCACCGCCACCACTCGCTTGAAAAAATGTTGTTCCAAAGTTTCTATCTGTTAGAAGCATTGTTATAGCACCAGCTAAAACGGGTAGTGATAGTAGAATTAACCATGCTGTTACAAATATTGACCAGGAAAAAAGCGGAACTTTGTGCAAAGTCATGCCTGGTGTACGCATATTCAAAAAAGTTGTAATCATGTTAATCGCACCCAAGATTGAAGATGCACCAGACATATGAACAGCAAATATTGCAAAATCCATAGACATACCGGCTTCAGACGTTGATAGCGGCGCGTACAGAACCCACCCAACACCAGAGCCTGCTTGATCATTTCCTCCAGGTGTCAACAAGGATGCGACTGCAAGAGAACAACCAGCCACATACATCCAATATGATAAATTATTCATTCTTGGGAAAGCCATGTCAGGCGCCCCAATTTGGAGTGGCATAAAGTAATTCCCAAAGCCTCCAAATAAAGCGGGAATAACAACAAAGAACATCATTAATATTCCATGACCCGTAATCAGAACATTCCAAAGGTGACCATTCGGGGTGCATTCAGCTACAGTGGCTGCAGTTAACCGAGCCCCTTCTAAACACATGTATTGAACACCGGGTTCCATAAGCTCGAGACGCATATAGACTGTGAAGATAACAGATATCAGCCCCATGAATCCACCAGTGAATAGGTAAAGTATGCCTATGTCCTTATGGTTCGTAGACATAAACCATCTTGTAAAGAAACCTGGTTTAGCATGTTCTTGATGGCTTGGAATGGTTGCGTCTACCATGTGTTACTCCCAGTTTTATTTTGAGGTGTGCCTCAAACAGCGGAAAAAATTAATATTATAATAACTTACTGTCTGTATATATGCTCTTATACCAAAGGAGCAATAATTTAAGCTCATTTATCTTCGGCTAAAATGTCGCGCTACTTAAGTTAGAAGTTTTTTGTGGTCGATCTATCTTAAAATATTTCTTCAAAACTTTCTTTTAAATTATTATCGAGCTCATCTATCTTTGTTTTTACACCTAAATCAATGAGACTAGTCACACCGTGCTCGGAAATTCCGCATGGTACTATTCCATCAAAGTGACTTAATTCTGGATCAAAATTAATAGATAAGCCGTGAAAGGTTACCCATTTTCGTAACCTTACGCCAATGGCAGCTATTTTTTCTTCAGGGATATCTCCATTCGAGAGTAAGGGCTGCTCTGGTCTTTGCACCCAAATCCCGACGCGTCCATTTCGTGTTTCACCAACGATATCATATTTGGATAACGTCTTGATTGCCCAAAGCTCTAAGTTATGTACATATTTTTTTATATCTTTTCCACGGACGTTGAGATTTAGTAACACGTATGCAATTCTTTGACCTGGCCCATGATAAGTGTATTGGCCCCCTCTATTAGTTTTTTTTACAGGAAATCTGTTTGGGTCCTTTAAATCTGAATCTTTTGCAGAGGTTCCAGCTGTATAGATTTCAGGGTGTTCTAAAAGCCAAACACACTCTGGCTTTTCTCCGGTGTAGATTTGTGAAGCACGTTTCTCCATCCATCTTAAGGAGTGATCAAACTCTACTAGACCTTCAGATTTTATCCACTCGACCAATGTGTTCCCCTATTTGTTAAGTTTGTATACACAATCGGAAAGTTAATTCCCAGATGAAAGCATGAGAAAATTAGGATACAGTACAATTTCTAAAATAACCCTTCACATCAATGCGAGTTAATTATAGACAACTTCAGTTGCTACAATCATTGCGGTCGTGGCGGAATTGGTAGACGCGCAGCGTTGAGGTCGCTGTTCTGTAAAAAGGGTGAGGGTTCGAGTCCCTCCGACCGCACCATTTGTAGTGGAAACACTTCCATATCCAAAAATATCAAGGAGAGATACCACGTTAGTTCTGGAATTATAGTATTTTTTTAGAATGGATACTTGCAAAGACCTCAACTACAAAGTGGCAGGAATAACAGTTTGATTTGTTCGATAGTAAAAGGAGACACTAATGTTTGAACGTAAAAAAATAGATGAAGGCTTGCATTGGACAACCTTTTACAGCGAAAAATTACTATTAGCTATAATTGGTGGATTAACAATGTTTGCTGCGGGAATAGACATATACAAGATGATACTTTCAATGAACGTAGAGCTTGGGGATTTATTCTTACTGTTCATTTATGCCGAGATTGTAGGCATGGTTGGAGCATTTTATATTAGTAATCGTATACCTGTTACACTGCCAATTATTATTGCTATGACTGCATTATGCAGACTTATTGTATTACATAGTAAAGATATGGAGCCATGGATGCTCCTAGCAGAAGCGAGCGCAATAGCAATTTTAGCCGTTGCCGCCTACGTAATGAGTATGAAAGATAAATTAAGCCTTGAAAAAAAAGAGAAATTAAATCTGGAGAAAAAAGGTAACTAATAGAGTTTTAAAAAAAATCACAATTCACTTAAGAAGGTTACAAAATTACAGAAACTCTTGATTTATGAATACAACATCATAACTCAATTCCTTTACCAGAAAGGAACTCAATAAGGATTAAACTAAGGAGACCTTAATGGCTTGTTGGTTGATACATTACTCCCCTATAAGGAAAATTCCACATAAAAGCTTTATGCTGACGGGGAAACAGTAAAACTCCTTTATGTGGTTTAAGTACGAATACTTACTCCCTTACAGAAGCTAGTATATCAGGTGTCACTCACAGGTCTACTTAAAGTTAACTCATAGTACCTATAGTATTGAGTACTTTCATACCTAGCACTCTGCTGTATCTGTATCTTTATATTTGTAGCAACTAAAAACCCCGCTTGTTGCACACTCTAACAATAACTACCCGGCACACCCCCCTGTGGCCCTGCATAGCCCCATCACGCCAAACACTTAAATTGTTCACCACCTCAACACACTCTTAGAACCCATATACATGTGCCATCACATATGCTGATTCATACGCACTACTCTCACATATACTGACTCTCCTGAGTGGGCATATGAACTGAGGCATTGAGGGTGAAACATGGCAAGTAGACACTACAGTAGACAATAATGTACACTAAACATCTAACTTGCATAACCTAACCTATTGATATTAGGGTCATGGCAATTGGATTGGTGCTAGTGTGAGGAACTAAACACACTCCGACCGCACCATTTATAGTGGAAACACACTCGTAATACTTTTGTTGTCAAAGCAGTGTCACTGTTTGACCTATATTTTGATTGGACTGACCAAAAGTCATCAGATTCAGTCTCACATAAAAGATCAATACCCTCATCTTATCAATTTTAGTACCTACTAAATTACTGACTAAATACACTAAACAAGAACGTCATTGACGTAGTCGTAGGAATAAAAGTTAATATTAATCAAACATAATAAGGAGTACTAAGTAATGTTATATAGAATACTATCAGAAGAGAGCTCTTGGGAGTTAGAGAGTAAAGTTCATATCTATATTTCCAAAGGCTTTAAACCTCAGGGTGCTGTTGGATTTACAAGATATAAACCTGCTGAAAATTGGATTGAGACATGGACACAATCTATGATAAAAGAAGTCTAGAGTTAATGCAAAAACAAACAAATAAAAAATATTCATTATTAGAGGAAAGTTAAAATGGCTAAAGGGTATCTCATCGGACACATATTAGTTCACGATAAAGCAGGTTACGAAAAATTTAAGGAAATGTCAGGGCCAGTTATTTCAGAATATGGTGGAAAAGTTTTAGTAAGAAATCCTAATCCGGAAACAAGAGAAGGAAAAGAATCCGGGATTGCCATTGTTATAGAATTTGAAAACATAGGTGATGCACAGAAATTTTATGAATCTGAAAAATATACTAAGGCAAGAGACGTACGTGAACGCGCTGCAAAAACAGACTTGATTTTAGTCGAAGGGGTCTAAATAGTAAGGTGATTTATTCGAATTTTTAAGTATCTTTGTCTTAACCACACAAGGCACGGACTCTTTAGCGCGTGTTTGAGTGGTTTAAAATTTAATTTTTCTAATTATTTTATCTTAACCCTATTACTATAATCATAATACCTTTCGTTAAATATTAAT
>Ga0114998_10003422_pt1 | contig 11768 bp, 5 predicted proteins | sample ArcticOcean_MG_C_5_FD_87044 | JGI IMG/M metagenome (GOLD analysis project Ga0114998, IMG submission 87044) | Marine microbial communities from western Arctic Ocean - ArcticOcean_MG_CB4_138 | ecosystem: Environmental > Aquatic > Marine > Oceanic | place: Arctic Ocean: Canada Basin | collected...
GTACAAATGTCACGTTTGTGAGAAAGCGTTTTCAGAATCTGGTAGTTTGACAACTCATTTGCGCGTACATTCAGGCGAAAAGCCGTACAAATGTCACGTTTGTGAGAGAGCGTTTTCAGATTCTAGTGATTTGACAAAACACTTGCGCCTGCATTCAGGCGAGAAGCCGTATAAATGTCACGTTTGCGATGAAGCGTTTGCGCAATCTAATAATTTGACAACTCACTTGCGCGTGCATTCAGGCGAGAAGCCATACAAATGTCACGTTTGCGAGCACGCGTTTACCACATCTGGTAATTTAAAAAGACATGTGAACACGCGACATAAATAAACAAAAACCAAAAGGATCACTACTATATAGATATCTATTTCAATTCGTTATTTGTTTTAATAATACTATATAATTAAATTAATAGGTGTTCAGTCTCGTAATGAGAAAATTTACATATGATGTTAATCATGATCCCACACAAACACGAACACGATGAAAGCGCATTAAAAGGAGAACGCGATAATGACGAACATATCGGCATCTCTGGCCGTACCAGGACAACGACGAGATCTCTCAACTTCAATCCCTAACCCTCGGCTCGATATCTCTTCAAACTCAAATCTCCTAAACGTGCTCAAGGTCTCTCAACTGGACGCCTATGCCCTGGACTTGGAGCTCTTGGATATATTAACGAACCAATTGTTGAAGGCGATAAAAATGTTGGACGAAAACCGAGCGATAAAGCACAGAGAGGACTTAAGATTTTTCACGGAAATCCTGTACTGGTATCACACGACGTATAAAGGAAAATCGACGCCAGGGATGGAGATGATGAACGTCACTTATTACGATACGAAATTCGGAAGATTCGGACTTTTGAGATATTCGCAGAGGATTAGATTGTTCTTGTTCGGCGCGATTTTGAAGTACGTGAACGAGAAAGTGCAGACGTTTTCGGCGAGGAAATTGTTACCGGAACATAAAGTGTCGAAGACTTTAGTTATGCTACAGGCTATTCATTCAGTTATGAAGACTGTGAATTTAGTTACGTTTTTGTACGACGGGAAGTTTCCGAATTTGGCGCAAAGATTCGCGGAGGTTAGGTTCGTGCATGAGAATCCAAACGCTGGGAGACAGATGACGTTTGAGTATTTGAGCAGAGCTTTAGCTGTGAAGGAGTTGTCCGAGGTTGGGCGAGGGATCGTGGTGCCGTTTATGGAAAGTAGGAGTTTTTTGGATTTTACGAGGAGGGCGAAATACTTACTCGGATTTCGGGATAATCGACGACAAAGGGATAGTAGTAGTAATAATAATGATAATAGAATTTCGGAAATAGAAGAATTAGAATTAGAAGAATCAAATCAGCAGCAAAAACAAAAGGCTAAGAAATCAACGACGGCGAAAAGAAACGGAATAGAACATAACATGATTCGAGACAAATCAAAGACAAACGTCGATACAGAAGGATTTGATACAGACATTGCTGTATGCGCCGCGTGCGGAGACGTGCCTTTGCACTGTAACGCATTTGTTGCACGACGATGTGGATGTAGTTATTGTTATTACTGTGCCGCAGTGAGATTAGAACATGCAAAGTTGAACGGAGACTGGAAAGGATTTGCGTGCGAAAATTGCGCCACGAGGATCAACTCATTTCGAAGAATCAATATTAGGACAGTAGATGATTAGCTTTTATTCATGTACATTGTATACTTTTGGTTTAGCTTATTATATATTATTTTTAGTTTACTATTACACAGAGAACAATTTTTTTATCCGACAACCATCGTGGTTTCGTCTTGGAACGAATACTCTGGAACTTCTAAGTTCTCTGGCGCCGGACCTTTACGAATTCTTCCACTCGCGTCGTAGTGGCTTCCGTGGCACGGGCAAAACCATCCGTTGTAATCACCCGCGTTTGCAATCGGTACGCAACCTAAGTGCGTGCACACACCAACAACGACCAACCACTCCGGGTTTTGCGTTCTCTCTGCATCGGTTTGTTTATCACGCAACTCTCCAACATCCACGGCCGCCTCTTTTGCAATTTCATCAGCCGTTCGTCTCCTGATAAAAACCGGCTTCCCTCTCCACTTCACAGTCGTCGTCGTTCCAGGTTTAATTTTGCTCAAGTCAACTTCTAAAGATGCCAAAGCGAGCACGTCTGCCGTAGCGGACATGGACATGAGAAACTTCAATACGACCAATCTGATCGCCGACGCGTAAATCATGCGTCCGCCGGTTAACACGAAATACGTAAACGCTCTTTTATCCGGGTCGCCAATTTTATCAACGCGATGGTTCTCTTGTGCGTAATTCGGTTCACTGTTTGGAGTCTTCAACGCGTTTAAGATCGCCCCTGAGTTCACTGGGACCATACTACCACTACCCGATGTCGACGTCATGGAATCTGAAGCGTACCCTGTTCATTTTTTTATTTTACATATTATCATTCGTCGTTGGTGTAAGGAGAGAGCAGGGCATTAGTTTTAAATATATAAATAAGAAGTAAATAAACAGTTAACTCTCTCGCGCGAATGTACATAAACAGATCAGAAACATAAATCGAATGCCAAAAAACGTTCCCGATTCGATTCTTTATTCATTTGAGCAAATAATAATCACACTAAAACGTACCTCGCGTGAAATTGCAATCCGTAGTCGTTGCAATCGAAGACCATGTTTTTTGTCGTTCGGCGTAAAATCGTTGCGTATTCGACCAATGTGCTACGGGTGCGCACGCGCGCGAAGATGCTACTTGCCCAATTCGTTTAGCTATTATGTTTCCGATTTGTTTACGCGACATTTTTTTTATGATTCGCAAACGGAGACGTGGAGTTTGTTTATTAAATACACGCACGAGCGCGTAGTTTTATGACGATCGAAATGTTCCTCATTATTCTTAAAAACTATTTCGCCTATACTGTTGCAAATACAGTACTATGCAAATACGGCGTTGCTGGATGAAACGTTATACGTAACGCACATAAAAAAATACTACTTCGCTATTCTAAATTTCATAAACTAGACTACTAAAACATACACTGTGATACGATACTAAAGGATGAACGTGCATGAGAACTTTAAGCTTCTGCTGCGTCGAAGCAACAGTCTTCGCCGCAACAGCCGTTGGAGGCGTCCCATTGTTGAGCGTGCGTACAATCTTCCCTCCATAACTCACTAAACGTCGTTCGCTTTTGAGCATCGGTGAGACTTAGGATGTTTAGCCATTGTCCGTTTGCGCGGAAGGAGTTTGCGATCCTGAGCGTGTTCTTGTTCGCGATTGGGATGAACCCGTCCGCTTCGACGAGGATTTTTGGATCAATGTCTAAACCGGAGAATTGGTACAGTTTCCCTCGATTGGTTTTCGGGGACCATTCTTTGAGCATTCTGCGCTGCTGCTGCTGCTGCTGCTGCTGCTTTTGCTCTTCTTGTTCAGATTTCTTGCTCACGTATTTCTCGACCCATTCATTTGGAATATTTGGCAAGTCGTGGTAGTAGGCCATTTTCATCAAGTTTTCGATTGAAGATGCGCCGATATCCTCGAGTAATTCTGATTGAATTGCTGACATTAACGCGTCGTCGTAGTTGCTCAATCGTTTTGCGCTCTTCTTTTCCATGGATTCAATGTTTTGCCAAATTTGGGAGAAATCGTACGCTTTATGTTCGCTCAATCCCAAATAGTTCTCAACCCGTCTCGCAGTCGATTCTAAACGATCTTTTGTAAAGTCTTGATCGAATAAAACGAGCGTGTTTGGGAACGCAGTTCTCCATATCGATAGATAATGATCGTATCGCGACGGACCGAGTACTGTATGCGCGTCTAAACATGCACTCAACTCTTTTGCATTTCTAAAGTTTTTGTTCTCAAATCCTCCGCATTTGTCCAAATCGCTCTTCATCGTATTAAACGCCTCAATTTCGGACTTTTTCGTTGCAGCGCATGCACCGATACCACCTAAATTTGCTGGATTATTATCTGTCGTTATTGCGCTATGTTCGTCCACGTTCTCCATTGCATATCGTTCAATCGCTCGTTCAATTGGATCGCTTAAAACGACAATTGGCCTTAATCTCGGCAGCGCTTTCTGCATTGCGTTCGCACAACACGAGCAACTAAAACTGGTATCGGACCAATCGCCATAGACATATCCTCTATGCTTCTCTTCATCAAAATTCTCTCCCGTCTCTATTCTCTCGTGTTCTCGTTCTTGTTCTTGTTCACCATTTTTATACATCTTTGGCATTAAAGCGTCTACGTACGCCTTCAACATCCCAATCTTTGGCTCGCATTGCGTCGCCCCGCTCCTCGTACCATACGGCGTATTCCAAAAATGCACCGCTTTCGCTTCTTCATCAACCATTGGATGTCTTTTCATGACTTCCCTTAGCCTCTGCGTACTCGCCGACGCTCCAACGATCGCGAAATGCGGTAAACAATGCTCCGATAACTGCGAATCTCTAAAACACGCGGCGGGCCCAGTATACCTCGCGTGCCCTCTAAACCTCTCGTACCATTTCTTCGTCGTCCCATATTTCAACATCGCGTTCGCTGCCGAGAATAAGAAAAATGCGACGACTATCGAGACTATCCCTGGGCAAAAATCTCTCCACGTATATTTCCTCCTCTCCCTCTCCTTCATTTCGTTCGCATTTTTCGGGATATTCAATCTTCTCAAGGTCGCAGGTGGATCTCTAATGATCGCTTGCGTACTCGTACTTTCCCTGTCGTTATTGTTTTTGTATACATCGCTCGTTAACGGTGTTCGTTCGTCCATGATCACTTCGACTCTGATTCCGTTCCTATCAGCGAAGTGTTGTTGTTGAAACTGTATCTCGTTCGTTTTACGGGCCGCGTGCTGCTTTTTTTTACCGATCGAATTCGTATCTAAAGTTAGTTTTGTCGCGTTCGATTGAGGCGATGACGACGACGATTTCGCTGCATTCGTGTTATTCGTAAGCGATGAGTTCGATGATGCTATTGATGTTGGTGTTCGCGAAGAGCGCCTGCGCTCTTCGCGTGGCATCTCGCGCGACCACATATTAAATATTCTGTGTTGAAGTAAAAAAGTGCCGAAATAAAAGCAAGTACGAATTATAAAAGACTATACATTGTAGACGCTTGGAAGATGTGCGAGGAGCGATCGATATGAACGAAACGGGATCTGTACAGAAATCAAAGTTTTGGAAACAGCTAAAATCTTTTAAAAAGCCGTTTCTTTGCTTCTTCTTCGAATCAGTTTTGCGTACGCTCTCTGCTGACTGCGTCGAGCCTTTTTCTCTCGACGAACTTACCGCCTTTTGCGAGGAAAGCTCGCGTACTACTACAAACTTTTACTCTACGGTAACAACTCATTTTTAACAGCCACGAGAGCTTTCGCGAGCTTGTTCGTAGTTTCATCGATGTTCTTAAGTTTATCGTCACCGAACAATCCGAATCTGACTGTCGCGACTTCGGAAGGGTTAGGTTCGAGTAACATCCAAGGAACGCCGGCGGCAACTTGAGTTCGTTCCCTCTTGAACAGTAAAGGTGGTTGCGAGTTCTTGTTGACGTAGATGACGACGATGCCACTGGCTTGGAATTTTGGGTGCGCGACTGTTTGAAAGCCGTTTGATTGAACCATTTGGACTACCGAAGCGCCTAGCTTCCCAAACGTCGTTTTCGCTCTTCCCAAGTTGAATTTCTTCAGCTCCAAGGCGGCGTTTCGGAATAAAGCTATGCAATCGGTCGGCATCGTCGTATGGTATGCGAAACCGCCTTTGTCATATGCATCCGAGACTTCGAGCCATTTGCGTAAGTTTAACGCCAAAGAATCCGATTTCGTCGAACGAATAGCCGCTTCGCCTCTTGGGTTCAAGATCACGACGCCAACGCATGCTGGAGCGCTCCATCCCTTTTGTGGTGCTGTTATGTATACGTCTACACTATTTGATAAGGTGTCGATCCACGTCGTACCGGCGGCTATTCCGTCTAGAACGAAAATGCCATCAGACACAGCCCTTACTTTATCGCCAATTCTCTTCACGTAATCAGGCGGTAATTCGACGCCAGTAGATGTTTCCACGTGCGGTGCGAAGACAACTCTCGGTCTATGCTGCTCAATCAACCGTTCGACTTTTTCAATATCTTGTGGTTTAACGCGCGGATATTTATCGCCTTCCAATTGCACGGTTTCGGCGTACGCCACGACAACCTTCGCTCCTAATAAACTCACTTGCTCGGCGATATCGCTCCACCTATAAGAGAAGTACCCATTTCGTACGATTAACACTGTATCACCATCGCTCAATAATTGCCTGAAAACTGCCTCCATTGCATACGTTCCACTGCCGGGTAATAAAACCGCATTCTCGGCGTTATACGCCTCGCGTAAAACCCCTTTCAGTTCCTTATGAATCTTCACGAACGCGTCCGACATCGAGTTCAACGCTCGATCCGTATAGACGACTGAAAACTCGTTTAACAACTCAGGGAGACCTTCTTCGCCATGGTACGTACCAGAATGTTCCAAAAGTGGTTTTAAGTGGTATTTACTCGCATTTCCCCCGCTATACGGACACGAACTTTCAGCCGAAACCTGGTGATGATGACTGTGCAGGGATAGGCTGAAACTTATGAAAACGGTGAGCAAGAACGCGCTTTGCGCCTTTCCAATCGCGAAAATCATCGAGAATCAAATCGATATATCTATGTATCGCTCTTTAATCGTTCGAATTATTTCTTTGAACTTCGTTTGATCAAAGCCTTTTGTACCACTGTTCGGGTTAATAAAATCGAATTTCCAGTGTTTGTTTGTTATTTAATTTTTTGTTCTTCTTGGTTTAGGGTTTTAAAATCCTAAACCCTAAACCCTGAAAAATCTTAAAAAAATCAAGATATTGGTAATTGGAATACAGGGTTGGTGACGAATATGCAATTTATGTTTCTTCAAGCTTCTGCATTCAAGCAAGATATTGTTCGTTCAATAAAGATATTGGTAATTGGAACACTACGTCGGTGACGGATATGCAATTTATGTTTCTTACGAAGAAGCTTCATAAAACATAAATTGCATATCCGTCACCAACCCTGTATTTTATTTTTCAATATCTTGGTTGAATGCAGAAGCTTGAAGAAACATAAATTGCATATTCGTCGCCGACGTAGTATTCCAAAAACAAAATTATCTGTGATGATGTTTTCTTTGCTTCTTCAACGTTTTGCAAAAAAAACAACGCACGTAAACTTGCGCAATTTTCAAGGCGGACCGATCGAGGCCAATAAGGCGGTCAGCACGACGAGTGAACTGAGCACGCTTAAGAGCAACGTGAAGACCACGAACGCGCCGAACGTTGTGAAGAAAACGATGACGCATCCTCCTAATAGGAAACCGGCCGCGGACACGGTCGTCGCGGCGCCTCCGAAGATACTAGTACCGCTCTTTTCGAGAGCGAGAGTCGCTCTTTGAGCTCTGCGTTCGGAAGGAGTCCGCGATGACGAAGGAATGGATGATGCTGATGATGTAGTTGCTGCGTAAGCGGAGGCAATGTGTAAAGGATAGTCGACTGAAAGTCCTATGATGAGCGAGATACAAATGCTTTCGATGACTCCGAAGCGCCAGTGTAAGAACTGTTTCGCGAAACCGAGCGTACAAGCGCAAGCGGCGGCGACCGAAAAGCACGTGGCGAATGCAATCGCGACAGATCTCGAAGCAATGAATGCAACTACGAAAGCGAGTAAGAACGATGCAATCAAGGCTTGCTTAGCTCCTTTAGTCAGTTCTTCGACAGTGTCCGCGTACGCCCATACCGGAGAAGTCTGAAAAGCGTCGCCTCGCCGAATCGATTCAGGGGCGGATAGTAAAACTTCTTCGAACCAGCGTTCCCAATCCGCTCTCGCGTTTAAGATTTCTTGCTGAGAAGACGTCCCAGAAACATTTATCGATGCAGAGATCGTAATCGCTCGTTTACATACTGGTTCCTCGTTCATTTTTGAACAAGCAAGCGCAACCGTTTCTCTGTTTTCATCCGAGAGTTTTACTTCACTTTGTGGCTGCTGCCCTCCGGTTTGCGAAAAGTACTCCGAGAAGAGAGATCCGGAATACGACGACGAAGATGACGGTGATGACGAAGATGCTGATGCTGATGGATATGTTCCAGCTGAGGCAGTATTTTGGAAATACGCTGAAGCTGAAGAGAAGGTTCCGTTAGTATTGTTTGAAAGCGCGAGCAAAAAACCAAGAGCGCGAAGCGTATCTTCGTCCAACTCCTCTGGGTCAGTCGTCGTATTAGTCACCGTTGGAACATTCGATAATGCACTTAAATCATCTCCATTCAATTGAATATAGTCGCAAATCGTTTGCAAACTGATACGCGTTAGTTTTAGCGCCTCTGTAACAACCGTTTTATCTAAGAATCCATACGCGTCGACGTTTTGTAACGCGCAAGCGTCAGTGCTTATAACGTGCGGGCTGTTTAGACCTGTCTGGCCGAATCGAAAAATGGCATCGTTCACAAAATCTTCGACATATTTCTCATACATCGGTTCAGTATTGAACGGTACGCGATTCGGATAGCGGAATCGTCTCGCATAGGCATCCAACTCTTCCGAAAAACACTTTAAACTCGGCTTCAAAATGCGCTCGTCTTGTTTTAATAACTTGCAAAAATTTAATAACCATTCCTGCGCGAGAATCTCGGCGTCGTTGAAATTTTCAGAAAATACCACTTTTGTATTTTCAAATCGTAGAGTCTTGTCAAATCCAGTCGCTTCACGAGTTCTTTTCGCATCGACGCCAAAGACGAACTGTATTGGTATCGACTCTTCTCGTTTCGCGAAATAAAAGTACTGGCGGTTCTGTTCCGCGAAAACGTTTGAGTTATGTTCGCTCGGCCAAATAGACTGCGTGGAGCCATCGGGTGGTTTCAACGTACTTGCAACGTACGCCTCGTACGACGATAGAAGTACTGCGATAACTAAAACTGCGTATCGTTTCGAAATAGAAAATTTTCCAACGCTCTCGCTGAGCGCGGCTGTAAATGTAAGAGCGGCTCTTCTCGCAGTATCAACACGTGTCAAAGCGTCGTTAATCGGTTCAAGGACTCGTTTAACTCGATTCAGTGACGTATTATTCATAGAGTTTTCATTTTTTAAATGCGACTCGTCTTTACCGAAGTTTCCCAACGACTTTGCTCGTCTGTGACTACTTGTGCGCGGGTGATTTTTAGTGGTATTTTCTTCAGTATTAAGTATCGTCACCACTTCCTCTTGCTCGAGCGACTCGAACGATGAAAATAAATCATCGTTGTTACCACCATAGCTCTTTGACCGACGACTCGATGCGCGTGGAAGCAGAGACGACGGACCTGTCCCATTTTCTATTCGGTCTAGTTCTTTTGCTTTTTTTGCTTCGTCTTCTGCCGGAAATAAATTCCGGTCAACATCGAGTATTTTCCATTCGTCGGTTTCTTCCTCTCTCACTACTTTAAAGCGCCTTGGAACAACTTTAGAGCTACGTCCACCTGGGGCGTTCACGATTGCAAAAAATGCCAAGCGTTTTTCATAAATCCACGCATCCATGCAAAGACTGGCGGGAACCATCGCAATGGTTACGACGAAGCAGAAAATGACCGAGAGAGCTGCGAAAATTCCAAACAGTCGAAGCGGCTCTATTGAAGAAAATATGAGAGTCGCGAAAGCAGTCGTCGTTGTCGCCGAAGTACACGATATTGCAAAGAACGATTTCTGAATCGTCCAGGTCATGCGATCGATTAACCATGCATCCGTACTATCTTTATCTTGAACTGGAATCAGTTTTGCCGACAGTTTCCAGTGATCAACCAAAACGAACGCGTCATCTGCTCCGATGGCTAAGATTACAAAGACGCCTAGAAAGTGCAATACGCCGACCCACGTTTTGTCCAACAGAACGACGTAGGAGAATATTGCAAGAACTAGACTAGAGACGACTACGATACACGACGTGATCGTCACTATAAAACTCCCAGTATGAAACAGCACAAGAAAGAAACAAGCGCTGAATGCAGCCGATATCCATCTGGAATCTTTCGCAAGTTGTTCTAATTCGAGTTCAGAATAAGTATCCCAATGTCGCCACGAAACGCGAATAGATTTTTCATTCCCCCACTCTCGCACTATTTTCTCAAACGTATTTTTGATCCAATAAATAGAATCGGCTTCAGAAACGCCAAGTGCCATATTTTCTTTCTTTCTTTGAAATATTAATCTGAACGCAGTGCCTCGTCCTTTATGGCTATTCGATATCGTTGTTGTAGTCATATTTAACGCGTCGTAGTCTAAAATCGCCTCAAATGGACGATAAACAAATTTAAAATCTTCCCATTTTTTTGACCACGTTGCGAATACGTTCAAACCTCGTAAACTTCTTTTTACTAGCTGGATCGTTTCCAGGTCGTTGCACGCGAAATTATTCAAATGTTCGATCTCTTCCTGAAACGAAGGTATTTCGCGGATGAGTTTTAAATCTTCTAAAGAAGGTTCTGCGTGTTGCACCCAATCTTTGACTGATAAGTTGCCGATCAAGTTCGTTGGTAGGCGGTTAATAATCTCTGTAATATTCTCACTTCCGTTTTTTTCATCGTCATCATCATCATCATTTAATACATCTTTCAGAACTTGTAAAACGTTGTGATACATGTTCACGTTCATATATACTGCGTTAATATTGAAAATCGACCAAGGCGGAAAGCATGTCCCATCGGAAACGTTCGTTGGGTAATAATAGAGAATATCGTTATATTTTTGACACGATTCTTCATACCCGGGAGATTTTTCAATTTTTCTTTTCAGCTCGCAAAATTTACTGATGAGAATGTTATCATCGCTCGCGTACGCGTTCTCCTCGCCAGCGCTGTCAAAAATCATTTGAACGGTTAGCTCGTTCCAGTTATTTGGAATCGCCCCATACTTCGCACCGCGTTCAATTAACATAGAATCAAACGTGCTAATAATAATACTCGAATTTTGTAACATTGGATCTCCATTATTAATCTCTGACGGAGCAAACGTGATTGGATATACTTCGTTGAAATACCTTCGCTTCCCTTGCTCCTCACCGAAGTGTCTCCTCATACCCGCAAACGCTTCGTCGCGATCGGCATATTTCGTTTTCCTTGCTCTATACGCCGATAGCTTCGCATCAACCACTATACTTTTCTTCGAGTTAATGACTAAGTATCCAGCCGCGACGACCACGCCGATAGATAACAGTAACACTAATCCTGATCACATAAAAACCGTTTTAAAAGATCAGTCAAAAAAACGATTCGAATTCAAATCAGAAAAACGTACCCGGTCTGTTACAGCTCACGCGCGCGAAATTCCTTGCAAAAAAGTTACCCTTCTTCTCCGAGCTCTCTCTCGCCTCTCTCATGTTATTAATATATTCGATTACGATGTATATATATATATATATATATATATCGTCAAATCGATCGATTTGAAAATATAATCAGAAGAGAATGTGAACTTAAATTAGATTTTTCACAAACGCTCTTTTTTTTGCTTTTTTTTTAGATTTTAAAAAGACCGCCGGGAAATAAAATTGATCCACCAACTTCAAATTAGCCCCCCTGTCTTTGTAATTCGATCTTTACATATAATTCACATTTGTACACCTCTTTCGTTGACGCGAGCGGTTCTAAGACGAGAAATAATGTCCTCGGACAAGAAACAAAAACCAACCGAAACGAAAGCGAGGCGATGCTTGGACGAACTGCTCACGCCTGTCTCGAAGACCGCGCATAGACTCGAGAA
>Ga0114998_10003423_pt1 | contig 11766 bp, 13 predicted proteins | sample ArcticOcean_MG_C_5_FD_87044 | JGI IMG/M metagenome (GOLD analysis project Ga0114998, IMG submission 87044) | Marine microbial communities from western Arctic Ocean - ArcticOcean_MG_CB4_138 | ecosystem: Environmental > Aquatic > Marine > Oceanic | place: Arctic Ocean: Canada Basin | collected...
AAGACAACGGTGCTTTCCCCAAATCCGTCGGTTTATCGGTCTGGGGCACTAGCACAATGCGCACCGGTGGCGAAGATATTGGGCAGGCGTTCGCATTGTTGGGTGTGCGACCTAAATGGGCGACAGGTAGTACCCGGGTGGTGGATATTGAAATCATGCCCATGGGCATCAAAAGTCGCCCGCGAATTGATGTGACACTGCGTGTATCTGGATTTTTTCGTGATGCTTTCCCTAACCTTATTGATTTGTTCGACGCAGCTGTGCGTGCAATAGCTGCCATTCCAGTTTCAGAGGAATCCGATGATGTCAACCCGATTCGTGCTCGCGTGCAACGTGAAGCAGCGGAGGCAGTGGTTAAAGGTTTGGCCCAAGAAGATGCAGAGCGCCAATCTACTTGGCGCGTATTTGGACCCCGCCCGGGAGGCTACGGCACAGGCTTGCAAGAGTTGGTCGACAGCGACAACTGGACCGATGGAGCTGACTTGGCCAAAGCCTATTTGCGCGCTGGTTCTTTTGCCTATGGACAAAATGAACACGGCAAGGCTGCCCCCGAAGCTTTTGAACAACGCCTAAGCATTATTGACACCATCGTGCACAACCAAGATAACCGCGAGCACGACATCCTAGACTCGGCTGATTATTACCAGTTTCAAGGCGGTATGGCGGTAGCGGTCAAGCATTTGAGCGGTAACAATGCGACGCTTTACCATGGCGATTTAAGCGTGCCCGGCTCGCCGCGTATTCGTACCCTAGGTGAAGAAGTTGCCCGCGTCGTACGCTCACGAGCGGTTAACCCCAAGTGGCTAGAAGGCATCAAACGCCACGGCTACAAAGGCGCTTTTGAAATTGCCGCAACGGTAGATTTTTTGTTTGCCTTTGACGCCACCACCGGTGTGGTGGGTGACCACCAATATGAGTTGGTAGCCGATGCTTATTTGCACGATGACGATACACGTAAATTTTTGCAAGAAAATAATCCCAGCGCGTTGCGCAGCGTTGGCGAGCGTTTGCTAGAAGCTATGCGCAGGGGTCTATGGGCTGAACCGGGTGATCAGCGCGAGCGTATTGAAGATCATTTGTTGGCGCTAGAACAAAGCCTAGAAGATGCTGAAAGTAATGCTGTAAATTTACAGTCACAACCTCTATATAAATCTTTTCCATGACCATTACAGCTGCAAGTCTTGTTCAAACACCGCCGCGCGTGGTTTTTCCTTTTACCGCTTTAATCGGCCAGCAAGCCCTTCAGCAGGCGCTGTTGTTGGTGGCGATTGATCCCGCCATCGGGGGCTTGCTGATTAGCGGCCCACGCGGTACGGCCAAGTCAACAGCCGCACGTGCACTTGCTGAATTGCTGCCGGATGCGCCGTTTGTGACGTTGCCTCTGTCAGCCAGCCTGGAGCAAGTTGTTGGTAGCTTGAGCATTGAAGATGCCCTGCGAGACGGCACATTGCGGCTTTCCCCTGGCTTGGTTGCACGTGCGCATTTGGGCTTGCTATATGTAGATGAAGCCAATCTTTTGCCCGATGCTTTAGTCGATGCTTTGCTGGATGTCGCCGCTAGTGGCGTGAACACCCTGGAGCGTGATGGTATCTCGCAGCAGCATGCGGCACGCTTTGTATTGGTGGGCACTATGAATCCCGAAGAAGGTGACATCCGCCCCCAGCTACTAGACCGTTTCGGTTTGTCAGTTCGGCTGGACAATCCGCTGGACTTACAACAGCGGCACAGCATCCTGCGTGCTCGACTAATGTTTGACGATAACCCCGAGGCTTTGCACGCGCAACACGCGAGTTCGTTAGCGGCGCTGGCCACTAAACTAACCAAGGCACGTGCAGCATTGTCTGTTTTGCAATGGTCAGATCAAGTTCTGAGTCATGCGGCTCAATTGGCGCTGTCTGCGGGTGTAGACGGCGTGCGTGCTGATTTGGTGATGCTGCGTGCAGCCCGCGCTTATGCAGCTTTGCAAGGCAATAGTGAGGTAAGTGTGCACGATGTCGATGCAGTGTCTGAGCTGGCACTTGCGCACCGTCGGTCTGAAGGTCTGCCCGCTGTTGATCACTCTCAGTCGGCTAAATCGCCACCCAAATCATCACAAATTGACGCACAAGAAACTCCGCCAAAATCGACTTCGGCCTTAAACAATATTGCTACTGATCCAGCGCAAGCTGGTGCAGCAAATGCAGCCGGTGATTGGGGCGCTATGCAGCCTATACCAAGTCCAACTCAGCGCGTCGCTAGCGTAGGCGAGTGGCCCGCAAAAAAGGCTTGAGCCACCCCGGCCAGCGCCCGCCAACACGGGCAGCTAGCGGGAGGTGGCTTAGAACTCAATCCAATTCTTTTGTTTTACCCTTGCCAAGTTTGCAGAGCAGAGCCCGGAGCAATCCAATAGATGGTTCAGTGGTGGCATGGCAACGAACGCTTTTAGCCAAAGGCGGCAGCCTACTGGAGCGCAAACATTTACGTTTCCAAGCGCGGACTGAGACCTTTACACGGTTTCATTGCATAGTTTTAGACACTTCAGGTTCGATGCGTCAAGGAGGTCGCTTAGCGTTAGCCAAAGGTTTTGCTGCTCGCTTGATTGAAGAGGTATCTCGTGCAGGCGACGATATTGCACTGCTTATTTTTGGTGGACGTGGGGTTGAACTTTTGATACCGCCTGGCCCCGCTCGGTCCTCAGCAATTATGCGTGTGCGTCAGTGCGGTGGTGGTGGTGGCACGCCGCTTGCGCAAGCACTGGCTGTGACGCAAGGTCTTTTAATTAAGTCGCAATCTGCTGCGGTGTGGTTGCTAACTGATGGCCGTACGCTAGAGCAGCCACCGGCAGTGCAGGGGGCGGCGCACACCATAATTGTAGATTTTGACGACCCCAAGCGTGGGTTAGGTCGCTGCGCTGCCTTGGCCAAACGCTGGGGCGCAGAGTACCGACTGGCTCCTTTTTAGTCTGCTTGAAGACTTAAACACATGTTTCTCACAGAAGATATAAACCTATGAACGAGATGCTTAGCATGGCACCAAAATCTGGGGCCGTTACACCCACTGTCATTACGGAAGTAATAGTGTGCACAACCTGTCGACCAGTAGGCGTGCCGCGCGACCAACCGGCTCACGGTGCAGCTTTATTTGAAGCAGTGCAAATTGCAGCTTGGGATGTTGACCCAACGTTGCTTGCTAATTTGCGTGTTCGCGGGGTGGAGTGTATGACCGGCTGCAACCGCGCTTGCACTGTAACGTTGCAAGCGCAAGGCAAGCAGCTTTATTACTTCGGCGATTTGACCGCAGACACTGAAACTGCAGAGCATATTTTAGTCTGCGCTCAATTACATGCCAGTTCACCTGATGGCACGTTGCTGCGCAATAATAGACCTGAGCGTTTGCGTAATGGTATTTTGGCGCGCATCCCTCCGCTAGTGGCTTAGGGGAAGCGGGCGCTCAAAGCAAAGGGTGGGCTAATTTTAAGTTGTCCTAACAACAATTTTCATGTCTCAACTGTCCAGTTTCTCTGTCACCTATTTCACTTTTTTTAATGGAGCTTTTATGAATACGCCGACTACTGTTATTTCCCTAAACTCAACTGGTACCAATGCTGCCACGGGCGCTCGCAGCGCAGCGAACAGCCTGCTGCTTCAACTTGTCGCCAGTGCAATCTTAGGCCTTGTGATTTTTTACGGCGTTGCCTTTGCAGAAAGTTCGTTTGTTCATAACGCCGCACACGACGTGCGTCACATAACAGTTCAGCCGTGCCATTAAGTTTAAATTTTTGTAGCGGTACCCAATGCTTTTTTCACGAATAATTTGGTCTAGTCTGGCAGTAGCCTTAGTAGTGGGAAGCGTTCAAACAGGCATGCAACTTTTGCAAGCTGTGCCGCTTGTTGTGGCAGCTGAGTTGCTAGAGGTTGACAAGACTAATCCACAAGCATCAGTCCTTGTTGCACCCGTGCCTGACGGCGCTGCCGACTCGCACGAGCACAGTCATGAGCATGGTTCGGTCAATGAATGGAAACCAAATAGCAATGTTGAGCGCATCGCGTGGACATGGGTGGCTAATTCTCTGCACGCTTTAAGCATGGCGCTTGTGGTTTTCGCTGTAATGGGCTTTTGGCGCTATCAGCGCGGATCTGCATTGAATGCGTTGCCACTAGCTGGTTTAGTGGCTGCTGCTGGTTGGTTAAGTTTTTATCTCTGGCCCACATTGGGTTTGCCGTTACAACTTCCTGGTATGGAAACTGCCGCATTACAAGCGCGTCAAGTGTGGTCGATATTGGCAGTGGCAAGTGCCGCTGCCGCTTGTGCTTTATTGGGGTTTGGTACGTTTAAATGGCGGTGGCCTATAGCGGCTATATTTTTAGCGTTGCCTTTTTTTGTGGGTGCGCCGCAGCTAGGTAATGATGCGCTGGCAGGCAGTTCTGATGCTCAGGCAGCTCTGGGGCAATTAGCTGCTCAATTTTTTTGGGCTACCGCTTGGGTTTCGCTGAGTTTTTGGCTGACTATCGGCGTGGCTTGTGGTTGTGTGTTTAAGCGTTGGTTACAGCCTGGGTTGGTAGCAACTGTTTAGTTATTTACCTATGCAAACCAATGTTTCAGGTGCAACCGTCAAGTCGGTTGAAAGCTTAACCTCCTCGGGCAAACCTGTCATCAAAGGTTGGTGTCCGGGTGTCCTGCGCCCCATGCTCTCAGGCGATGGTTTGGTAGTTCGGATTCGTCCGACTTCAGGTCGCTTGAGTCATCCCCAAGCAACTGGCATTGCCAACTTGGCGCTGCGTTATGGCAACGGGTTGATAGACCTCACCAACCGCTCCAATTTGCAGTTACGCGGCGTAAGTCCTTCCGATTTAAGTGAGCTTACTGATGGCTTGCGCTGTTTAGATCTGTTAGATGCCAGCCCAGATATAGAAGCGAGACGCAACATAGTTGTAACACCGTTTTGGAAGGCGGGTGACGGCACCTTATGTATCGCGGCGGCCCTTGGTAAGGCCTTGTCGCAGGCAGATGCACCGACCTTACCCAGTAAATTTAGCTTTGTAGTAGACACCGGTGAGATCTTGGTTTTGCACACTACGCCAGCTAATATTCGGATTGAACGCAGAGCAGGCCTGCTGTTCGTTTATGCTGATGGATTTGCTTGCGGCGCTCAAGTGAGGCTTGACCAAGCCGTGCCTATGGCAATGGCTTTGGCGCATTGGTGTGCTGTCAACATGACTTCGCAGCTTGACAATCCGCGTAAGTTGTTCGATGTTGTCGAAGCATCCCTCCCAGAGGTCTTTCAACTGCCATTGCCGTTGCATGTGGCATGTCTGTCTGTACAGATTGGTGCAAATCCACACGGCTGGCTTGTGGGAATTGAGCTAGGCCAAATGCGGGCACAAACGCTAATGGCGCTAGCTGAAACGGCATCACACTTCGCTTCCGGTGCGCTGCGAATGACGCCTTGGCGCATGCTTTTAATCGAACAACTTTTGGATACGAATGGATTACCTGAGTTGCCGGGTGTTATCACTTGCGCTGATGACCCGTTGCTGCGGGTAGTGGCATGCAGCGGGGCACCTGCTTGCTTGCAAGCACATATTGACACCCGTTCCATGGCACGCGTTTTAGCGCCTTTTGTGCCGCTTGACACACTGCTTCACATATCGGGTTGCAGCAAAGGCTGCGCCCATCAAAAACCTACGTTGACTTTGGTCGCGACTGCTACCGGCATTGACATGATTCGTTATGGCAATGTCGCCGCCAAGCCAGACGTTTTTGCTGTAGCAAGTAATACGGTTTTAAAAGAATTAAAAAGACTATTGCATGCGACACCAATTTGAATCCGATGGCGCGACTATCTATCGCCAGTCCTTTGCAATCATCCGAACTGAGGCAGCGCTTTCACGGTTTTCCGCCATCGAAGAAATGGCGGTTGTGCGTATGATTCATGCCGTCGGCATGGTCGGGCTGGAGTCCCATATTGTGTTTAGCTCGGGCATGGCCGACGCAACACTGGCAGCCTTAGAAGCTGGCGCGCCGATTTTGTGTGATGTTCGCATGGTCAGCGAAGGCATTACCCGCGCTCGCTTGCCCGCCGACAACCCAATTATTTGCACTTTGAATGAACCCCAAGTGCGTACGCTTGCATTAACCATGGGTACCACGCGTAGCGCGGCTGCAGTGGAGATGTGGCGACCTCATTTAGCTGGCGCGGTGGTTGCTATTGGCAATGCGCCTACTGCGCTTTTTCATCTTTTAAATATGTTGCAAGACCCTAGCTGCCCACGTCCAGCGGCCATAATCGGTTGCCCCGTTGGGTTCGTCGGTGCGGCTGAGTCAAAAGCGGCCTTAATGCTTTCGTTGCCGGTACCTGCACTGGTGGTCAACGGTCGCCTTGGTGGTTCGGCGATCACGGTAGCGGCAATCAACGCGCTGGCGAGTCGGAAAGAAATTTAATGGGCCGTATTCTGTGTGCTGGGTTGGGCCCAGGTGATCCTGATTTGATGAGCGTTCGCTCTGACCGCGCTATTCGCAGCGCCAATCATGTGGCTTATTTTCGTAAAAAAGGCAGGCCTGGACAAGCCCGTCGGATTGTCGAAGGCATGCTACTTGCCGGCGTGACCGAGTACGCGATGGAGTATCCCGTTACCACCGAGCTGCCCTTTGACAGCCCCGAATATATTGCCTGTATTGCCGCTTTTTACGATGACTGGGCCCAGCGTTTGGCGCTTCTTGCTCAATCCCAAGATGTGCTGGTGCTGTGCGAGGGTGACCCGTTTTTTTATGGCTCTTTTATGCATCTTTTTACCCGGCTCCAGGGGAGGGCTGCGCTAGAAGTGATTCCCGGTATACCGGGCATGGTGGGTTGCTGGTGGAGTACTGGCATACCGATTACTTGGGGTGATGATGTCATGACCGTCTTGATGGGTACTTTGCCAGAGACAGACCTGGTTCGCCACATGCAGTTTGCCGATGCATTAGTCATTATGAAAACGGGTCGGAACCTTCCCAAAGTGCGCCGCGCACTTGAGGCGACAGGCCGCTTGGACAGCGCTTGGCTGATAGAGCGTGGAACCATGCCGATGCAGAGAGTGCTGGCGCTTGCGCAAGTCGACGGCAATGATTGTCCTTATTTTGCCACCGTGCTGGTTCATGGTCATGGCCGCCGCCCTGAGGCATTGGAATGACAGGCTGGCTTTGTATAGTTGGTTTAGGACCGGGTGACAGCGCGCTAGTGACCCCTGAAGTCAGCGCTGCGTTGGCCTGCGCCACTGATGTGGTGGGTTACATTCCCTATGTTGCCCGGATTGCGCCGCGTGATGGTTTAACGCTACACCCGTCGGATAACCGGGTAGAGATGGACAGAGCCCGCGCCGCTTTGGTTATGGCAGCTTCTGGTAAAAAAGTGGTGGTGGTGTCGTCGGGTGACCCCGGTGTCTTCGCCATGGCGTCTGCGGTGTTTGAAGCTTTGGAAGGGCAAGTCCAATGGCACGCTTTAGACATACGGGTGTTACCCGGCATCACCGCCATGCTGGCAGCGTCTGCTAAAGCGGGCGCACCATTAGGTCACGATTTTTGTGTTGTCAATCTCAGCGATAACCTCAAGCCTGCGGCTTTGATAGAAGCGCGTGTGCGCGCTGCAGCTGGCGCAGACTTTGCGCTGGTGTTTTACAACCCGCGTTCTACCAGTAGGCCCGAAACTTTTGGCCGTATTTTGGCTACGTTGCTTGAAGTGTGTGAACCTGAGCGTTTGATTATTTTTGCGCGTGCAGTGTCCACGTCAAATGAGCAAATACTAACTGTAGCGCTGGTTGATGCCAGTCCCGAAATGGCCGATATGCGCACTGTTGTGATTGTTGGCAATAGCGCCACCCGGCGTGTGGGCCGTTTCGTTTATTCGCCCCGCTCTGTGTTGCCCGTTCCTGCACCGTGACTGGCCAGCCAAGCGATCACTTGTGCAACCTTAGAGGTCGTATTACGCGTTGGTATGATAGGTCTGTCGATCAGAATCACTTTCAAGCCGAGCGCACGGGCAGCACAAAGTTTGGCTTGCGCGCCGCTGCCTCCGGCATTTTTAGCCACCACGTGGGTAGTGCCATGTGCTTGCAGCAATGTTTTGTCGCCGCTAACGGTGAATGGACCGCGGGCAATCACGACTTGCGCATGGCTCAAGGGCAAGTCATGCGGCGCGTCGACCAAGCGCAGCAAGTACGCGTGTTGCGGGCAACGCGCAAAAGGCAGCAGGTTTTGCTTGCCAATAGCCAAAAAAACTCGCGAAGGCTCTGCTGGCAGCGCAGCTACTGCGGCTTCTATATTGGCGACGTGTTGCCACTTGTCCCCACTTTGCGCTTGCCAAGCCTCTCGCTCAAATGCCAGAAGCGGCAAGCTAGCCGCAACGCAGGCATGCACAGCGTTAGCACTCATCTGCGCAGCAAACGGATGTGTGGCATCAACTACATGGGTGATGCTGTTTGCTTGCAGCCAAGCCTGCAAACCAGCAACGCCACCAAATCCCCCCACTCGCGTGAGCAAGGGCTGGGGCAACGGGGAAAACGTGCGGCCTGCATAAGAAAAAATTGCATCTATTTGGGCTTCGGCCAATACTTGGGCCAACTCGCTGGCCTCTGTGGTGCCGCCCAACAAAAGAACACGTTGACGAAAGGCGTTAGGCATGTCTGAGGCTTGGCTTTCGATTATTGGTTTGACTGAAGACGGCTTAGCCGGACTTAACGACGCTAGCCTCTTGGCATTAAACACTGCAGATATTGTATTTGGTGGCCCACGTCACTTAGCGCTGGTTAATGTCAGCGTCGGCAGCAGTGGGCGCGGCCGCGCTTGGTCAATTCCTTTTGATGTAACGCCTGTATTGGCCTTGCGTGGGCAGCGTGTGGTGGTGTTGGCTTCAGGCAATCCCTTTTGGTTTGGTGTGGGCGGCTCTTTGGCTGCGCATTTGTCTGTAACCGAGTGGCAGGTTTTTTCAGCACCTTCCACCTTTTCTTTGGCCGCTGCGCGCTTGGGTTGGCGGCTCGAGGACACGGCCTGTTTCGGACTGCATGCCAGCGCGTTTGCAAGTACCCGCAGTGCACTACATAGAGATCAGCGTTTAATTTGTCTGATGCGCGATGGCGCGGCGGTTGGTGAGTTTGCGCGATGGTTGAGCGTGCAGGGTTTTGGCGCATCGAATCTGTGGGTTTTAGAAGCTTTAGGTGGCCCGCATGAACGCCTGCGGAAAACCACGGTTGCACAATTTTCTTTTTTGGATGTGCGTGCTCCCGTCGCCGTTGCGCTTCAAGTCGCTTCTGCTAGCGGCGCTAATGTCTTACCTCGTAGCGCAGGTTTGCCAGATATCCGTTTTGCCAGCGATGGACAAATTACTAAATCTCCCATACGCGCTTTGACTCTAGCCGCACTCGCGCCGAGTCCTGGTTTGCATTTGTGGGATATCGGTGCAGGTTCTGGTTCTGTCAGTGTAGAGTGGTGTTTGGCCGGAGGCCACGCCACCGCCATTGAGCAATATCCTCATCGTGCGGTAAATATTCGCAGCAACGCGGACAGCTTCGGGTTGATTAAGTCTTTGCGCATTGTGGAGGGTCTCGCACCGCAAGCGCTTGAAGGCCTGACACCTCCAGACGCTATATTCGTGGGCGGTGGGTTTAATGCTGAGTTGTTTCGGGTGCTTAAAAACTTTGCGCCGCCTACTTGCAGGCTGGTGGTAAACGCTGTCACATTAGAAACTGAAGCTGTACTGGCTTGTTTGCATGCCGAGCATGGTGGCGAATTGCTACGGATTGAGCTGGCTCATGCTGCACCCTTGGGCCGTATGCGAGGTTGGGTATCGGCCCGACCAGTTGTGCAGTGGAGCGTGGCGTTGTGACGCTACAAAATGAGCCCAAGGACCCTTCAGAGCAACCCGTTAACGCGGTAGCGGGATTTGGTTTTAGGTCGGATGCAACGGTTGCTTCTTTGCGCGAAGCCCTGCATGCCTGCCAAGTCGCAAGTTCAGGCTTTATCAGCCTGCCGATTAGTATTATTTTTTTGGCGACTGCAGAAGATAAAGTCAACCATCCGGCATTGACCGAGTTAGCACAAGAATTGGGCATAAGCCTAAAGGCGGTTGCACTTGCGCAACTGGTCACGCTGTCTGAAACCGCGACAGCACAACCTGCAACCCTGCTCAACCGCATTCCCAAACGCTACGGTGCTCGCAGTTTGGCTGAGTCTTCGGCGCTTGTCGCTGCTGGGCCAGGCGCAGAACTGTTGGCACCGCGAAGCTTGTCAATCGACAAAATGGCAACAGCAGCTATCGCGGTAATTGCTGTATCTACTGCGCCTATTGTGATTACAAGCCCACTTTACAACGCTCACACTAACCCACTATGACCGTCCACTTTATTGGCGCTGGCCCAGGCGCACCAGATCTGTTAACCCTGCGTGGCCGCGATCTCATCGCCGCCTGCCCAGTTTGCTTGTATGCTGGCTCTTTGGTGCCAGTAGAGGTGCTGTCGCATTGCCCACAGGGTGTGCATTTGATCAATACGGCGTCACTTTCGCTAGACGAAATCATGGTCTACATCAACGCAGCTCACGTCCAAGGTCATGATATTGCGCGCCTGCATTCGGGTGATTTGTCAGTATGGTCGGCTATGGGTGAGCAGCTGCGCCGCTTGCGTGCGCTTGATATTGCGTTCACTGTGACACCAGGTGTACCTTCGTTCGCGGCTGCAGCCGCTGCAATCAGCACAGAGTTGACGCTGCCGGGTATGTCGCAATCAGTGGTGCTTACCCGTACATCTGGCCGTGCCTCGTCCATGCCAGAAACAGAGTCGTTGGTTAACTTTGCCGCTACGGGTGCAGTATTGGCAATTCATTTATCAATACATGTTTTGCCCCGTGTAGTGCGCGAGTTAAGTCCGCATTATGGTCCTGATTGCCCAGTCGCGGTGGTCTGGCGTGCAAGTTGGCCAGATCAGCGAATTGTGCGTGCCACACTTGCCAGCATTGAGACAGCTGTGGGGAAGGACATGAAACGCACGGCATTGATTTTGGTTGGTCATACGCTGGGTGCTGAGGACTTCGAAACCAGCCGACTGTACGCGGGTGATTATGACCGCCGTTATCGACCCGTTGGAGCGCAGCCGCGTTTTCCAAGCGCTGAGTTTAATGAGCCGGACACATTGCATGGTGGCGCAACATGATTGAACTGATCCTAGTGGGTATCGGGGCTGGTAACCCTGAGCACATTACTCTTCAGGGCGTCAAAGCACTAAACGCCGCGGATGTGATTTTGATTCCACGAAAATCTGCAGGCAAATCCGACTTGGCCGAACTGCGCGAATCCATTTGCGCAGCCGTCATCACAAACCGCGCCACCCACATAGTCTATTTCGATATGCCTGTGCGTGACAGCGCTGACGTCGATTACGTTGGGGCTGTAAACCGTTGGCACGATGCGATTGCGGATATCTGGTTCGAAAAGATAGGCCAGCATTTGTCTCAAGTTGAAAATCACAGAGAAAATGCACAAGGTATTACAGATAAAAAAATTATTGACAAAACAGATCTCACAATAAAAAAGAAACCAAGCGGAAAATTGGCCTTGCTGGTGTGGGGCGACCCATCCCTTTACGACAGCACGCTGCGTATTGCTGAACGCCTCAAGCTTCGTATGGAGTTACAAGTATCCGTAGTGCCCGGCATTACCGCGCTGCAAGCGCTGACTGCGGCCCACGCAATTGCGCTCAACGATATCAATGCACCAGTCACCATCACCACAGGCCGCCAACTGCGAGATCACGGTTGGCC
>Ga0114998_10003425_pt1 | contig 11764 bp, 10 predicted proteins | sample ArcticOcean_MG_C_5_FD_87044 | JGI IMG/M metagenome (GOLD analysis project Ga0114998, IMG submission 87044) | Marine microbial communities from western Arctic Ocean - ArcticOcean_MG_CB4_138 | ecosystem: Environmental > Aquatic > Marine > Oceanic | place: Arctic Ocean: Canada Basin | collected...
GCTAGCTGGAGGTTTAAACGCGATTCAAGCTGCCATGATTGTTGGTGCAATCCCCTTTTCCTTTATGATGATCCTTATGGGTATTTCGTTGCTCAAGGCACTATACCGAGACGGACTCAGGGAGCAAAGTTTGGCTCAGAAAGAGACCCTTTAAAGCTTCTAGCGTGAGTCATAATCCCTGCACATTCTATTGAAGATGTGCAATCTGCAAAGTCTGAAAACCTGCTCCCCTTTTGGAGTGGGTTTTTTTGTTTATACACATTTGAAAAGCGAACAAACCCTAATGCTAGTAACGGTGTGGGTATGAGTGCGGGTTTGCATCCACATCTACTGTGAAACCTTAGGTCAATGGAACCCCCCACCCAAGCCGCCATTTATCCATGTTAGACTTATCATCATAGAGCGACTGTGTGCATGTGCAGACATTTCAATCTGCCTGCCTTGAGCAAGCTTATTAACTGACCTAAAACACCCCACAAAAGGTACCTCCTCCTGTGAATATCCCTGCCAGCCTCAACGGTTTATATGCCAGCTCAGTCCAAGTAAATACCAAAAAAAAATGGATTATTGCTGTGGTGGGTGGTGACATATTACTCGCCCACCCTGAAGCAAAAGCTAGCAACCCCATTATTGACAGCGATATGGCTGAGCCATTGAGCTTGCTTTGTCAACGTAAACTCACCCTTGGTCAATGGCATAGCCGAGATTGTGAAGTATGGGAATTAAAGACTAATACCCACAAGATTGAAGCTAAAGGCTATCGTTTGGTGACATTGCGCGACATCTTAGCCGTTGCTGGCAAGGAAGTGTTTACTTTGGTATGTCGGGCTGTACAGTTGTTGGATTGGCAAGATACACACCGTTTTTGTGGCACATGCGGCCAACCTAATCAAGCCACAGATAGAGAACACGCGATGACCTGTGTTGCTTGCAATATTAATAACTACCCCCGCATATCGCCTTGTGTAATCGTTCTGGTGACCCATGGAAATGAATGTCTTTTGGCGCGCAATGCCAACTGGCCCAGTAACCGGTTTAGTGCATTGGCAGGTTACCTTGAGGCTGGGGAAAGCGCTGAGCAGGCGCTTCACCGAGAAGTGTTTGAAGAAGTAGGTTTGGTCATCAACAATATTCAATATGTCGGCAGTCAGTCTTGGCCTTATCCTGGACAACTCATGCTTGGTTTTATTGCCAATGCCACAAGTAAGGAAATTAAAATTGATGGCATTGAAATCGCAGAAGCAAACTGGTTTCGATACGATCAATTACCTGAAACTATTGCCCCACCGGGAATTATGGCAGGCCGCCTAATCCAACAATATGTACAACAGGCAACATTAACCTATGGCTAGTTGAGTTAGTGCTCTCCATTAACCACTCTAAGTTTACGGGGCCATTTTCAAAAAATGATCACGATAATAAGCCATTTCGGTAATTGAATCGCGCACATCATCTAAGGCCAAATGAGTCCCATCTTTTTTGAGCCCGTCGAGTAAATCTGGGCGCCACCGGCGGGCCAGTTCTTTGAGAGTACTTACGTCTAAATTGCGGTAATGAAAATAAGCCTCCAACTGAGGCATGTACTTCACTAAAAAGCGCCGATCTTGGCCAATGGTGTTGCCACACATAGGTGAGTGCCCCCCTTCAACGAAAGTTTTAAGAAACGTTAGGGTTTGCTGCTCTGCATCTGAACAACTGACCTTACTTTCGCGCACTCTTTGGGTCAGACCTGATTGACCGTGTTGTTTAATACACCAAGCATTCATATTTTCCAGCACTGAATCACTTTGATGGATGACAAGTGATGGTCCTTCACCCAAAACATTTAAATGCGCGTCCGTAACAATGGTGGCGATTTCAATGATAACGTCTTGTTCAGGGTCCAGACCGGTCATTTCTAAGTCTAACCAAATTAAATTGTGTGCTTGTTCCACAAGAAAAGTGCTCTAGTAAGATTGATACACTGAATTATGCCTCACTTCGCGGTAGAATGGAGCCTTTACTGACACAACAGTACATTAATTCTCCATGGCCAAACGTAAACTCACCCGCCACCAACAATGGCAAATTGATAAAGTTCAAGAAGAACGCCGCGCGCGTGCGAACAAGCAAGATGGCGCCATAGAGCGAGCCATAGAACATGGCGACCTATCCCCAGAACAGCAGGGGCTGATCATAGCCCACTATGGCTCTTTAATTGATGTGGAAGCTTTACATGGCCAGCACCAAAGTGAAGTCTTCCGTTGCAAAATCCGCTCTAATTTAGGCTTCCTCGTTACGGGTGACCAAGTTTCTTGGCGTCAAGCAGCAGATCAATCAGGGGTTATTGTGGCTCGCGATGACCGCAATAGCATTTTAAGCCGGCCCAACAAATATGGTGATCTTAAACCAGTGGCCGCTAATATTGATCAGATTATTGTTACTTTCGCGCCCAAACCCTATGCCCATGCTAGTTTGATAGATCGATATCTAGTGGCCGCAGAGGCCAGTAACATTGAACCCATTTTGCTGCTCAACAAAACTGATTTATTAGATGAAGAGGCACAGATCCATTTGGAACCTATGTTAGCCCGCTACCAAACTCTGGGTTATCGCATTATCCGCGCCTCGACCCAAAGCTTAGCAGGCCTAGAGGCATTATATGCAGCATTAAATAATAAAGTGAGCGTGTTTGTTGGGCAATCAGGTGTTGGCAAGTCTAGTCTGGTGAATGTACTACTGCCGGGCGTAGATATTAAAACCAGCGCTTTATCTGAACAAACTAACAAAGGTGTTCATACTACGACCACAGCTAAATTATTCCATATCCCCAATGGTGGACAGTTAATTGACTCTCCAGGTATACGCGAGTTTGGTCTTTGGCATATGGACACAGCGACGCTCCTAGAGGGTTTTGTAGAGTTTAGGCCCTATTTAGGCTACTGTAAATTTAGTGATTGTAGCCATGATCATGAGCCAGCTTGTGCATTATTAAAGGCTTTAGAAGAGGGTCATATCGACCCTATCCGTATGGCCAGCTTTCAACACATTAAAGCGTCTTTAGACGACTTCACCACACATAATTAAGGATTTATAATGGGCGACCGTTTATTTGTACTGATGCAGTATTTGTTACCGAAACACTTAATTTCACGCCTAGTAGGTATGCTAGCCCATAGTTCAATACCTGTCATCAAAGACCCCTTTATTCGTGCTTTTGTAAAACATTTCAAGGTCAACATGGCGGAAGCTGAACGTCAAAATCCTACTGATTATGATAGTTTTAATGACTTTTTTACTCGCAGTCTTAAGCTTGATGCTCGTCCCATTGATCATCATCCAAAACACCTGGCCTGCCCGGTCGATGGCGCTATTAGCCAGATTGGAAAAATAACTGGGCAGAGCCTATTCCAAGCCAAGGGCCATGAGTTCAACCTCACTAGTTTGCTGGGTGGCAATAGTGACCTTGCCAAGCCTTTTATTGATGGTGATTTTGCTACTATTTACTTGGCACCTAAAGACTACCATCGTATTCATATGCCCTGTGACGGTCAACTCACCCATATGGTGCATGTGCCAGGCGAATTATTTTCTGTTAATAAAGCCACAGCGGGCCAAGTGCCAAGCTTATTTGCTCGTAATGAACGGGTAGTGGCTATTTTTGAAACGGAATTTGGTCCTATGGCTATGGTCCTTGTAGGGGCTATGATTGTGGCCAGTGTAGAAACTGTTTGGGCAGGGTTGGTGTGTCCTAAAGGTCAGGTCGTGAGCCAGTTTAACTATGGCCATCAAGAGCCCATCGTATTGCACAGGGGAGAAGAAATGGGGCACTTTAAATTAGGCTCCACCGTAGTTTTGTGTTTACCAAAAGGGGTCAGTCAATGGCCCAAAGAACTCAGTGCTGGCACCACCACTCGATTGGGCCAAATGCTGGCCGAATTAACATAATGTGTTTTTAAAACAATTGATCCATACCTAGGCCCGGTGATGGTTAAACGCCATCACCTTAGCAATATCAGCCTCACCAGAGGCTAACATTAACAAACGCTCTATACCTAAAGCAACGCCAGCGCACTCAGGTAACCCTGCTGCTAAGGCCTGAATTAGCCTATCATCAGCGGCCATTGGCGTTTTTCCTATGGCTAATCGGGTCGCGTTATCCATTACAAAGCGCTGTTCTTGTTCTTGCGCGTCCGTCAATTCTTCATAGCCATTAGCCAACTCCATGCCATTAACATACACCTCAAAGCGCCGTGCCACTTGATTGCCACCCGCATCTATGTGAATCATTGCTAGGGCTGATTGGCTGGCAGGGTAATCAAAAACAAAACACGCTTTGGGCAAATTGGGTTCGATACAGTGGCTCATTAACAAATCTAACCACGTATCTCGGGGAGCGCCAGCGTCCATTTGAATATCCACTTGGGCCAAGGCCTTGGCTTTTATGGCGTGATCACTAGCGGTGAGTGGGTTGATAGCAAGAATCATCTCGAAGGCCTGCTGATAACTCCAAAAATGCCACTTTAAAGCTTCGTTTTTTAGTACATAACTGATAAGGCAAGCGACTTCTTGCATCAACTGTTGCAGATTAAAACCGATACGATACCACTCTAACAAGGTAAATTCTGGATTATGTCGGCGGCCTACTTCTCCATTTCGAAAGGCTTTTGCTATTTGATAGATACTGCCGCTGCCTGCAGCTAACAAGCGTTTCATTGCGTATTCAGGGGAAGACACAAGACACATTGAGTGCTTGATAGCTGCATCAGGCATTGTGCTATGTGAACCAAAGTCGACAGGTATAGAATCTATATGAGGGTCAGATACCCCATAATGAGACATAACTGGGGTATCAACCTCAAGCACATCGAGGTTAGCAAAAAAATGTCTGATTTGGCTAATGATCTTGGCACGTTGCTTAAGCTGTTTAATGTCAGCACTAGGTTGCCATGGCATCATGAGAATCCTGTGTTTATGCGCGGCTCACGTAATCGCCTGTGCGAGTGTCAATCTTTAACATCTCGCCTTGCTCAATAAACAAAGGAACTCGCACGGTAGCACCTGTGGCTAAAGTCGCTGGCTTACTGCCCCCTTGAGCGGTATCACCTTTCAGGCCAGGGTCTGTTTCTGTGACTTCTAGCTCCACAAAGTTCGGAGCAACAACAGCTAGGGGTGCATCATTCCATAAGGTGACAAGATATATTTCCTGCTCTTTCAACCATTTAATACAGTCGCCTACGGCATTGACATCTGCACCATATTGCTCGAAAGTACCGTCTGCCATCATGAAGTGCCAAAACTCACCATCCGTATATAGATATTCCATGTTCCGGTCCATCACGTCTGCCATTTCAATGGATTCTCCCGCTTTAAAGGTACGATCCCATACACGGCCAGATTTCAAGTTTTTCATCCTTACACGGGTAAATGCTTGCCCTTTACCGGGTTTGACAAACTCGACATCCACCATGGCACATGGATCACCTTCTAACATTACTTTAAGACCAGGTTTGAAATCGTTACTGCTATAATTAGCCATTTTTTCGCTCTAATGAAATAAACATCGGGGAATATGTTGCATATGATACCGCAAAGCACGGCGCAAGTTGAACCTTTAAGCTTGATTAAACACGCCAAACCCCCAGAAGATTGGCGCACCCAGTTGCGTGAAGCTTACCGCACACCTCAACAGTTGCTTAACGCCCTTGGCTTTAGTGAGGCACAGCAGGCCACACTAATAGCGGATGACCAAGGATTTTCAACCCTTGTGCCCAAAGCATTTGCCCAAAAAATGAAACCACAAGACCCCACAGACCCCCTACTATTGCAAGTATTACCCCGCTTCGAAGAGGCCATCAAACACCCAGAGTTTAATGATGACCCTTTACAAGAGGCCCAATTTAACCCTGTCCCTGGGGTGGTGCACAAATACCAAGGGCGAGCCTTATTAATTGCGGCTAGACACTGTGCCATTAATTGCCGTTATTGCTTCCGTCGTCATTATCCCTATAGTGATCAAAAACGTGCCCGCAATGAATGGCGACAAAGTCTCAGCTATATTGAAAAACATGCAGACATAGAAGAAATAATTCTTAGCGGTGGCGACCCATTGGCCTTAACCGACGTACAATTATTCGAGCTAATTGCTGCTATTGAAGTCATACCTCATGTGAAACGCTTGCGTATTCATAGCCGTTTGCCCATTGTATTGCCCCAACGCATCACCCTAGAACTTTGCCAAAGGCTTGCCCGCTCCCATTTAGACTGTGTCATGGTCGTGCACGCCAACCATGCCAATGAACTGGGTAAAGATGTCGCCCAAGCCTGCGCATTATTGCGCCAACACCAAGTGCAACTGCTAAACCAAAGCGTGTTGCTAGCCCATGTAAACGACACGCTCACATGCCTAAAAGAACTTAGTGAACGCCTGTTTGAGCTTGGGATAATGCCCTATTACCTGCACTTACCTGATCATGTTGCGGGTACTACGCATTTTTTTGTTAGTTTAAAGCGCGGGCAGTCTTTAGTGGCAAAAATGCAGGCGTCTATGTCGGGCTATTTAGTACCCAAACTGGTGCGCGAAGAGCCCGGCAAGAAAAGTAAAACTCTATATTCGCAAAGTTAAACCAAAACTAGAAGATAGACTAATGGTTAAACTAAGTGCAGTAGAGCATCCAAGTCTACTTGGTTCAGTTGGTGAGGTGCTTGTTGTCGAACTAAAGGTTTACCATGGAAAGCCACGCCTAAACCGGCTGTATTAAGCATAGGTAGATCGTTGGCACCATCGCCTACAGCGAGGCATTGATGAATAGACAAGCCAAGACTCTTTTGTAACTGGTACATCAACTCAACTTTGCTACTCGCGTCCAAAACTGGCCCTGTCACCTGCCCAGTGAGTTTTCCTTCTACTTCTTCTAAGGGATTAGAAAAGGCCTCTTGCATTCCCAACCTAATAGCAAGGCGATCCGCAAAATAACTAAAGCCACCCGACAAAATAGCACAATATACACCTCGCTCTTGCAAACCCTGCATAAGTTGCTGTGCCCCTGGCATTAATTCAAGGTTTTGATTGATGGTGGCCAGCTGATTGGTGGTAAAGCCTTTTAATAAAGCCAAGCGCTGACGAAAGCTTTGTTCAAAATCTAATTCTCCCGCCATAGAGCGAGCAGTAATAAGAGCCACTTGTGGACCGATACCCATGGCATAGGCTAATTCATCCATCACTTCTGCCTGTATCAAGGTAGAGTCCATATCAAAAACAGCGAGTTTTATGTTTTCTATCGGCTGATGGGATGATTGTAATACATAATCCACTGTAGATTGTTTCGACAAGATTTCATGAATGCTTTCAAGCAGCAAAGTGTATTTAGTTTCATGCTTGTTAATACGCTCCATAGCCCCCTCTTCAGTAGGACTGTTCCAGCACCATTGCTGCAGTGTATAGTTTGCATGGGTACTTTGTTGGCTCTGTTGAAGTGGCACATCCGCAGTCGCCATAACCTTATCGATGGCTGCAATTTTGCCCTCTTTGCTTAAATCAAATAGGGTTAGACGATGAAACATAGATACAACTCCTTGAGTGGGCTTAGCATTTTATCATTAGTGGGTTAGAATGGGTCTGTTTTTACCTCTTTGAAATAGTGCTGATTAACACCTAATGCCCAATAAAATCCTTTCCTTTAGACATTTAATGCAATCCCGCCTCACCTTGGTTCAAAAGACGGTATTGCTGCTCATCGCGACGTTTTTGCTTGCTAGCGTGTCTTTGGGATTCATGACCTACCAACACCTTAACCAAGTTACGGGTCAGCAAAACGCTTTTTTAGGACAAAAAATGGGCCAGCAATTGGCTAACTTAAGTGCTCCTTTGTTGGTTAAACAAGACTACATCAGTCTTAACGTTACGCTGGCAAAACTTAGACAACAAGGCGCCATTGTGGGGGCTGCTGTATATGATGCAGACGGTCAAATGTTAGCTAAAACAGGTTTTTTAAACGACTCCAACTATTTAATTCTGCCCATAAAGTTGGATGAAGAAAAGATTGGTAGCCTGCACTTACGCCAGACTGAATTAGATTTAAATCCAAGCCTTACTCAACTGATGTTTTTACTATGGCCCACGGCAGGGCTAATCTTACTTGCCTGTATCGTTATGGGTTGGTGGTTTGGAGCCCGCTTGGTGCAGCCACTGCATCGATTACATGAAGCCCAAGAACAGCTATTGGAATATGGTAAGGCACCACCTTTGGATGATAGCCGTCTTGATGAGTGGGGCATCATTAATTTAGGGTTCAACTCAATTAACGAAGAGCGCTTGTTGCATGCTCAAACTGAACACCAATATGAATTAGAAATGCCTGCTGGAAAAGGTATAGTGGCGCCTAATCATTATGATCAAGTAGACCACCAACCAGAATTGGAAGCGCCCAATCAACAAGAAGCGTTTAACCATGAATTACATAACTTGGCAAGGGAATTATCTTCAGAGCCGCAATTAAGTGAACTTGGTGACCCTTTATTTGCACCTAAACTCGCTGCTCTTAACACCGCTGACGAAAATAACTTACCTATATTTACCATGGATGATTTGCGCAATAGTGATAACTCGGCCCCTTTGCGACCGACACCCATCCCTGTAGACACTGCCGAGCCCATGTCCCAAGAAATACCCACTCTTGATCATCAGGCCTACACCCCGTCTGTGGCTTCCTCACCAAGTTTTTTGCATGATGACCCACCGGTTAGTTTGTTATACATTAATGTAAATACCCGAGACCAGGGACCTATGGAAGCCGCTGAAAAACACTTGCTCCTTAAATCGTACCACCGGCTGGTGGATCAGGTGTGCGCCATATACGGGGGCACCATTGAAACTGAAGACAACCACGATGTGCTGGTGACCTTTGACAAACCCCATGAGCACATGACCCATTGTGTGAATGCACTGTGCGCAGCCCAGTTTTTCTTTGGTCTTTATAAAGCCTTTAATGCCCAACGGGCGGCCCATCGTAAGTCGAACTTGAGCATTCAAATCGTGGTTCATACGGGCAACTTAGAAGAGCTGAGCAGCCTCACAGAGGAAGCAGCAGAGCTGTCTCGCCGAGAACGGCAAGAGCATATGGTGATCAGCCGGCAAGTCGCCTATCACCCCGAATTGCAACAACGGGTATTACAGGCCAATAATTGCACGCCATTAGCGAGTGGGGCCGTTAGCTTGGCACGCCTAAGCAGCGATTACCAAGATCTGTTAGATATGCAAATCAGTCACTTCAGCCCCAACCTCTAACTCATGCTTTAAGCGTCAGGTTGGCTGGGCTCCACATCGACTTCAGTTGCAGCGATGCTCTCAACCGCTAGGCTGTCGACATTTTGGAAACCTCTGGGTAGTTTATTACCTCTTCGGCCTCGCTCGCCCCTATAATGCACAAGATCTGTGGCTTTCAGACGCAGATAACGCTTGCCTGAATGAACTAATAATTCACAGGTTTCAGTAACGATTGCGCAAGCCACCATAAACTCTTCACGGCTGGCCACGCGAGTAGACGAAATACTGATAATTTTATTACCTTTACCTCGTGCTAACTGAGGCAAATCTTGCAATGGAAATACGAGCATACGGCCTTCATTGCTGACTGCGACTAACCAAGTGTCTAGCATCTTAGTGATATGCTGTGGAGCGATCACCTTCGCCCCCTTTGGTACTGACATGGCTGCTTTTCCAGACTTATTTTTACTTAATAAGTCTTCAAAGGTTGAAATAAAGCCATAGCCTGCGTCTGTACTCATGAGTAATAATTGATCTGCTTTAGCACTGACCGCCGCTGAAAATTGCACACCACTGGGGGCGTTAAAACGACCACTTAACGGTTCACCCTGACCACGAGCAGAAGGTAGAGTATGAGCCTCTAGGGAGTAGCTACGGCCGCCTTCATCAAGAAAGGCAACGCTTTGGTTACTTCGAGCTTGCACCATGAGCAAGAAGTCATCTCCCGATTTATAACTCATATTAGAGGGGTCAATATCGTGGCCTTTAGCACCACGAACCCAGCCTTGTTTGGATAAAACCACAGTCACGGGTTCAGTCGTGAGCAAATCTCTTTCTGACAGGGCTTTAGCTTCTTGGCGCACCACAATAGGTGACCTTCGATCATCACCAAAGGCTTCAGCATCAGCCATTAATTCACGCTTTATGAGGGTTTTTAAACGCGCCTTCGAGCCTAGTAATAATTCTAGTTTTTGGCGTTCAGCCGCAAGTTCTTCTTGTTCGGCCTGAATCCGGTGCTGCTCTAACCGAGCTAAGTGACGTAACTTTAAATCTAATATTGCATCCGCTTGATTATCAGATAAAGCAAAGCGCTGCATCAGCACAGGTTTAGGCTTTTCTTGTTCGCGGATTATAGCGATAATTTCATCAATGTTAAGGTATGCAATTAACAAACCTTCCAATAGGTGCAAACGTTCAAGCACTTTATCTAAACGGTGCTGCAAGCGACGGGTCACTGTTTCCATGCGGAAAGAGAGCCACTCTGTCAAAATACGACTTAAACCTTTAACTTGAGGCTTGCCGTCCACCCCAATCAGGTTTAAATTAACTCGGTAAGAACGCTCTAAATCTGTCGTTGCAAATAAGTGGTTTAACAACTGCTGCGTATCAACCCGATTTGAACGCGGCACAATCACCAGTCGAGTGGGCTTTTCATGGTCAGACTCATCCCTCAGGTCAGCCACCATAGGTAATTTTTTGGCCTGCATTTGAGCTGCAATTTGCTCTAATATGCGAGCCCCAGAAACTTGATAGGGCAAGGCCGTAATAACAATGTCACCGTCTTCATGATCGACCACAGCCCGCATACGGATACTGCCCCGTCCTGTTTTATACATTTGTAACAAGTCGCTTCGTGGGCTGATAATTTCTGCCGTAGTGGGCATATCAGGCCCCTGTACAAACTCAAACAGCTGTTCTGTGGTGGCGCTAGGGTTATCTAAGAGATGGATACAGGCAGATACCACTTCCCGTAAATTATGCGGTGGAATGTCTGTGGCCATGCCTACGGCAATCCCTGTAGCACCGTTTAAAAGCACGTTAGGTACGCGGGAAGGAAGCACTAAAGGCTCTTGAAGTGTGCCGTCGAAGTTATTGCCCCAATCAACGGTACCCTGGCCTAATTCACCAAGCAGGACATCAGCGTAGCCTGTAAGCTTAGCTTCTGTGTAACGCATGGCGGCGAAAGATTTTGGATCGTCTGCCGAACCCCAGTTACCTTGACCATCAACGAGTGTGTAACGGTAAGAAAAAGTTTGCGCCATGTGCACCATGGCTTCGTAACAGGCACTATCGCCATGGGGATGGAACTTACCCAACACATCACCAATGGTGCGGGCCGACTTTTTGTACTTGGCAGAGGTTTTTAAGCCTAGTTCTGACATGGCATAAACAATGCGCCTTTGCACTGGCTTTAGGCCATCCCCAATATGCGGCAATGCACGGTCTAAAATGACATACATCGAATAATCTAAATACGCTTTTTCTGTATATTCTTTGAGGGGTAGACGTTCAACGCCTTCATCGATAGGGATGACACCAGACATAGGAAGGAAAATCCTTATTTAGTGTGGTTTGGGGACAACCGCACGCTTAAGTAAAGCCTAAATTTAAGCTCGAGTATACCGCAAAAAGTACTTGGGTGAAGTTCATATAACTAATTATTGAATGAATACCAATTATTCTATGTTTGCCTCACATAAAGGCCTCATTACTGGTTACTATTTAACCAGTAACCCGTTA
>Ga0114998_10003436_pt1 | contig 11749 bp, 10 predicted proteins | sample ArcticOcean_MG_C_5_FD_87044 | JGI IMG/M metagenome (GOLD analysis project Ga0114998, IMG submission 87044) | Marine microbial communities from western Arctic Ocean - ArcticOcean_MG_CB4_138 | ecosystem: Environmental > Aquatic > Marine > Oceanic | place: Arctic Ocean: Canada Basin | collected...
GCCAATAAAACCGCTTCCAGCCCATCCACTACCTGCCCAGTCTGCGCATCACTGTGCTGACCTTCGTCGACGATCTTATCCAACACCCCAACCAGCGACGCGACATCGCCAAGCTGCAACACACCCCCGGGTCGAAGTCCGACGGCATGCCATACTTCTGGGAAGCTGCCCCCCCCTCGCACAAAAAAATACTTACGAAACGGCCGCTCCGGTTCATTGCCGAAATGCTGCCCGATGCCTGGGCCATGTGTGAACACCGAACCATGCCGCAAGCGCCGCAACTGACGCCCCTCTCGAAAGAATCCGTGCCCGCCGACGACGACTTCCAAAGTCCAAAAAGGGAAATCACTTCGTTCAATAAAGTAATCCGGGGTACATTCCTCATAGCCTGCCATAAAAACCTGCCCAGCAGCGTCCGCCACCCTTGAAAAGTTTGCATAACGACCCTGTCGGACGAGTGGAGACAACTCTAAAGGAAATGTTTTCATGCGGATTTTTCGCCAATTAACCGTTCAATAATATCCATATCGAGTCAGGAATATCTCTAACAAGCAAGCGCGATATAAGCTACTATGAAGCTTATGAATAATTATCCTTTTACTTTTCCCAAAATCGGCATTCGCCCAACGATTGATGGTCGCCTCGGTGGCGTGCGTGAGTCGCTCGACGAGATCACCATGAATATGGCTAAGCGCGTGGCAGCGCTCTACAGCAAGGAGCTTCGCAATCCAGACGGCAGCCCAGTGGAGTGCGTGATCGCTGATAGCAACATTGGCGGCGTGCGCGAAGCGGCGGCGTGCGAAGCAAAATTCCAACGCGAAGGCGTCGGCCTGAGCCTGACTGTAACACCTTGCTGGTGCTATGGTTCTGAGACGATGGACATGGATCCGCATCGCCCGAAAGCGATCTGGGGCTTTAACGGCACCGAGCGCCCTGGCGCAGTTTACCTCGCAGCGGCACTCTCTGGCCATACACAGAAGGGCATTCCTGCCTTCGGCATTTACGGTAAAGATGTGCAAGAAGCGGGCGACGAAACGATGCCGAAAGACGTTGTTGAAAAACTCCTCAACTTCGCACGCGCGGGACTCGCAGTCGGCTTCATGCGCGGCAAATCCTATCTCTCCATGGGTGGCACTTCGATGGGTATCGCTGGCTCGGTCGTCGACTCGTCATTCTGGGAACGGACACTTGGCATGCGTGTCGAAACGATCGACATGACCGAGTTTGTTGGCCGCATGCGCAACGGAATCTACGACCAAGCTGAATTTGAGAAGGCCCTCGCATGGGTCAAAGACAACTGCCCAGAAGGCAATGACTACAACAGTGAAGAGACGCAACGCAGCCGTGAGCAGCTCGACTCTGAATGGAGCGATTCGGTCAAAATGGCACTCATCGCCCGCGACTTGATGGTCGGCAATGACGAGCTCGCTAAAGTCGGCTACGGCGAACAAGCGCAAGGTCACAATGCCATCGCCGCAGGCTTCCAAGGTCAGCGCCAATGGACCGACCACTTCCCGAACGGCGACTTCATGGAAGCGATCCTAAACACATCGTTTGATTGGAACGGCAAACGCCCACCTTATATCCTCGCCACCGAGAACGACGCGCTCAACGGCGCTGGCATGCTCTTCGGTCAACTCTTGACCAACAGTGCACAGATCTTTGCTGACCTGCGTACCTACTGGAGCCCAGACGCAGTGGCACGTGTCGCAGACGGCTACAAGCTGGAAGGCCACGGAGCCGACGGCCTACTCCACTTAATCAACTCTGGCCCTGCGGCGCTGGATGGCACCGGCGACCAGTCAGATGCCGATGGCAATCCAACGATGAAGCCCTTCTGGGAAATTACCGACGAGGAAGCCGATGCCAGTCTCAAGAACACCACTTGGCACCCTTCCATTACGGAATACTTTCCAGGCGGCGGCATGAGCACACGCTTTAAGACCAAGGGTGGTATGAAGGCGACCATGATTCGCCTCAACCTCGCTGCAGGTCTGGGGCCTTGCCTACAAATCGCGGAAGGTTGGACAGTCGAGCTGCCTGAAAACGTGCACGACGCACTGGATGAGCGCACCAACCCAAGCTGGCCGACCACATGGTTCGCACCGCGCCTGACAGGCAAGGGCGCATTCAGCTCGACTTATGAAGTAATGAACAACTGGGGTGCCAATCACTGCGTGATGACTGCCGGCCACGTCGGCAACCTCTACATCACGCTCGCGGCGATGCTACGTATCCCAGTCTACATGCACAATGTGGAGGAAGCACGCGTGTTCCGTCCGAGCGCATGGCGCGCATTTGGCACCGCCGATCTGGAAGGCGCTGACTTCCGCGCCTGTGAGTCGTACGGCCCGCTGTACAAATAAGCGTTTTTATTCCAACTCCCGTGTTGCTGAAACAGCACGGGAGTTTTTTTATATCTAGAATTACTCTTCTCAAGTCTCCCCTCTCAGGTCGCTATCCTCTCTCATTATGCTCAAAGGAATCTCACCACTGATCTCACCTGAACTACTCGCCACACTGGCAACCATGGGCCACGGCGACGAAATCATTCTGGCCGATGCACACTTTCCTGCAGATTCCTGCAATGACAACGTCATCCGCGCGGATGGTCTAAAGATCCCCGCTCTACTGGAAGCGATCCTACCGTTACTGGAGCTCGACGCCTATGTGCCTGATCCACTGGTGATGATGGCAGCCGTCGACGGCGACACACTCGACCCAACCGTTGAGAGCACCTACCGCGCAGCGATCGACAAACACGCCGCGGCGGCCCCCGCGATCGCACGCATCGATCGTTTCGAATTCTACGCACGTGCCGAAACTGCATTCGCTGTGGTAATGACCGGTGAAACTGCCAAATACGGCAATATTCTGCTCAAGAAAGGCGTTGCGCCGATTCTCGAATAGTCGAGGATGGATTCAATAGTTTTACAAACTGCGATTCGTGACTGAAAACTCACCCCGCTGATATGTAACTTACACCAACTACCGATGCCCAAAAACTACAACACACAGAATGCCCATTTAGGAGATTCGTCCATAATGGTTGGTGCCATCGAATCGTACTCAGCCGATACGGCTGACCGCGATACGCCTGGTCTGTTCTCGACGCTACCACAGCACGACTTAGCCGAGACGGCCGCCCACGAAGAGACTACAAGCAATTTCTTCGGCCTTAGCCTGATTCTGATCATTGCCGGTGTCGCCATCCTACTCGTCCGTCGTCTCCGCCGCGTAAAAACACGCAGAGCCGGCAGATCCTACTTATAAAACCGGAAGTGGCCCCGAAGCTGGCGATCGCGAACTATTTCAAGCGCTCAATCGCGCCGCCTTGCTGCATCGCTTTGATTTCGTTACGAATATAGCGCTCAGCGACATCCTGCACCTTCGTCTCCTGCGCCTCCAAACTGACCCGATTCCACCAAACCGCATCGATTTGGCCATGCACGTAGAGCGCACTCTCCATGCGAGCAATGAATGTCGTATCCCACTCGCCACCGCCGAGTAAGTCGGCAAACAAAGAGTTCTCCTGCTGATTCGAATTGGTCTGCTCCTTGTTAACCGTCGTCGCCTGGGCAAAGAGAACGGCTAACTTCGGACTCGCATCAAGAAACCGAGCAAAAGTCTGTGCATTCAGAGACGACAACTGTGGTAAAACTGAAAACGAAGGCACTGCATTGACTCCTTTTTTCTTTAATGCTTCGACCATTTTTTTTTCAAACATCACCCGCATCTCAGGGTTGTATAAGCGTATCGCCACCAATACCTCATACTGTTCTTCGCCCACCCATGTCGGATCAGATCCGCTATTGATCGGTGTCAATGAAGTACTGCTGCAAGCAACTAGCAGTAGGAGCGCCAAAAGGCAGAATAGAGATCGCATAATGCGCTTGATCAAACGAGTACGCCGCGACCGTGCCAAGGCATTTCGTTGACTAATAAAAGACGCTATCAGTCGCTACGATTGTGTTGCGCGTTTGTGCGTGCACCACCGCCTGCGGCGTGCCTTGCGCACGCGCGATACATCAAGGCAGTCAATTGCTATAATCGTGAGATCAGCAGCTCTCGCTCGAAGATCATCTCTTTCGGCAGGTGCTCGAAGAGTTTGAGAAATAGCTCTTCATGCTGCAGCGTCTGCATCTTCAAGCGGTCGCGATCGATATGCATCAGCTTGTCGAAGTCCGTCTCGCTAAAGTCATCCATGCCGCGCCAATCAAGATCCTGGTAACGCGGCATCCAGCCAATCGGTGTCTCTTTGCCGCCAGTGCGGCCCGTTGCCCGTTCGACAATCCAGCGCAGCGGGCGCATATTTTCCCCAAACCCAGGCCAGAGCCAGTTGCCCGCGGCATCTTTGCGGAACCAATTGACGTTAAACACTAGTGGCGTCTCTTTTAGGCCGCGCTGCATCTTGAACCAGTGGCGGAAGTAATCCCCCATATGATAGCCGCAAAAAGGTAGCATCGCCATCGGATCGCGACGCAGTGAACCCATCGTGCCTTCGGCGGCCGCAGTCATTTCGGAGCCCGTGGTGGCGCCCAGATAAACGCCGTGACCCCAGTTAAACGCTTGCGTGACGAGCGGCACATCGCTCATCCGGCGACCGCCAAAAACCATCGCATGAATTCGCACCCCTTCTGGCTTTTCCCAATCGGAATCGATCACAGGGCAATTCACCGCGGGTGCCGTGAAACGACTATTCGGGTGTGAAGACGGCGAGTCACTGTCTGGCGTCCAATCATTGCCCTTCCAGTCAATCAAATGTGCCGGCGCCTCTTTCGTCATGCCTTCCCACCAAACATCACCCTCATCAGTCAGCGCCACATTGGTGAAAATCGAGTCCTTGGAGCAAGAATCCATTGCGCTCGGATTAGTCGCATACGAAGTGCCCGGTGCCACGCCAAAGAAACCAGCTTCGGGATTGATCGCATGGAGAAACCCACCGGGTCCTGGTTTAATCCAAGCAATATCATCACCCACGCAGGTCACTTTATAACCCTCCATTTCTGCGGGCGGAATGATCATCGCAAAGTTGGTCTTACCACAGGCACTCGGAAATGCGGCGGTGACATAGGTCTTACGCCCATCCGGCTCTTCGACGCCGAGAATCAGCATGTGCTCAGCCATCCAGCCCTCATCGCGGGCCAAGGTCGAAGCGATACGCAGCGCCAGGCACTTTTTGCCCAGCAAGGCATTACCGCCATAGCCAGAACCGTATGAGACGATCGTGCGTTCTTCGGGAAAATGCACAATATGGGTATCCTTAGGATTACAAGGCCAAGTCACATCCGCCACGCCTGCATCGAGCGGGCAACCGACTGAGTGCAAGCAAGGTACGAAGAAGCCGTCTTTGCCCAACGCGTCGAGGACAGGGTCGCCAATCCGCGCCATGATCCGCATATTTACCACGACATAGGGCGAATCGGTAATTTCGACACCGATCTTCGATATCGGTCCACCGACTGGGCCCATACTAAAGGGGATAACATACAGCGTGCGCCCGTGCATACAGCCTTTAAAGAGCTGCTTCATCTTACGGCGCATCTTACGCGGATCTTGCCAATTATTGGTCGGGCCTGCGCCGTCCTTGTTCTGCGAACAAATAAAGGTCTTCGATTCAACACGTGCTACATCGTTTGGATCCGAGCGGAACAGGTAACTATTGGGGCGCTTCTGCTCATTAAGCTTCACGCATATTCCCTTTTCGAGCATCTCCTCGAAGAGACTGTCGGCTTCGTCTTGCGAACCATCACACCAATGAACGGCGGCTGGTTCGCAAAGCGATATCATTTTTTCAGTCCACTTTAACAGGGCCTTATGCGTCGTCTTTGGAGTATCATTTTTAGGCATATTAATAACGTAGATAAATTCATGCATATGATAAGCTAAAAGTGACAGGAATATCACACTTTTTTCAACCACAGTGACGCGCGCTCGTGCTGGGCGCCGCCAGACTTCCTTGCTGTTAAAAAAAATACTATTCTCGGCAAACACACCCGATGATAGGTCAATACCGACTAATCTTGGGTAAATTCCTCTAAAAAATAACCTCAAAAGCAACAAACTGACACTTCACTCTTGATCCACGCCCATCTGTCTTCATCTCTGAAACGATGAATTGATGAATTGATCGAAGCCCAACTCCTCGACAGACTCCACTTTCAGCTTTCCCAACATGCCTCGTAACAAAAACCCCGCAGACGACGACAACCTAGAATTCCCGCTCGATGTACCTGCTGAGGACAACAGCAACGAGCCGATGAACGACGTCACCGAGCACGAAGAGGTCTTCGAGGACAAACCGGATTCCGGCCACATCGACGACATGTTCAGCGAGTGGTTCCTCGATTACGCCAGCTACGTGATCCTTGAACGCGCCGTGCCGCACGCCAACGACGGCCTCAAGCCGGTGCAGCGCCGCATCCTCCACTCAATGCGCGAGCTGGAAGACGGCCGCTACAACAAGGTTGCCAACGTCATCGGCAACACGATGAAATATCATCCGCATGGTGATGCTTCGATCGGCGACGCCATGGTACAACTCGGCCAGAAGGAGCTACTGATCGACATGCAGGGCAACTGGGGCAACACCCTCACCGGCGACTCCGCCGCAGCCGCTCGTTACATCGAAGCGCGCCTGTCCAAATTCGCCCTCGAAGTGGTCTTCAACCCAAAGACCACCAACTGGCTCTCCTCCTACGACGGACGCAACAAAGAACCCGAAACTCAGCCAGTCAAATTCCCGCTACTACTGGCACAGGGCGCCGAAGGCATCGCGGTCGGCCTCTCCTGCAAGATCCTGCCGCACAATTTCATCGAGCTACTCGAAGGCTGCATCGCATTTTTACGCAAAGAGACGCCCGAAATCGTCCCCGACTTCCCGACAGGTGGCATCGCCGACGTCTCCGAATACAACAACGGCAAACGCGGTGGCCGCGTCAAGTGCCGCGCCCGCATCGAAGCGCGCAAGAAGAACTTACTCGCCATCACCGAGCTACCATTTAGCAAGACGACCACCTCGCTGATCGACTCGATCATCTCGGCCAACGAAAAGGGTAAGATCAAGATTCAGCGCGTCGAGGACAACACCGCCGACGTGGTCGAGATCCTCGTGTATTTGCCCACCGGTGTCGACTACGAGACCGCCGAGCAGGCGCTGTATGCTTTTACCGATTGCGAAGTCTCCGTCTCGACTAACATCTGTGTGATCGAGAACGACAAGCCCAACTTCTACTCCGCACTCGACCTCCTCTACCTCGCCACCGAAAAGACCCGTGAGCTACTCAAACTGGAGCTCGAAATCGAACTCGCCGAACTCGAAGAGAAGTGGCACTTCTCCTCACTCGAGAAAATCTTTATCGAAAAGCGCATCTACCGCCGCATCGAAGAAGAAGAGACTTGGGAAGCCGTGATCGAAACAGTCGATGTCGGCCTTAAGCCTTACAAAAAAATCTTTAAGCGCGAAGTCACACGCGACGACATTCTACGCCTACTCGAAATCAAAATTAAGCGCATTTCGAAGTTCGACGCTATCCGCGCCGACGAACTGATCAAAGGCCTCGAAGAAGCCATCGAAGAAACGCAGCGCCACCTCAAGCAACTCACCAAATACACCATCCGTTGGTTCAAAGAGTTGATCAGAAAATACGGCAAAGGCCGTGAGCGTAAGACTGAGCTCGCCTCCTTCAAAAAAGTCCTCGCACACGAAGTCGTGATCGCCAACGAAACGCTCTACGTCGACCGCAAGGAAGGCTTCGCCGGCACCAGCATGAAGAAGGACGAAGCCGTCTGCAAATGCTCCGACCTCAGCGACCTCCTATCGATCAATCAGGAAGGCAAGCTCATCGTCTCCAAAGTCAGCGACAAAGCCTTCTTCGGTAAGAACATCCTGCATATCGACATCTACAACCGCACCGAGCCCAACGCCCTGACCTATTGCATGGTGTATCGCGATGGCCGCACCGGACCGACAATTGCCAAGCACTTCACCATCGGCGGCGTGACACGCGATAAGGAATACGACCTCACCAAAGGCAAGCCAGGCTCACGCGTGCTTTATATCTCCTGCTATCCGACCGAAGGCGGCGAAGCCGACGCCGTAAAGGTCAATCTCAAGCCCGCTCCACGGCTGCGTAAGAGCGAAGAAGAAGTCCTCTTCCGCGATTTAGCAGTCCGCGGCCGTGGTACTGGAGGCAACGTTATCACGAAAAATTCCGTCCGCAATGTGGTCCGCATGACCAAAGCCGCCCGCGAAGAAGCCGCCAGTCAGTAGGATACGGGCGGATGATAGTGGCTTGAACTCGCACAGAGGGAGAGGATCATGCACTGGCGCAAAGGGCTCATATTGACTCGGCTTCACTGTATTGATGTGAGTGCGGAGGAATCATCGCCGTGCAACTGATAACAGAACCGCTTTGAGCGACCGATACTAGTGATTTCACCGGGGACTCGTCGTTAATCACTGCTCACCTGACTTCTGATTATGAGCAAGCAAATGGGAAAGACACAATGCGTGCAGAGTAAACGCCGCATTCGGCCTCTCCAGTAGCTGGTAATATCCGCCTCGCTGTAATCCCACATTCAGCGTCTACAAGGTTGACCTCGCCCCGCGTAGTACCTTCGATATGCGCTTACCCCGACGTAATACCTTCAATGTACGTCTACCCCTGTGTTACCATTATCATGAAAGCCCTCTCTTACGCGATCCTCGCATTGCTTAGTCTACTACTGCAAGTCGGCGCCCAAACCCAGGCGAGTCATACCTCTGCGGTTAAAGACCAACAAGATAAGTTCTCCAGTCATGTTGCAGCGAGCCTGACAGAGCCAACTGCGACCGGCGAAGTGGATCCATCTGCCGACGCAGGCGCCACTCCCTACATCGGAAACACATTGGAGCTTCCCTTGATGCGGGATCAACTCACGATCACCGAAAGCGCCCAGGGTTCATCAGTCGACATCGAAGACTTTGACGTCAGTTACGGCAAAAGAATACAAGAGTTTGCTACCACACTCGAAGATGATACCGCGGGATTCAGTATCAGCAAACGGTCCCAAAAAAGACATCCGCTGCTCGAGATCCTTATTGGCTTCGTCATCGAGGTCGTCATTACACTGATAGTCCTGAAAATCACCTTTCTGATGGGTGAATTACGCTACTACCTGTCTCAGGTGCTGCCAATCAGCCTAGCTGTCGCAGCCGTCGGAGTATTTATGCACATCACCTTCGGCATTAGCCTGTTGAATCCAATGCAGATCGCTCTGAGTTCTTTGGTCATGCTGTTGCTGATACGACTCATCACCGAGGCGCATGAATGGCCGATCGCGCTTCGAATTACGTTCGTCACACGACTCGTCACCATAGGCCTCGTCTGGCTAGCCTTTACCGGCATGTCGGTATTTGGATTCTAATTTAGAATTACGCAATGCTTGCCGCTGGCAACGCCGAGGCAGACATCTACCTCTCACAGAGCCCCTCCCTTTGCTTTGACTCGGAGCCAGAGAGCGCCATAGTGCTTGAAAAATCGTAACCGTGAGTATTAAGGCAATCATTTGGGGCTCTTGTGGCTCCCTCCCATCTCCCGCATCCTCGGCGACTATTCGAGGCAAGGTCAAAGCCGCCCTGTGGGCCGCTCGCGACCAAACATTCACTTCCGAAATAGAGGTCGATACATTCCTCGACTCCCTGCCGCACCACATGCGGGGCACCTTCAAGGCTAATACCTCCTGCGTGCAAATCGAAGCCGGCAGCGAAGACGTCATTCTTTGTGATGCCGGCACTGGTATCCGCGATTACGTACTCTCACTACCAACCGATACGCAGCCAAAGACATTCCATATCTTCATTTCCCACCTGCATTGGGATCACATTCAAGGCTTCCCCTTTTTTACTCCAGCCTACATCCCCGGCAATCGAATCATCTTTCACAGCTTCCACTCTGAAACCGAAGCAGTGCTACGCGCACAGATGGCAGCTCCGTGCTTCCCTGTGCCATTCGAGACAATGCAAGCAGACATCGAGTTTGACATCCGCGAGTCTGGTGACTCGTTTCAAATCGGCGACGTCGCCATCACCGCCATCATGCAACAGCACCCCGGCGATTCCTGGGGCTACCGCTTCGAACAAAACGGCAAATCCGTGATCTACTCGTCCGACTCCGAGCATGGCCCAGAGGCCAAGGAGCCCGATTACCCATTCGTCGATTTCTTCCGAGATGCCGACGTGCTCATCTTCGACGGACAATACACCTTCCAGGAAGCCACGACAGCCAAGCGCAACTGGGGCCACTCCAATTACATCACCGCCGTCGAACTGGCAGCCCGCGCAAAGGTCAAGCAGTTGGTGATCTTTCACCACGAGCCTGCCAATGCCGATCGCGACATCGAAAAAATTCACCAAGGCACCCTTGAATACCGCCGCAGCTACAACCAAAAATTCAACCCAAAAGACCAGGCCCTTTTCCCAAACGACATCGCCATTGCCTACGATGGCTTAGTGGTCGAAACCTAGAGGACGAAAGCAGCCACCTCGCCCAGATGAGTCACCAGACTCCCATTATACACATGTCTGAAAATAACACCCCCTCGCAACCAGAGCCACGCAAGATCTCTAAAGCCGAAATTAACGAGCTCCCACTCATTAATTGGCAAGGTCGTATCGAGATCCTCAATACCATAGAGGAGATGGCCGCAGCTGTCGAAAAGCTAAAGGAAGAGACAATTCTCGGCTTCGACACCGAGACACGCCCCACCTTTAAAAAGGGCGATTACTATCCCCCCGCACTCATCCAGCTTGGCACGCCAGACTGCGTTTATCTATTTCGCATCAGCGCAACAAAGACGCTCGCCCCACTCCTGCCAATTTTGGAGTCAGAATCGATCCTCAAGACCGGCGTCGCGATCAAAGACGACGTCAAAGAGCTGCGTAAAATGCAAGACTTCCAAGCTGGAGGTTTTGTCGAGATTGCCGACATCACTCTCAAACTAGGCTACGAAAACCGCGGCCTACGCGCCCTCGCCGGCCTACTCATGCAAGGCCGCATCAGTAAAGCCGCTCAAGTCTCCAACTGGGCACGCCCCGAGCTCGACCTAAAGCAAGTCCGCTACGCAGCCACCGACGCATGGATCAGCCGCGAACTCTACGTCCGATCCATCGCTGAGCGCGACGGGGCGTAAGGCAGCACTGCCAAACGTAGGGGCTGTGCTTGGAGCACTGTCTCAAAAAACGTGGCAGCGACACTCCTGTCGCTCTGCTCGGTGCCAAGCTGCGGTCATTTAAGCGACAAGAGTGTCGCTTCCACGGAGAAAAATACAATTTGTGTAATTACTGAATTTTGTGAGACGAGCGTCACGATCGCAGCACATTCAAACACACAAAAAACGGGCATCCGGCAGAGCTATAATGCCCACCGAATGCCCGCAAATTTAAGAGCGACTAAGCTGTTGGCTCAGCATCGTCCGTTGCCTCTTTTTCAGGGGCTTCGACTTCGACAACTTCAGCTTTAGATGCTGCTTCGGGTGTAGCTTCAGATGCAGCTTCAGGTGTAGCTTCAGGTGTAGCTTCGGGTGTAGCTTCGGGTGTAGCTTCAGCAACTGGCTCAACTGCCTGCGCTTGTTCCATCACCGGAGCTTCCTCTGCGGCCACTTCAACCTTTGGCTCAACCTTTGGCTCAGCCTCAACCTCAGCTACGGCTTCGGTTACGACTGGAGTTTCAGGCGCTGCTTCGACTTCGGCCTTCGCCTCAGTTTTCAC
>Ga0114998_10003440_pt1 | contig 11743 bp, 8 predicted proteins | sample ArcticOcean_MG_C_5_FD_87044 | JGI IMG/M metagenome (GOLD analysis project Ga0114998, IMG submission 87044) | Marine microbial communities from western Arctic Ocean - ArcticOcean_MG_CB4_138 | ecosystem: Environmental > Aquatic > Marine > Oceanic | place: Arctic Ocean: Canada Basin | collected...
GATCGATTGCTCGAGCACTGAGAAGTCGCCGCCCGGTAAATCGTAACGCCCGACGCTTCCAGCAAAAATCACATCGCCAACGATCGCCGCCTGTGCGCTAGCCACATAGACTAAGATATTACCTGGGCAATGGCCGGGCACGTGACGGATCTCCAACTGATCGCCCAGTAGATCGAACGTATCGCCCGCTTTGATCCAGTGGTCAATCGGCACAGGCAACAAGTCCAGCCCTGGGATCGCATAGCTCGCCATTTTCGAAGGAGCCGCAAACATTTCAGTGTCGGCCAGATGCCCATAGGTCGGAATCCCCGCTGCGGCAAATTTGTGGCCATCCAAAATATGATCCCAGTGTCCATGTGTTAAAATCAGCGCCACAATCTGGCAGTCATGCTGCTGCGCAACTTGCATCGCCCAATCGTAGGCCTCCGCGGGTGCATCGACAATCACACACTCCTTACGTGACGGTTCAATCAGGGCAAACGCATTGGTGCCGATCGGAGGCAATTCTTGAGATTCAATAATCATGTGCACTTGACGATGCAGTGCATGCGCTGGGTTTCAACCAAGAATACAGCACTTTCGGTGCGGTCATCAATTGTCTGCGACTCATGGCGAGTCCGGGCGGGCAGCCTGACCGAGCAATGGACGCACGGCATACGATGCACGCCAATCTTACTGTATGCATCTAGCCTAACCCGTCGCGGCTCAGCACTGCTAGGCTGGAGGCGGAAGCTCATCCATTTTTAAGCACCGCGCACGGATCTTTATATGAGGGCGGTCGCTACGCTCGGATTTGCGTTTGACCCTTTTTAGCTACACTACTCGATAATGACTCGGTAAAAGGCTTTTTCCTCTGTTTCGGAGGGTGAAAATTTGATTTCCAACAACGTGTCACTGCCCGGAAAAGTGAACGGCGCATAGCTCGACCATGGCCCTGCCGGCGAGGCGGCCGACTCGATCAAATAATCGCGACCTGCGACAGCGAACCACGCCAGGCTTAGGCGCCCATTGGCGGCGGCCTGGATGTTGGCGACGAAGCGGCTGCTGGCATCCGTCGGCGAGGTACCGGCCAACAGTTCATCAGGATCTAAGGACCCGTCAAAATCGGTATCTGCATGCAAGAGGCTGGTGCCGTGGGTCAGGTACTCCTCGGCATCAGTGAGACCATCCGCATCGGTGTCTGCAGCATATAAATTCGATCCGATACTGGCCTCAGTCGAGTCGTCTAAGGCGTCGGCATCGTTATCAGCCAGCCATTCATACGCGACCCCATCACGCTGCGCAGCGGGCTGCAGGATATAGCCGGCCGCATCGCCGGAGTAGTGGGTGTAGGAACTCGACTGCGTCGCCGTGCCGCCAGTGGCCGGCACGGCGCCTTTAGCCGTATAGCTGGCGCTGGCAGACTCACTAACAGCGGCGACGAGCTGTAGCTGCGTATTGGTATACGCGCAGAGCACTGCAGGTAAGAGAGAGCAGAGAGTGAAAAAGCTACGCATCGGACTAATCTTTCTGGTAATGAAATAAGCGCCCGCTGCGCAATGGCCCGCCGATGGAATAGTAGTACATACCCGTTCCACTGTTGTAGCTGATCCACACCACGCCAGTGGAGGATACTTTGCAGTCGCCGCCAGATGATGCAAGATTCGAGGAGGATACTCTATTCCAGTCACTACCGTCTGCTGATATATACGTGCCGCCGCCCGAAGCACCATCGCCAAATGCGTAGAATAACCCAGGAGACGGGGCCAAAGCCATTAGTTCAGCATTATAATTATTTTGATTAGTTGGCAAATTGGTAGTCACCTGCGACCAAGAGTTGCCCAAATCCGTCGACTTGTAGAGTGCTTGAAAAGTCTCCCCCTCTGGTGTTCCAAGGGTCCATAAAGCATCATTCGCATAGGTCACGTCGAAGCCATCTGGCGAATAGCCGGGTATGACTGCGCTCGACTGCGTCCAACTACTGCCATCGGTCGACCAGACATATGTGCCCGTGCCGCCAGCAAGAGACGCCAATACAACTAAGCGATTAGGGGTGGACACTGTTTCGAGACCTCCTGCCGACGTTTCCCATGCAGGTGTAGCGACTGCATCCCAAGTAGCACCATCGCTTGACTTAAGGAGCAAACTACCAACCTCCGGGTTGCTCCCAAAGAGCCAAATTTGATTAGCGAAGGCCTCGAGCTCAAAGGGTGTGCTAAAACTTGAAACTGGCAGGCTGACGCTCAGTTCCGTCCAATCGGCGCCATTTGCGGTGGTGGCTACCCGCAAAGGCGCTCCTCCATCTGCAGCAGCTCCATTAGGCGATACCACATACAAGCTGGCGTTTAATTCGACGCTTTCAGACATATCAGCCCCAAAGCTAAATGGCAGATCGCTTTCGTTCCAAAAGATGCCATCTTGACTGTAGTAAAAGGGATTTGACCCTTCTGTAGATGATGTCTGCTCATTATAAAAGCCTACATAAGATCCAAAAGTGACCATCTCCATCATACCGCCATTGCTACTAAAGGGAATTACGAGCTCATCCTCCAAAGCAACCGCCCAGTCTTCAGGCGAGTTCACATCAGAATACACCAGCGAATAGTCCTCCGCCTCCAACGCAAGGTTGGGATTACTGGCGGAGAGCACCACCGTGCCACTGGGCAGGCCGTTGTCATTCATCGCATACGGCACCGAGACGATGCGCTCGCGCGGAGTAAGGGTCTCGCCGCCAACAGTAATCTCCAAATACACCGCCGGATTGTTGAGTGCGTCGCCTAGATCGCCACCACTGGTAGTATCGTCGCCGATCATGGTCGAGTACAAGCCGTCGACCACGGTAACGGTCGCCGCATCTTCATATAGCGCCGCGCCGCCGGTCGGCGCGCTGTAGAGCTTAAAACTGAAGTTCAAATTACCAGACACCAGTGCGTCGTTGTCCAGCAAGCGTCCCTGATAGCGAAACATCTGCGGCGCTTGCGCCTGCAGCAGCGCTGCGAAGATACAGTTTAAACCAGCCACCAGGGCAACCAACGATTTAATTTTCATATAAAGGTCAAAAGAAGTTATATTGTTATGGGTGCACCCAGCGTGGTGTCAAAATGCGCTGCAGCTAAGTAAATTAATCAACTGCACGTTATTTAGATCTAAATAAGCTGAGTCAATATTTTCCTACAATTTCAACAGCGACTCGCAACATCGGGCACCGACCCATCATCATTCAAGGGCACCGGATGGGTGCATCGACAATCACACACTCCTTACGTGACGGTTCATCCCTCTTACCTAATTGGGCTGCGCCCAATGGCGGAGAGGGAGAGATTGGTTTCGCTACGCTCAGGGCTTTCGCCCCCAGCCTGCGGCTGTCCGTTCCGCTGCGCTGCACAAATCCTCTGCTCAGGTTCGCATCTCATCCCTCTTACCTAATTGAGCTGCGCCCAATGGCGGAGAGGGAGGGATTGGTTTCGCTACGCTCAGGGCTTTCGCCCCCAGCCTGCGGCTGTCCGTTCCGCTGCGCTGCACAAATCCTCGGCTCGGGTTCGCATCTCATCCCTCTTACCTGATTGGGCTACGCCCAATGGCGGAGAGGGAGGGATTCGAACCCTCGGTGGAGTTACCCCCACACATCCTTTCCAGGGATGCACAATCGGCCACTCTGTCACCTCTCCTTGGGAAGTGGTTGAACAAATTAAACGTAGCTCTCAGGTCAATAGAAATCGACCTTTTAGACAAATATTTGCGAAAAAGAGAATTGACTCACTTCTAGAGCGTTTCTTTAATCTGGCACTGATTATTCGAAAAAACCGAAATATTTGCCATATGAATCATAAAATCGCTTGCATCACACTCGCTCTCATTAGCTCCAGCCTCTCGGCTGCCACTAGCTCCAAAGAGGCTCCAAAGAGGCTCCAGAGTCTCCTTTCGATACAGTCGGCCTTCGTGTCGGATTTGATGCAGATGCTAAAGTCAGCCTAACTAGCTACGAACTCTACGGAACATCGACTCCGCAGTGGGACTGGGATCTTTCGGATAAATTTAATGCTGGCCTCGGCTACGAAGCAGCAGTTGGCGCACTCGCAGGCGAAGGTGAAGTTGCGGGCTATATACACTTCGGCTTGAACCTCGAATTGGCCCATGAGGATCTACCAGTCGCCTTGGTTCTCCAATCAGGCCCATCTTTATACTCGGAAGATACATTCGGCGATTTTGACATTGGCGGTAACATTCAATTCACCAGCAGCATCGGCCTGAATTGGCAAGTATGTGAGGACTGGGCGATTGAGTATCGTTTGCAGCACACATCAAATGCAGGACTGGAAGATGAAAATCCTGGCTTAGACATGCACGCGTTCGCCCTATCGCATTCTTTCTAAGATTCCCGCATACACTTTTTTCGATAGGCCAGAAGCATTTTGCTTCTGGCCTATTTTATTTAGCACAGATGCGCGTCAGCTCAGTTTTATCACTTTTAAACTTTCAAACTGGCTGAATGACGATTGATATCCTCTAAAATGATTTGGCTCTATCGATTACTGTATATCCCCGCCTTGCTGGTGGTGCTGCCCTACTACGGCTGGCGTATGTGGCGGCGTGGCGGTTACGCAAAAGACTTCCAGCATCGGCTCGGGCGATTCCGGCGGCTCAGCCCACCTGCCCCGAACAAGAAACGTATCTGGCTGCAAGCAGTCAGCGTCGGTGAGATACTGGCAATTGGCCCACTGATCGAAGCCTTACAGGCAGACAATACGATCGAAATCGTACTGACCACCACCACCAGCACCGGATACGCCGAGGCCAAAAAACGCTACAAGGAACACGTTTATAGCATTGGCATATTTCCGCTCGATTTCTGGCTGTTTTCACGACTGGCGTGGCAACGAATACAGCCAGACGCAATTATTATGACCGAGAGCGAACTCTGGCCTGAGCACTTGCATCGAGCGCGTAACAACCGCATCCCCACATTTCTAATCAATGCACGCATCTCAGATAGAAGTTTCAAACGTTACCAAGAAGTACCGAGATTCGCAAAACGCCTGCTACAAAAGCTGGACTACGTCTTCGCAGCCAGTGATCTAGACCAAGCTCGTCTCATTGAGCTGGGAGCCAATGCAGACACCACCGTATCCACTGGCAGCATCAAATTCGACGTCACTCTCGGGACGCAACTCGATCAGCTCGCACATGGGGCGCTCTGCGAAGAACTTGGGTTTGGACACCCGGCCGAGCAAGAGCCACCGTTCATCTTACTCGGATCTTCGACCTGGCCAGGCGAAGAAGCGGCTCTCCTGCGCATCCAAGCGAGTGTCATTGCGACAGGCATCGATTGCCGTCTGCTTTTAGTGCCTCGCCATGCAGAGCGGGCTCTGGAAATCATACGCTTACTCAAACAGCAGCCGCTCACTTGGCATCAACGCTCACAAAATACCGCGACCCCAAACAGCGTCAGTATTCAGTTGGCCGACACAACTGGTGAGCTCGCTCGCCTCACGCAAGTGGCGGACCTAGCCTTCGTTGGCAAAAGCCTTGAACCAAATATAGGCGGGCAAACACCGATCGAAGCAGCTGGCATCGGCATCCCTATTTTAATGGGGCCAAACATGACGAATTTTAAGGCAGTGGCAAAATCCTTAGTGCATAGTGGTGCCGCGCTCTACGCAAACGATGAAAACCAGCTCAAAGCACTCGTCCTCGATCTAGCCAAAGACTCGAAGGCACGAGCTGCAATGTCACAGGCGGGCAGAGACTGGCACGCAGACAATAAAGGTAGCAGCGCGCGGATCGCTCATACGATCCTAGCAGCGCTAGACTAAGAAGTTGCTAAGTATACTAGCTGCCTGCGGAAACTTCGTATTGCTCCATGTCAGGCGGCACCGCACCCAAGGCCTCTTGCATTGTCGTCAAGCCGTCCTTGACCTTCAGCATACAGTCTTGGTGCAAAGTCTTCATTCCATTACGCATCGCAATTCGTTTGAGCACGACCGCCTCTTCTTCGGAATTAATCGCTTGAACAAGCTCTTCACTGGTCGCCATCAATTCGTGAATACCGACACGGCCTTTATAGCCATTACCGCCACAACTCGGGCAGCCATCTTCACTCGCGCGCGGAACTTTTCCAGCCCACCCTAAAGCACGCTGCATAATCGCAGCTTCGTTACCAGTCTGTAGGTGAACTTGCTTACACGATTTACAGACACGTCGCATCAGCCGTTGTGCACACACACACACTAAAGAAGCTGAAATCATAAACGGTTCCACGCCCATCTCAGTCAGTCGAGAAACAGTCGTCGGAGCATCATTGGTGTGCAAGGTACTGAAGAGCATATGGCCTGTAAGTGCCGCTTCAACAGCGATGCCAGCTGTTTCCTTATCACGAATTTCGCCGACCAGGATCACATCCGGATCTTGACGAAGGAATGCACGCAGCGCAGTAGCGAAAGTCAGACCGATCTTACGCTGCATTTGCATCTGCAATAGACCTGGCAAGGTATACTCGATCGGATCCTCCGCGGTGCGAATACAGACATCGACCTTATTAATCTCATTGAGCGCAGAATAGAGCGTCATCGACTTACCAGAACCAGTCGGCCCACAGTGCAAGACCATACCATAGGGACGCGTGATCAATTCTCTATAACGGCTGAGATTCTCTTCCGAAAATCCCAACGCAGGCAGCGGCAAAGTGCTCTTTTGCTTATCCAAGATACGCATGACCACACCTTCACCATAATTCAGTGGCGCTGTCGCTACACGTAAATCCACGTCGATGCCCTTTTTGTTAAATTGCTTAAACTGAATACGCCCATCCTGCGGCAATCGCTTTTCAGCAATATCGAGCTCAGCCATTACCTTTAAACGAGCCAGCAGTGCACCCGACGCCGCAGGCGGCATCGAAAGTTGATGCTTTAAAATACCATCGATACGAACACGCACCCGTGTCTCCATCTCAAAAGGTTCAATATGGATATCACTGGCACCTGCAAAATAAGCCTCTTCAATGATCCGATTACCCAGCTTAATAATCGGCGCAGACTCTTCGTCGGAGAAATCATCTTCCGAATCTTCTTCGCTCGCAAAATCCATACCGAGCGCTTCGACCACATCACCAAAACCCACGGCCTGTCGCTCTTCTTCATCACCGCGCAATGCATCATTAATTGCACCTTCCAGCCCAAGAAGCACTGAGACAGGCATTCCGGCCATCTCTTTCACCTTGTTAATCGTCTCGAGATCAAATGGATTACTCACGGCGACGATGATGTAATCACCGGCAAACCCGAGCGGCAGGACGCTATTTTCACGGCAAAAGCCCTGTTCTAACTTCGAAAACGTCGCCTCATTGACCAAACAATGCTTTACGTTAATCGGCGGCATATCGAATGCTTGCGCCTTTGCAAATAGGACCTGAAACGGGGAGATTTTATACTCTTCAAATAACAGCGATTCCAAAGCCAAACCTGAAAAATCCTCATCCGTATCGATGATCGTTTGGCATTGCGCATCCGACAGATGCCCCATCTTGAGCAAATTTTTGACGATCGAGGCTTGAATACGGGCAAGTGCCATAAGTGAACAGGGTTGGGGTCAGTCAGTGAGAATTCAGTTTTTACAGAATCGACGTCTTAAAGATTCGATAGGTTCGGATTGAGTAAGGGCAGCCGTTTCAAATCGTCTTCAGTTTCTAGGTTTGAACCGAGCTCAAGTCGACGCACCAAAACCGCCACAGAATCTCCCGAAGCCAACAACTCATCTTTAAGTTGCCCAGCTTGAGCTTTTTTAACAAATTTAGCCAGACGGATTTCTGGAGCAGGCATCACGCCTTCGGTGAGTTCACCTTTCAAGGCTTCAAGACCGATGGGTGCGTCTTCACTCGCCTCGACCGCGGCCGAGATGACTTCCTGTATCTGTTGGTAATTCCTCGGCCATTCGTAAGCTAAGACAGCATATGCCGCCTCTTGAGTGAATTCTGCCGCTCGTGGCTTGGTGGTACGATCAGCTAGCAAACGAGCAAAACGATGCGCGTATTGAGCGATGTCGATCGGACGCTTACAAAGCGGCGGCAAAATGCAACCAAGCGAATCTGCCTGCTGTAAAAACTGCAGCTCCGACACTGGGCCTTGCAGCACATAAACAACAAGGGCATTCTTGGCAAAATCGATAGACTGCAAGACTTTCGCCAAATGAGTTTGCGCTTCAGACACTTGATCTAGCGACGTCAAGCGAATCGACAGGACCTGACTCTGCTCCTCATCCGCAAGCAGCTCTTTGAGCTTACTGGCATCTACAGCGGTGAACTCTTCAAGGCCTAGTTCCTGAATCGGCTTATCCTGGTTGCCACGCCACGATGAAATATCCTTTACCGCGAGGCTTGCATCGCCACCAACAGGCTCAAGAATAAATAGACTCGTGCCGTTCTGACTGATAGCCCACGCAGCTTGCATAAAGCGTGTTGATGTTGCACAGCCTGCACTAAAGAAACGTGGTTCTTCGGGGTACCCCTGATCCTTGTCAGCCGCTGGAGCGTCATCACTGGTAAGCTCACGATCAAATGCCTCTTTCTCCTCGCTCGTCATCTGCTCTGCAAACTTCGCCACGTGCGCTAAGAATGCGGTCGTATCCAAAGGCTTCTCCATCACCAAAGTGACACTCATATTAGCCACCTTGACCAACTCGGGCGTATTCATCAACCCAGAGACTAAAATAAAGGGCAAATTCGGGTACAGCCCACGAGCTTCCCTAAGAAACTCGGCACCATCCATGACCGGCATCTTATAATCTGAGATGACCAGATCATAAGGAATCTCCTCCAATTGATCAATTGCCCGTTGCGGGCGTGTTGCCATATCGACCCGGTAGTTATGTTGACGCAGAAGATCCTGAAGCATTTCAGCATAGTTCTCTTCATCGTCTAAAACTAATATTCGTCCAGCCATAGTATCTACTCCGGTTAAGGTCTGTTGGTCGCCTAATTTACTTTAATGTTGCCTCGATCACTGTCGTATCTGTGCCAAAGAAAGCGGCGACTTTTGCTTTATCGCCCCCCAAAAGAATCGAAGTAGCTCGCACATAATCAACACGTGCACGTGATAGGCGCGCCTCAAAACGAGCCCGCGGTGAAGCTAGCGTAGTGGACTGCAGCGCAGCAGTGACTGCCGAGAGCATCAATACCTCCCCGGGATTGGACTCCATGACTTGCCGTACAGTCATGCGTAGTTGCTCGTAATTATTATCCCATGATTGTTTACTAAGAAAATCCCTAGCCGAGGCTTCAAATCGAGACACCGAGGCCAAGCCCTTCTCTCGAATAATATCGACGACCATCTGCTGCGCCAAGATCGCAATATCTAATACACAATCGCGCAAGGCGGGCACACAAACTTCTGCCGTGCCCATCAAGATATACAAATCCTCATCAATACGCCCTTCATCAAATAGCGCATCTAAATCGCCATTGGCACAAAATATCGTCCTCAACGGTATCTCGATCGACTCAAATACCCCCGCACATTTTGACAAAACAGTGGCGAGACGCTTTTGCGCATCGGCCATAGACTCAACATCCAACAGCACACAGGTCACTCGCTCTGCTCCGGACTGCTTAGCCTGCTCAAACATCGAAAGCACTTGCTCTGTATCGAACGATCCTGGGCTCAAATAAATAAAGTGCTCTTTGTCACTCTCGTAGAAGTTTCGGATGTCTTCACAGATCAGACGGAATTGCGTGCCGGGCTCACCAATCAAAGATAAAGTTGATTTAAAATTACGTAGGTGATAAAGACGTTCCGCCAAATCAATGGATGCCTGCGACTTGCACGGAAATGAGATAAAAGGAAAACCACGCGCCTCCCCCTCGACTTCTGCCGCAGTTGCTCCAGCCAAAGCAACGTCGTTCGACTGAGTGTTTTGCTTTAACCGTTTTGCCTCGTCAATGAGCTCAGCAGTCCGATCCAGCAGGGAAAAGATATTGAGTGGTTTCAGGAAAACTCCGCCCACGCCGCCACTGATCAGTGAACGAATCGTATCATTTTCCATAAAACCAGAAACCATGATAACAGGCACCTCCGGCTTCATTTGCTTAATCACTTTCATGAATTCAGCTCCACTCATTTCCGGCATTCGATGATCGGTCACCACCAGATCATAATCGGTATTTTTAAAAACTTCAATCGCTTCGATTGGATCTTTGAGCGACGTAACTATGTAGTCCGCCTGCTCAAAAATATCCGTCAATAAGCTATTGAAGTCTACATCGTCATCTAAAATTAAAACGCTAAAAGCCATATCTCTTATTTCTATCTAACACCTTACAACTCCTCTTCGGCTGCGGCTTTCTCAGCAGCTAATACATCCTCTAAACGCTCAAGGCCTCGACTCATCGAAGCCATTGAAGTGCCATACCAAACGACTTTACCATTCAAAAGCTCTTCCCAGTGCTTTACCACGGGCGCACTCAAATAGTAGCAAGTCGCAACCATGTAAGTCTCCTCGACCTTATCGAAAGGTATAGTCGAAGAGGCCCAACAGAGCGATAGGTCTAGCTCGGTTGAAGGCAGCGAACCGAGCTGAACCTGATTTAAGTCAATGAGGCCGATGCCATGCTCCTCAACAATGTGATCGAGCAAGCGAGCTTCGTCTAACACTTTCAAATCGTATAGCAGGGTCGTTAATATCGAAGCATTCTTCAACAACTCAGGCGATCGAATTGCCTCCATAAACTTCTCATTTGCAGAATCCAAATCTGCACTGGACAGCAAGCCCTTATTCACCAAATACGATCCAAGGAAACGGTTACTGCGAAGAATAAGTGCTTTATGTTGCTGCATGAGTCGAATGATCAATCAGTATGCGACAGAATGTAGCAAGACGTCAAGAGGTGAGAGCGCTCAATCCAGTTAATCAGTGTGATTCCGTGCCGTGGAGTAAATCGATGCAGGCGCTTGAGATTCGCTGCAGTAAGCGATGCAGATCAATTCCATCCAGAAGGGATGACAAGGCCCGAGAGACAACGGTAAAACAAAAAAAGCCCGCGACAAATCGCGGGCTTCTTGCTCAATAATAGCGACGGTCGATACTAGACGAACTTCTTAAATAGAAGCGTCGCATTATGCCCGCCAAATCCAAGGTTATTACAAATCGCGACATTCACTTCTGCTTCACGCATCTCGTTTGGCACGCAATCGAGATCACAATCGGGATCAGGTTCTTCGTAATTGATCGTCGGTGGAATCTTACCATCACGAATCGCAAGGGCACAAACCGCAGACTCAATACCACCTGCAGCGCCGAGCAAGTGCCCCGTCATGCCTTTGGTGGAAGTAACAGGAATCTTGTATGCATGATCACCCAGCGCTTTCTTAATCGCGACAGTCTCGAACTTATCATTATATGGAGTCGAAGTGCCGTGCGCATTAATATAATCAACATCTTCCGACTGCAGGCCCGCTTGCTTGATCACTTTGGAGATAGCAAACGAAAGGGCCTTACCTTCTGGATCGGGAGATGTGATGTGATACGCATCACAAGTCGCACCATAACCAGCAATTTCACAGTAAATTGTCGCACCGCGCGCCTGCGCATGCTCCAAAGTCTCCATAATTAAGACTCCAGCGCCTTCCCCCATCACAAACCCATCGCGACCCTTATCAAAAGGACGGCTAGCACGTGTAGGCTCGTCGTTGAAGTTTGTACTCATCGCTTTCATCGAACAGAACCCAGCGTAACCAAGCTCCGTGACGGCAGCCTCGCTACCTCCAGCGATCATCAC
>Ga0114998_10003450_pt1 | contig 11729 bp, 10 predicted proteins | sample ArcticOcean_MG_C_5_FD_87044 | JGI IMG/M metagenome (GOLD analysis project Ga0114998, IMG submission 87044) | Marine microbial communities from western Arctic Ocean - ArcticOcean_MG_CB4_138 | ecosystem: Environmental > Aquatic > Marine > Oceanic | place: Arctic Ocean: Canada Basin | collected...
CCAGCAAGCCCCTACCATAAAGAAATTTTTAACCAAGATAAGACTTATGTATTTTACTGTGCGAGCGCGTGGCGCTCAGCCCTCAGCACAAAGCTTGTACAAGACATGGGACTTGCCCCCGTTGCCCATATTGAGGGCGGTTTTTTGGCTTGGACTAAAGCGGATGGGCCGATTGAAGAGATTTCTAAATAGGAAAATAATCTAAATTGCGACGTAGAGATACTTCCAGTTAAGCTTTACACAGTATTCACGAAGATGTGCTTTCACGTCAAATAGCTATAGAGGTTCATATGAAAAATTCTCCATCTTCTGAAGACTTGCACAGTTGGGACCGTGAACACTTCATACACCCATGGCACGATATGAAATATTGGCGTGATTATGATAATATGCTCGTAACTGAGGCCGATGGAATTTACATGTATGATGAAACTGGCAAGAAATTCATAGATGGCCCTGGAGGAATGTGGTGCGTTCAAATTGGTTATGGCCAAAAAGAGATGGCCGAAGCAATCGCAGCGCAAGTAATGAAGATGCCTTTTGCATCGCCGTGGACTAACGTCACAGAGCCAAGCGCAATTTTAGCTAAGAAAATTGCAGATTTTGCACCAGGTGATCTTAATAATGTTTTTTTTACGACTGGAGGATCTACGGCCGTGGATACGGCTCTACGTGCAATGCAGTTTATGAATAATAGCCTTGGTCGACCAGATAAGAAGATTATTCTGGCGAGAGAGAAGGGGTATCATGGGTCTACTTATTTGGCTGCATCTGTAAGCGGTAAAGAACGCGATATTACCAAATTCGATGTAGAAAGCCGGTTGGTACATTTCCTGCCAAATGTTAACCCCTATATTCGCCCAGATGATATGAGTGTTACAGCATGGTGTGATGCCAAAGTTAGAGACCTGGAAAGTGCTATCGAAAGTATTGGGGCAGATAAAATAGGAGCATTTATTGCTGAACCGATACTTAGTTCCGGCGGAGTTATTGTACCCCCCGAAGGATACCATAAACGGACGTTTGACCTGTGCCGCCAACATGAAATTCTCTATATATCTGATGAAGTTGTGACTGGTTTTGGTCGCCTAGGCCATTGGTTTGCGTCCGAAACCGTCTATGGAATCAAGCCTGATATGATCACGTGCGCAAAGGGGCTCACATCTGGCTACCTTCCACTTGGAGCGTGCATTATTTCGGATGAAATTATGGAAAAAATGGCCCATAAGGGTGAAGTATTATTTTCAAATGGTTACACATATTCTGGGCACCCCGTAAGCTGTGCTGCAGCCCTAAAAAATATTGAAATTTTAGAACGGGAGAAAATTCTGGAGCACGTGCGGGAAGTTTCCCCTTATTTCCAAAATCGATTAGCTGAACTGAAAAAATTCCCGATAGTTGGAGATGCCCGCGGCCACGGCTTAATAGGTTGCATTGAGGCACGTCTGAGCAAAGACGGCTCTCGGCTCGAGGATGAACGCAAGATTGGAATGAGGCTTGATGAAGTTTGCAATGATATGGGGCTGATTGTTAGGCCATTAATCAATATGTGCGTATTTTCACCGCCACTGATAATTTCACGCTCACAAATAGATGATATGTTTGAGATATTGGAACAAGCTATAATTAAGGTGAGCAAAGAGTTTATTAAGTAAATTATACTTTAAAGTGTTCATTATTCAGGCTTGAAATACAGTAATAGTCCTATATATCTTACTTGTGTTTCCTATAGTGGAAATTTGTTTAATACCGGAAATAACTGATGACATCTGGCCCAAAACGCACACCACTTTATAGCCTCCATTGTGAGCTGGGCGGGAAAATGGTTGATTTTGCAGGATGGGAAATGCCTGTTCAATATCCAATGGGTATTATGGGCGAACATAACATATGCCGCACAAAAGCTGCACTTTTCGATGTCAGCCACATGGGTCAGGTAATACTGCGTGGTCCTAATGCAGCAAAAAGGCTAGAGGCATTGGTACCAGCAGCTTTGATGGAGTTGGAAGTAGGCCAAGCTCGATATACCTTCTTCACGAACAATGAAGGTGGCATCAAAGATGATTTGATCGTCTCTAATGCTGGAGATCACCTATTTTTAGTAGTAAATGCCTCAATGCGTGAGCAAGATATCTCTCACATGACTGAAGCCCTAGGTGGAATTGAAATAATAGAAATAATAGATCGAGCATTAATTGCACTTCAAGGCCCCGCAGCCGAGCAAGTATTAATGACCCACTGCCCGGAAGCTATTGGTCTAAAATTTATGGAGAGCATAACAGCCCTCATAGATGGCGTATCCTGCAAAATTTCACGGCTTGGATACACCGGTGAGGATGGCTTTGAAATTTCAATTCCAGAAGCTCAAGCGGAGCAGATAGCTCGAATGTTGCTGGATCATTCTGAGTGCTTCCCCGCAGGACTTGGCGCACGGGATAGTCTTCGCTTGGAGGCTGGCCTTTGTCTTTATGGGAATGATATCGATGAAATGAGATCACCAGTAGAGGCTAATCTAACTTGGGCAATTCAAAAACGTAGGCGCCTTGAGGGCGGTTTTCCTGGTGCCACACGTATTTTGACAGAGATTGCAGGCGGAACTAACCAGAAACTCGTTGGAATAAAACCCCATGGCCGTGCACCCGCCCGTGCCGGAGTAGAAATCCAAAACCAAAATGGTCAGTCTATTGGTGAAATTACATCAGGTGGATTTGGTCCGACAGTTGGTGGGCCAGTTGCAATGGGATATGTTGATAGCAAAGAGGTCGATCTAGGGAGCCAAGTCAATCTCATTGTACGTGGAAAGCCACAAATGGCAGAGATCTGTGCCCTGCCCTTTATTAAACAAAAATACAAACGTTAGTTAGGAGCCAAAAATGACAACTTATTATTCCGAAGAGCATGAGTGGGTAACCTTAGACGGTGACTTAGCAATCGTTGGAATTACTGCACATGCAGCAGAACAGCTGGGGGATATTGTATTCATTGAACAAAAAGAAGAGGGCGATGAATTTGAAAGTGGTGATGAAATTGGAGTGATAGAATCTGTAAAAGCCGCCTCAGAAATCTACGCACCCGTTGATGGCGAAGTCGTGGAAGCAAATTCAATTTTAGAAAATAACCCATCCACGCTCAATGAAAGTCCTGAAAGTGATGCGTGGATTTATAAAATCAAACTAACCGACCCCTCTCAGCTTGAAGGATTAATGGACTTAGCCGCCTATAAAACTTTTATCGCCTAGACTTGACCCTCAACGGGAGACCTAACAATGCCTTTTGAACTCACTACATATGAAGCCTATGATTTTGCTAATCGCAGGCACATCGGCCCATCTCCATCCGAGATGACCGAAATGCTTAATGTCATAGGTTTTAGCAGCCTAGATGCATTAATTGATGCGACAGTTCCACAGGCTATCCGCCAAGACCAACCACTTAGCTTTGGGGGGCCAATGTCAGAACGTGATGCCCTGCATCATATGAAACAAGTAGCAGAGAAAAATAAGGTTCTAACTTCCCTAATTGGACAAGGTTATCATGGCACAACGACACCAGCACCGATTCTTCGCAACATTCTTGAAAACCCCGCGTGGTACACAGCCTATACTCCATATCAGCCTGAAATTTCACAAGGACGCCTCGAAGCGCTTTTAAACTTCCAAACTATGGTCAGTGATTTGACTGGGCTTGATATAGCGAATGCTTCCCTCTTAGATGAATCAACCGCTGCAGCTGAAGCTATGACTATGGCCATGCGGTCGGCTAAATCTAAATCACAAATATTTTTTGTTGATGAAAACTGTCACCCCCAAAATATTTCTGTTATCCAAACCCGTGCTGAACCCCTTGGCATTCATGTAATTGTGGACAACCCAGACAACCTTGATGCGAGCAAGGTATTCGGAGCTATTTTCCAATATCCAGGAACTTACGGGCATGTTCGAGATTTCACTGCCGAAATCTCAAGTCTGCATGAGCACAAAGCTTTGGGTATAATTGCGGCAGATCCATTAGCCTTAGCACTTTTGAAAAGCCCTGGTGAAATGGGCGCAGACATCGCAATTGGTTCGACGCAACGCTTTGGTGTTCCAATGGGTTACGGTGGTCCACATGCGGCTTACATGGCTACGAAAGAGGCTTTTAAGCGTAGCATGCCTGGACGCATCATAGGCGTGTCGATCGATAGTAGGGGCAATAAGGCACTGCGGCTTGCACTGCAAACCCGCGAGCAGCACATCCGGCGAGAGAAAGCAAATTCTAACGTATGCACAGCACAGGCGCTTTTAGCAGTAATAGCTTCAATGTACGCAGTATATCATGGCCCCGACGGAATTAAAGCAATTGCACAATCTGTCCACCGCAAGACCAGTCGCCTAGCAAAAGGGCTTGAGGCACTCGGGTTTGAGGTACAGCCAGATGTATTTTTTGACACTATCACCGTTAAAGTTGGTAACCTTCAAGGCGTCATTATGAACGCCGCAGTAACTAACGGGATAAATTTACGTAAAGTCAACGATGACCGTGTTGGAATTACTCTAGACGAGCAAACGAGGCCAGAGACCATTGAGGCAGTTTGGAATGCCTTTGGTGGGGATATGAAGGACGACAGTCAGGCAAATCGCGCATACCGCTTGCCTTCAACTCTACTTCGCGAGAGCACATATCTCACTCACCCAATCTTTCATCTTAATCGCGCAGAGGCTGAAATAACTCGCTATATGCGTCGATTAGCGGACCGCGACTTGGCGTTGGACAGGTCTATGATACCGTTGGGCAGTTGCACAATGAAATTGAATGCCACTATTGAAATGATCCCAGTTACTTGGCCCGAGTTCTCAAATCTTCATCCCTTTGTACCAAAAGACCAGGCCATAGGATATCACGAAATGTTTGCTGACTTGAATGTCAAACTTTGTGAAATTACGGGCTACGACGCCATAAGCCAACAGCCAAATTCTGGAGCACAGGGCGAATATGCAGGTCTTTTAACAATTCGAAACTATCATATTGCCCGCGGAGAGGGCCACCGCAACGTTTGCTTAATACCAACATCAGCACATGGAACCAATCCAGCATCAGCGCAAATGGTTGGCTATAAAGTGATAGTAATTCAGTCAGATGAAGATGGGAATATTGACGTTTCAGATTTTAAAGCGAAAGCCGAACTTCATAAAGCAGATCTAGCTGCCTGTATGATCACCTATCCGTCAACTCATGGCGTCTTTGAAGAGACCGTTCAAGAAGTGTGTCGAATTACTCACGACCATGGTGGACAAGTGTACATAGATGGAGCCAATATGAATGCGATGGTAGGGTTGTCCCGACCAGGAGACATCGGCGGTGATGTATCCCACCTAAATCTACATAAAACTTTCTGCATCCCACACGGCGGTGGCGGCCCCGGCATGGGACCAATCGGCGTTAAGGCCCATTTAAGTTCACATTTACCAGGGCACCCAGAGTATGGCAGTAGCGTTGGACCAGTTTCGGCGGCACCTTTTGGTTCACCATCTATTCTCCCAGTTAGTTGGGCATATATTCTTTTGATGGGTGGGGCTGGTCTTACGCAGGCCACCAAGGTTGCAATATTAAATGCAAACTATATTGCAGCGCGATTGGAGGGTGCTTTTAAGATACTATATACCTCAAAAAATGGTCGCGTCGCTCATGAGTGTATCATTGACACAAGGCCCTTGGCAGATGCGGCTAACATAACTGTCGACGACTGTGCAAAACGTTTGATGGATAGTGGATTTCACGCGCCGACAATGAGTTGGCCAGTGGCAGGAACCTTAATGGTGGAACCTACCGAGTCCGAACCAAAGGCAGAGTTAGATCGTTTCTGTGATGCCATGCTGTCAATCCGTGCTGAAGCCCAAGACGTAATTGATGGTAAAAGTGATAGAGAAAATAATCCCCTGAAAAATGCTCCGCACACCGTGGCCGACCTGATAGGAGATTGGGACAAGCCTTACACTAGGGAACAGGCCTGTTACCCCGCCGGTACTTTGAAAGGTGATAAATATTGGGTGCCTGTAAACCGTGTAGACAATGTCCATGGGGATCGAAACCTTATTTGCACGTGTCCTCCAATCGAGGATTATATTGACGACTAGATGAGACCAAGGAAATTAACTTCGAGTTCCAATAATAAACACCAAGGCTCCAGAACTATAGAGTGAGTTGCAACCCCTTTTCACAAATTTGCAAAACAATCTGTGGCGTGCACGCTCAACATTGTAGTAGTTTGCTATGAGAGATTTTTCTACACAAAAAGCCCAAAAAAATCAAAATTGATGATTTTGAATCAAATTCTTGATGCATTTGAAAAGCTGGGTTAACATTTTGTGACGGCGATGCGCCGGCAAGGGAGAAAAAATATGAATTTTAGAAAAATACTATTGGCGACAACTGCTACGGCCATGCTGTCTAGCGTTGCAATGGCTGCTGATGACGGATTAGTTGTGTTCGATTGGTCAGGCTATGAAGATGAAGGCTTTTTCCAAAAATATATAACCCAACATGGAGGTCCACCGACTTTTGCATTCTTCGGAGAGGAAGAAGAGGCCTTTCAGAAATTGCGCGCTGGCTTTAAGGCCGACGTGTCTCACCCCTGTAGCCAGTCCGTATCCAAATGGCATGAAGCTGGTTTGCTTGAGCCACTCGATACCTCACGGATAGATTTATGGGCAGACGTAAACCAAGAGATGGCGGAAGCATTTAAAATTGATGGTAGCTACTATATGCTGCCAATGGATTGGGGCACAACCGCCTTGACCTACCGCACAGATATGGTCGATGAAGCCAAAATGACTTCTCTGGCTGTTTTTTTAGATCCAGCTTATGGTGGGCGTACAGCCCTCCCAGATAATGTTGACGATGTATACGCTCTTGCATATCTGGCAACTGGCCTAACCGATTGGACAAAAGCTACCGACGCAGACTTTCAGGCAGCCAATGTATGGCTAAGAAAAGCACACAAAAATGTGCGTGCCTATTGGGCTGATGGAGCCGAACTTGCCCAACTAATGGGAAGTGGTGAGGTTATGGTGTCTTGGGCATGGAACGAAACGCCAGTTACAATGCAGGGCGAAGGTCTACCAATTGGAGTTAACCGCTCAACTGTGGAGGGATCATCCAGCTGGTTCTGTGGTTATGTGAACTTGGCTAATGGTCCAAATTCAGAAGATAAGATGTATGATTTCTTCAATGCTTGGATGGATCCTGGCTCCACTGACTATATTGTTAACGAGTGGGGCTACGGCCACGGAAACCAGACCGCAATGACTGCAATGGGTGCCGACGCACTTGTGTGGGCTGGTTTAGGCCCTGTGGACGTTCCTGTTTTGGCTCAAACGCCAATGGATCAACAATTGCGTGAAAAAATGATCGCTGAGTTTGAAAAGATTAAAGCAGGTTTCTAAAAAATCGTAACCTATAAAAAAGTTTCAAGAGCACCTATTGGTGCTCTTTTTTTGTTTTAAATCACTTTAGCAAAAGTAACGAAGACGTGCTCCAGCCAACTCGAGCTTTTGCGCCCACTTCTAACACTTCACGACCAGCAGTATTACGCATGGTGACAGTGATTGGATCTTCTTTAGCGGGTAATTTGACATCGTAATATGTCATATCACCATAGTAATAAACTTCAGTGACCTCAGCTTCAATTTCGCGTTCAGAAGTTTGGGAACCCATCAAGATTGTTAACATTTCCGGGCGAACGCCTACAGAATTGCAACCATTCAGACCGCCCGTAGCTTGCGCCAATGGTAAAGTTAGTTTTCCTAATGATTGAACTTCAACTTCCACATTATCGCCAGATGTAGTCAAAACCTTAGCATCTAAGAAGTTCATCATACCAATAAAAGCAGCAACTTTTCGGTTGCTTGGCTTTCCATAGAGTATCTGGGGTGAGGCAACCTGTTCAATTTTGCCGTCAAACATGACGGCTATACGATCAGACATTGTCAATGCTTCTTCCTGATCATGAGTAACCAATACAAAGGTAATGCCAACTGCTCGTTGGAGACGACGTAACTCGGACTGCATCTGTTCCCGTAATTTTTTATCTAATGCTGAAAGAGGCTCATCTAGTAAGAGTACGCGAGGCTTTAGTACAAGAGCGCGGGCCAAGGCCACGCGCTGTCTTTGGCCACCGGACAAGGCGTGAGATGCCCGATCATCGAAGCCTTCTAGTCCGACCATATTAATCGCTTCGGCCACACTAGCCTTTATCTCTGCTTTTGGAAGCTTTCGGGCTTTCAACCCATAAGCTATATTTTCAGCCACACTCATATGTGGAAAAATAGCATAACTTTGAAATACCATATTTGTCGGGCGTTTATTGGCTGGGACCCCATCCATAGAAACACCATCAATATGAAGGCTACCCGACGACAATGTCTCAAACCCTGCAATTGCTCGCAGTAAGGTCGTTTTGCCACATCCAGATGGACCAAGTAGCGAAAAAAACTCACCAGTTTGGATGTCCAAATTAATCTGTGATAGCGCTTGAAATTCGCCGTAAAACTTATCAAGTTTACTGAGCCGGATTATTTTCTGTGTCATAGGAAACCTCCCGTATTTTCAATACCTGTTTTACGTATTCCACGGCGCCGGAAGAAGTCTGCTATTAAGAGCAAGCCAATCGATACTAGCAATAAAACTGTACCCAAGGCCATTAAACCTGGTAATTTAGCAGGGAAACGTAGTTGTCCCCAAATGTAGACCGGCAGCGTGGGCTCAGTTCCAGCTAAAAAGAATGCAATAATAAACTCATCTAAGGAAATCGTAAACGCAATCAACAAGCTCGCAATAATACCAGGCATAACTAAAGGAAAAATTACTAACCAGAATGTATTCCAACGCGTTTGCCCTAGATCGAATGAAGCCTCTTCAAGGCTTTTATCAAGGTTCACGAACGCGGAGGATAAAATAGCAATACAAAAAGGTGTGCAAATCAAGATATGGCCCATAGTTATGCTCCACAGCGATAACTCAAAACCCATTTGGATAATTACAACCAGCAAAGAAACACCGATTATGATCTCTGGGAGCACCATCGGTAGCATTACAAAGCCCATTATTGATCTGCGGCCAAAGAAGGAAAACCGAGTTGAGGCCCGCGCCGCCAGCACAGCTAGTAGCGTTGAGAATATTGCGGTGGTAATAGCAATTAGCAAGCTGTTGCGTGCAGCAACGTGTAGGGTCCCGTTGGTAAGCAATACTGAAAACCACTCAGTGGTGAACCCTGAAAGTGGAAATGAAACAATACTGCTCGTATTAAAGGCAAAAACTGGCAATAAGATTGCCGGCCCATATAAGAATAATAAAAATAAACCTATGAACCACCTAAAAAAACCTATCTTGCCCCGCATCAACTTGGGCCCCTAACATATTTCCTATTCATCCATAGGAAGACTAAAGCAAAAAATGTGACAATCCCCATTGCTGAGATCGCAAGTGCTGCGCCTAGAGGAGCATTATTGGCCTTTTTAAACTGTAACTCAATCATATTAGAAATCATCAGTCCATTTGGTCCCCCAACCAGACGCGGAGTCACATAGTCTCCAATAGTAGGGATGAAGACAATAATAGTTGCCGCTATTACACCGGGCATTGAAAGTGGGAGGGTAACCCGAAAAAATCGGCGGAGCCCACTATCTCCCAAATCCTCTGCAGCTTCTATCAGGGAGCGATCAACACGTTCTAAAGCTACGAAAATTGGGAGAATAGCAAAGGGTATCCAGGCATGCGCGAGAGTAATAACTACCGCATTTTGATTATATAAAATGAAACTCAATGGCTCATCTATAATGCCCAGCCCAGTCAGAGTTCCATTAATAACACCATTATAGCCCAGTATTACCTTCCACAGGAAAATACGCATTAGGTAGCTCGTCCAAAATGGAATTGTAATCAAAAATATCCACATCGCCTTCCGTTTAGGGGCGACGTGAAACGAAATAAAGTAAGCCACTGGGTATGCCACGAGTACGGTGACAGCAGTGACAAAAATTGATATTTTTAGGGACCTAGCCATTAAATATTGGTACATAGGCTCAGTCCAAGCGGTCTGATAGTTGGCGGTAGTGAAAGTTCGATCAAGGGTCAGATAGTCTTGGGTCCAAAAGCTAAGAGCGACCACCATGATTAGTGGTACGGCCAGTAATAGCAACGCAAAGCCTAACGTTGGACTGATCAAAAATAAGCCCTGAGCACTCTCACTCCGACGCCATTTTTGAAAGCCTACCAATTAAGGTATCCTTTTCGAAAGTATCTCTTGATTCAAGAGAGCCATCTGTCCAACTAACGGTAGTGTATTGCTCTCAACTACTGGAATTAACTTGCGCAAATGGTCATGGTAAGTCTTTACGCCATACTCCAAGTCAGAAAGTATTACTCCATCATAGGCGGAAGACCTAGTGGCCTCACATGACCAAACCATCAACATTTGATCTTCTGCACCAGTATCTCTGTCAATCCGTCCACTGAGGTAGCGAGCCACTTTCATTTCACGGCTTTCATCGGGACGACGATAGCACATGCCCCGCTGAAGTGTTTGCGTGGCAGATTGCGGAACATCTTGGTAAAAAATAACACTATCAGGATAAAGTCCTAAAACAAAATTTGGAAACATTCCAAAATAGATCCATTGCCTTTGCTGAGATAAAGGTAAATGCGAGGCTTCTGGCAGCAGATCTCGATACTTTCTCACGCTCCACCGATGACCAGGAGCTTCGTTGAAGGTCCCTACCGAGCGAGAGGTTCCGTCCAGAAAAGGTTCATCAAAGTATCCGTTTCCATAAAGCTCATGTAACCCAGGGTGTGCTTGACGCACATGATAACCCTCATTGTCTACATCCCTAACTGACTTCCAGTTTACCGGAAGCAGTTCATGCATCGAATTAGTGGTAGTGGGGACCATATTTGCCAAATCATAGGGGGCAATCTCTTCATCAAAACGCCCAAGGACCTTTGCGACTGAGGGCTGAGGGCCTGGTGAAAAACGAACAAATACAAGCCCGTTCCAAACTTCCATTTCAAGTTTCTTTAAGCCCCATTTTTCCGCATCCATTGGCGGAAATGTATTTTTGTTTGCTATTCCACGTAGAGATCCATCAAGGTTATATGCCCAGCCATGATACGGGCAAATCATAGCTTTGTTACAAACGCCACTCGCGTCAGGAACAACCCGGGAGCCTCGATGGCGGCACAAATTATGAAATGCCCTAACCTGGCCGTCATGCCCCTTAATTACCAAAGCACGTTCGCCCACTAAATCAAAAGTCGTATAAGCTCCATTTTGTGACAATTCGTTTATGTGGCAAACAAATTGCCAATGAGTTTTAAAAATTTCGGTACATTCAAGTTCAAATAATTCTTGTGAAAAATATGCCCACCCCGGAAGTCCAGACCGGTCCCAATCCTGGGGTGGCGTGATACGTGGATCCATAACATTACCTAACCTTGAATTATAAACCATCGAACATCTTACGGAACAGAAGATCAACAATAATCTATGGCCAAATGGTGTTTTATATGGCTCACTCTAACTAACACAGATTTTAAATAAAACAAAAGAAAGACGCCAGAATGAAAGATATCAAACCTCAGGGTCGTCTAATAGCCAATGTAAGCACGAGTAAATTTACTCCTTGGTTGAACTCAGACGGCAGTGATAGTGGAACTTCTATTCTACAGCTTGGCGGTGGGCCAGGTTTGGGTGTAGG
>Ga0114998_10003458_pt1 | contig 11713 bp, 12 predicted proteins | sample ArcticOcean_MG_C_5_FD_87044 | JGI IMG/M metagenome (GOLD analysis project Ga0114998, IMG submission 87044) | Marine microbial communities from western Arctic Ocean - ArcticOcean_MG_CB4_138 | ecosystem: Environmental > Aquatic > Marine > Oceanic | place: Arctic Ocean: Canada Basin | collected...
ATTGAAGTCCGATAATTGTGCCATTTTTAATCCACTAAAGCCACAAGGATCAATCATTGTAAATGGCTTAGTATCCATATCAACATTTAAACTTAAGCCATGGTAAGCATAATTTTTTTTTATCCTTAGTCCAATAGAGCATATTTTTTTTTCACCTGTATAAACACCAGGCGCATCAATTTTTGAATATGAATCAATCTTATTTTTTTGTAAAAAATCAATAATAGAATTTTCGAGAAGTGATACTAGTTGTCTGATTGTTATATTATTTTTTTTTATATTAATCAATGTATAAATAATCAGTTGTCCTGGTCCATGATAGGTAATTTTCCCACCTCTATCCACAAACAAGTGGGGAATATTTGTTTTTGGGATTACAGATTTATTTTTATTTATTCCTGTAGTAAAAATTGGTGGATGCTCAGTAACCCATATTTCATCATTTTCTGGGTTAGAGCCTACAAAATCTTTCATTTCACCCCAAGTTTTCTCGTAGTCTGTAATACCAAGATTTTTTACGACAATATTCACGGCAGCTATAGAACAAATTTAGTCATTGGATGTGAAGATAAGTCTTTATAAATTAAATCTAATTGTTCTTTCGAAGTGACATAAATAGTGCAGGTTAAACTCATAAATTTCCCCTCACTACTCATTTTTGATTCAATTGTTTTTTCAATAAAGTCATGTATATGCTCTTTTATTAATTGACCGATAGTTTGAATGAAATCCTGATGTGCTTCTCCGATAACCTTGATAGGAAAATGACATGGAAATTTAATAAGTGATTCTGATAGATCTTCAGCCATACTTATTTATCCATGATAATAAAGGTATTTAAGCTAAATTCTTCAGAGAGAAATTTAGAAATTTCGTCTGCTTTATTTCGGGAGGTGTAAGGTCCAATCATGACCGAATATAGGGAACCTTTTTTGATTATTTTGTTTGATCTTTCTTCAATCTTATTTTTTGTAATTCGACTAAGCAATTTTACCGCATTACCTTCATCCGAAAATGCACCTGCCTGAATATAAAAAGCATTTAGGTTTTTATATAGGGCAGAATTAGAGCGAGGGCTAATGACCTCAACTTTTACTAACTCACTTCCTTTTTCAATAATTTCAAGGCGATGAGCAGCTGCATAAGATAAATCTATAACGCGATTTTTTATAAAAGGACCACGATCATTAACTCTAATAATGACTGATTTTTGGTTGATTAGATTTGTTACTTTTACGAAGCATGGCAGAGGTAGAGTTTTATGTGCCCCAGTCATTTGATACATGTCATAAACCTCACCGATGGAGGTTTTATTACCATGATATTTTTTTCCATACCACGAAGCATAACCAGTTTCGTTATAGGGCTCTAGTTTTGTCATCGGAGTATATTTCTTTTTAAAGACTAAATAGGGACGATTAGCTGTTCTACTTAAAACTTCTTTTTTTGGCACTGCATTCGGGATTTTGTTTAAATCCTGAGGGATATTTATACCCGGACCGTCGTCTAGGTAGTAACCTCCGGAATTTTTTGTAGACTGATCTGGACTTTCTATGAGCACAGATTGACAACCTATCAAAAGAAAAATGTAAATAATGGGAAAGAGTTTTAGCATCAGTTTGCAATCAAGGATTTATTTAAATACAGATTCATTATGATACCGATACTAATTAATGATACAACCATTGAAGTCCCTCCGTAGCTAAAAAAAGGTAATGGCACGCCGACTATTGGAAAAATGCCAGAGATCATACCTAAATTAATGATAAAGCCAGAAAATAAAGAGACTGTAAGTCCAGCTGATAACAATCTTGAAAAATTATCCTGCATTTTTGAAGTCATCCATATGCACCGATAAAATATAAATGTATATAAAGCTATAACAGCCAATACACCGAGGAAGCCAAATTCCTCACTAAATACTGAAAAGGCAAAGTCTGTTGAAGTTTCAGGCAAGAAGTCTAAGTTTGTTTGTGTTCCATTTAACCAGCCTCTTCCAAATCCTCCTCCAGAACCTAAAGCAATCATTGATTGGATAGAATGATAGCCTGAACCATATGGGTCAGAAAAAGGGTCAATTAAACTTAGTATTCTTTGTTTCTGGTAACTAAGTAATGAGTTCCAAATAAATGGCGAAAAGACAAGAAACCCAAAAAAACTTATTGTGAGGAATTTGATTGGCAGACCCGCTAAAAATATTATAATTATCCCTACCCATAAAATAAGGATGGATGTACCAAGATCAGGCTGGATCAAAACAAGATAAAAAGGTAAAAATATTAATAATCCTGCTAAAAAATGAATTTTATAGTAAATTTTGTAATCATTTTTTTGATAGAACCATGCAAGCATAAGTGGGAGAGATATTTTGAGAGTTTCGGATGGCTGTATATTAAAAATGCCTAGGCTAATCCATCTTTGTGCACCGTGACTTTCAATACCGAAAGAATTCACAAGGATTAATAAAGCAATACTTATTAAATAAGTCCACGGGGCAAAAGATAATATAATTCTTGAATTAATAATACAAATTAAATAAAAAAATGAGACTCCAATAATAATATTAAATATTTGAGATAGAGTATCTGGTATATCTTGTTGATTGGCGCTGATTAGATTGAATAAGCCAATTATAAGGATAAGAAGAATTGATCCGAAAAGAGGGCGATCTATTTTTCGAAAAATATAATTATGTAAGAAAGTAAAATTCATTAATGAGATTCACTAGTCAAATAATAGTTAAATATTTTTTTTGCAATTGGGCCAGCAGTTGATCCACCGTGCCCTCCGTTCTCGACAACTATAGCAACTGCAATTTTAGGGTTTTCAGCAGGGGCATAAGCAATAAAGAGTGCATGGTCTTTAAGATGGTCAGGAACTTTTTCTTCGTCATATACCTCACCTTCTTTTAAACTAAAAACTTGCGAAGTTCCTGTTTTTGCAGCTATTTTATACTGAATATTTTGTCCAATGAATGCGGCAGTTCCGCCATCCGCCGTAACATTTTCCATACCTTTTTTTACCCATTTAATCGTCTGCTCTGAAATAGTTAAAGGAGCAGTGAGATTAATATTTTGTCTAAGAGACTGGCTGTTAAGTTTTATATGAGGAACAATAGATTTATTAGGAAATGCAATTTTACTTGTTGCCAAGGCAAGTTGCATAGGGGTTACCTGAGTAAAGCCTTGGCCAATACCAGTGATAGCAGTTTCCCCTAAATACCATTTTTCATTATATTTTTTCTTTTTCCATTTAGCGTCAGCAAGGAGCCCTTTTTTTTCATTTGGTAAATCAATCCCCGTTTTTTTACCAAATCCAAAATTTGCTAGAGATTTGTTAAGTCTTGGTATTCCAAGTTCGATAGCTAACCCATAAAAAAACGTATCGCATGATACGGCTATAGCTTTAATAATATCGACTTCTCCATGCCCTCCAATTTTCCAATCTCTAAAACGTCTTGAATTATTAATAGAAAAATATCCAGGATCATTAATTTTAAAAGGAGGTGCTCTTAATTGATTTTCTAGTGCAGCGACTGCAACAAAAGGTTTTAATGTTGAGCCGGGTGGGTATAAGCCATTTATCGCACGGTCAAGTAAGGGTTTATCATTAGATTGATTAAGTTTATTCCAGTTCTTGTGACTAATACCATCAACAAAAAACCCTGGGTTAAAGGTAGGCATACTTACGTAAGCTAAAATCTCTCCGTTACTTGGATTTATGGCTATGAGCGCCCCTTTTTTATTTTTAAATGCGTTCTCGGCAATTTTTTGCATTTTTAAATCAATTGTTAGATGGATATTAACTCCCTCTTTAGCAGGTGAAGTTTTAAGTACTCTAATAGGCTTGCCAATTGAATTAACTTCAATTTGTTCAAATCCAGATATTCCATGCAATTCATTTTCGTATTGAAGCTCAACTCCAGATTTACCAATATGATCTGTGCCAATATAATTTTTTTGCAGATCTTTTCTCTCAAGAGCGATTAAATCTTGTTTACTAATCCTATTAATATAACCAATAAAATGAACACCTACAGAACCTTGAGGATAGAACCTTTTTATCGTTTCCTTTAATTCTATGCTCGGAAATTGATAAGAGTTTGATGCAAACTGTGCTGCTTCCTTAATAGTAAGGTTACTTTTAATTGGAATGGAATTACTGAATTGTTTATTTTTAAGAATTCTTTTATATTTTTTTATATCTTTTTCTTCAATGCTTACTATTTTATTTAATTCACCTACTATCATGCTTAAATTTTCAATTTTTTCTGGAACTATTTCGAGGCTATAGTTCAATTTGTTATCTGCAATAATTATATTATTTCGATCGAAGATTAATCCTCGAGCGGGTGCAATAGGAAGAATTCTAATACTATTATCAATAGCCTGTATTGAATAATAATTATTTTGTAAAATTTGAATATAAAAAAAGCGAAGAATAATAAGGAAAAAAACTATCAGAAAAAAATAAAAAATAAATCTCAATCTATTTCCTAGGACATATTTTATATAATATTTATCCATATAGCTTTAGATTTTATTTCTCAAGAATTGAATTAACTTACTATACAAAAGACATACTAGGCAAGTAATGACCCATTTCATTATAAACATATTGGTATTTATGCTTAAATCATAGCTTATTGATGAAATTAAAAGAATGATTAGACTAATTGTGGCTAGTATTATATGTTGCGAGGCTAACATTACTGGAGTTTTAAAAATAAAATATTTGCTTAATAAAAAATTTATGAAGTAGATAAAAATTAATATTAATGCATATTGGCCCATTAATTCTCCTGCCAATAAATCAACTAGTAAACCTAGTACAAATAAAATATATAAATTTAAATTCATGAAGCGGGATGCTATTAAAGAGACAAATAGTGCTATGAAGTAATCTGGCATAATCTGAAAACTATTAATCACTGGAATATTAATTCGCGAAAATAATAAAGTAGTTAAAATAATAATAAATAAAAATGGAAACTCATGTCTTTCTTGGGTATTTTTCTTAGTCATTTTTTTTATCTAGAATTATTCTCACTTGAGAGAAGGTTACGGGGTCTGTAAAAGGAGCGATTAATAAATGATTAAATTGATTATTAGCCTTAGGGGTAACTTTAATTATTCGTCCTACTTTAATTCCTTTGGGATACCAGCTATCAATTCCTGAAGTCATTAAAATGGTACCAATTTTTACTTCTCTATGAGAAGGAAACATCGTGACCTCCATATATTTCCCCCCATTACCTTTAGTAATCATATTATCTGTACTTTTCTCAAAGATTACAGGGACCATGTATTTTTTTGATGTAATTGGATTAATTTCGCTGAAGGTACCTCCAGCAAATTTGATTTGTCCGACCAAGCCTAAGTTATTAATTACGGGCTGACCTATTTTTATGCCATCGTTCAGCCCCTTATTAATTAGAATAATTCTTTTGCCATTGTTAATTTTTGGTAAAATAATTTCTGCATTAATAAAATTAATATCTAGACTATTATTTATTTCCATTGATCTTCGTAATTGTTTATTTTCTGCCTCAATGAGGCCGAGTCTTTGATTTTCAATAGACAAGTCAATAACTTTATTTTGTAGTTCCTGGTTCTTTTCAAATAGCTGAGATTTAGATTTAATTAGACCCTTAAATGATTCACTAATATTTTTTGGTAAATTTAATACGTAAATGAGGGGGGCAATTAGAAAAGAACTTTTTTCTCTAATCTCGCCATGAATCCCTTTTCTATAATCTAATCCCATTAGAGTCAATGAAATCAATAATAGAATAATAAAGCTAAATATTGGAGATTGAGCGGTGTTAAATAACCTAAGTTCTTTTTTTGATGGTTTCATTATTCATAAGAAAATGAATTTTTAAATGCATCTAGAGAGTCTAGGGTCATACCACAGCCTCTAACAACACATGTCAGCGGATCTTCTGCCACAATAACAGGAATACCAGTTTCTTCCATTAGAAGGCGATCAAGGTTTTTGAGCATTGCTCCGCCTCCAGTTAGTACCATAGCAGTTTCTGAAATGTCTGCTGCAAGTTCAGCGGGAGTTTCTTCTAAGGCATGCTTAACTGAGCCAATTATTGAATTAAGTGGCTCATTTATTGCTTCTAATATTTCATTGCTACTTATCGTTATTTTTCTAGGTAATCCTTCAGATAAATTTTTTCCAGTAATTTGCATTTCTAGTAATTCTGACATTGGAAATGCACTACCAATCTGATGTTTAACTCTTTCAGCTGTTGGCTCTGAAATTACTGTTCCATAATTTCGTCGAAAATAATCAATAATTGCTTGGTCAATTTTATCTCCACCAACTCTTGCCGAGCTGGCATAAACAATACCGCCTAAGGAAATAACACCAACCTCTGTTGTTCCACCACCAATATCAACTACCATTGAGCCGCTAGCTTCATTGATAGGAAGTCCAGCTCCTATGGCAGCTGCCATAGGCTCTTCTATAAGAAATACTTGTTTTGCGCCAGCTCTTTCAGCTGACTCCCTAATTGCTCTTCTTTCAACTTGGGTGGCACCATAAGGGACACAAATTACTATTCTTGGATTAGGAGTAAACCAACTTGAGCTGTGAACTCTCTTAATAAAGTACTTAATCATATCTTCAGTTACATTAAAGTCAGCAATTACTCCATCTTTCATTGGCCTAATAGCCTTAATATTTTGAGGTGATCTCCCCAACATAGTTTTAGCCTCCGTCCCTACTGCTAGTAAATTTTTCTTAGATTGAGCCCCACCAGGACCGTCTTCATATCTTATCGCCACAACAGATGGTTCATCAAGAACAATACCCTGGCCCTTGAGGTAGATCAGAGTATTTGCAGTACCCAAATCAATTGCGATATCATTTTCTACTAATTTTTTAAAAGAGGATTTAATTCCAGAGATCATTTTTACCTTTAATTTTCTATATTGTCAGTTAAGTGTCTTTACTAAACCAATGTATAATAACCGATTATTCAAATAATCTTTAACAAAACAGGCATTTTATTATGAGTATTAGTAAAAAAGACATAGAAAAAATTGCTCATCTTGCGAGAATTAATATTTCGCAAGATGAGGTTGAAAAATTAGAAAAAAAGCTTGATGGCATTATGTCGTTAATTGATAAAATGCAGTCTATTAATACCGACAATATTGAACCTATGTCTCATGCACTAGATATATCTCAGCCATTAAGAAAAGACGAGGTTACAGAGTCTGACTTAAGAAAAAAAATACTGCTATTAGCTCCTGAAACTGAGAAATCTTTGTTTATTGTCCCTCAAGTCATTGAATAATATGCTGAATTTATCACTTCAATCCCTCTCCTCATATTTGCAGAAAAAAACTTTCTCAAGTGTAGAATTGACTCAATTTTTTCTAGAAAGAATTCAGCATCATAACCCGTCATTAAATGCATTTATTACTATTGATGAAGAGAAAAGTTTATTAATGGCTAAAAAAGCTGATGAATTAATAGCTACAGGACAAAAATTTCCTCTCACAGGTATTCCAATTGCGCAGAAAGATATTTTTTGCTCACAAGGCTGGCCCACTACCTGTGGGTCAAAGATGCTTGAAAATTTTATTGCTCCTTATGATGCAATGGTGATTGAAAAATTTAACGAAGTAAGAGCGGTTAATATTGGCAAAACCAATATGGATGAATTTGCGATGGGCTCATCTAATGAGACCTCCTATTTCGGACCAGTAAAAAATCCCTGGAATTTAGGCCTTGTGCCTGGTGGTAGTTCAGGGGGGAGTGCAGCTGCAATTGCTGCAAGACTTGCTCCAGCTGCTACCGGAACAGACACTGGTGGCTCTATAAGGCAGCCAGCATCATTATGTGGATTTACTGGCTTAAAGCCCACTTATGGATTGGTATCTCGTTATGGAATGATTGCTTTTGCGTCAAGCTTAGATCAGGCAGGGCCTATGGCCATTAGTGCAGAAGATTGTTCTTTAATGATGAATGTTATGACTGGTCATGATCAGAGAGACTCAACTAGCATTGAAAGAAACAAAGAAGACTATGGGAATAAATTAAATAGCCCTATTAAGGGACTAAAAATTGGGATTCCTAGAGAGTTTTTTGGTGAAGGTTTAGACCTTTCTGTGCAAAAAGTGATTGATTCTGCGATAGATGAATATAAAAAGCTTGGCGCAGAAATTATAGAAATTTCCCTGTCTAATAATCATCTTGCTATCCCAGTTTATTATGTCATTGCTCCAGCAGAGGCTTCGAGTAATCTGTCGAGATATGATGGAGTGCGTTACGGCTATCGAACAAAAGAATACGACGATTTAATGGATATGTATTTTAAAACTAGACAGGAAGGTTTTGGGGAGGAAGTGAAACGTCGGATCCTTATTGGCACCTATGTTTTGAGTGCTGGTTATTATGATGCCTATTATTTGAAGGCGCAAAAAATTAGACGATTAATCTCTGAGGATTTTACTAATGCCTTTAAAGAGTGCGACGTTATCATGGGCCCCTCGGCTCCATCTGTGGCATTTAAGGCAGGTGAAAAACAAGAAGATCCTTTAGCCATGTATATGCAAGATATTTATACTATTTCTACAAATCTTGCGGGGCTCCCAGCAATGAGTATACCTGCAGGCTTTGTTAACGATCTTCCAGTTGGATTACAACTTATAGGTAATTATTTCAGTGAAGCAAAATTATTAAATATTGCTCATTCTTTCCAAAAAAACACAGACTGGCATCTTCAATCAGCTAAGGGATTTGAGTAATGGATTGGGATATTGTTATTGGTATAGAAACACACGTTCAGTTAAAGACAAAATCTAAGCAATTTTCTGGTGCGTCTATAGCATATGGTAATGAGCCAAATTCGCAGGCATGCCTTGTCAGTTTAGCTTACCCTGGAGTGTTGCCTGTATTAAATCATGAGGCAGTTAATTGTGCTATAAAACTTGGATTGGCTATAAATGCCAAAATTGCACCAAGATCAATTTTTGCCCGAAAAAATTATTTTTATCCTGATTTACCTAAGGGCTATCAAATTAGTCAAATGGAATTGCCGATTGTTGGGCCAGGTCATTTATCTATTAATACAAATGGAAAAAATAAAAACGTCAGAATATTAAGAGCACATTTGGAAGAAGATGCCGGAAAATCTTCTCATGGTGTATTACAAGGAAAAACTGGAATTGATCTTAATCGTGCAGGAACGCCATTATTAGAAATAGTTACAGAGCCTGATATGAGCTCTGTCGAAGAAGCTGTAGCTTATGCTAAAAAGCTTCATGAACTAGTTCAGTGGATTGGTATTTGTGATGGGAATATGCAAGAAGGAAGCTTTCGATGTGATGTGAATGTTTCGGTCAAGAAAAAAGGTGAAGATACACTGGGTACTAGAAGAGAGATTAAAAATCTTAATTCGTTTAAATTTATTAAGCAAGCAGTTGATTATGAGGTGAACTGGCAGATTGAGACTCTTGAAGATGGAGGGAAAATAGACCAAGCAACAATCTTGTTTAATCCAGAGACAGGAGAAACAAAAGCTATGCGATCAAAAGAAGAAGCAAATGATTATCGGTATTTTCCTGATCCTGATCTATTGCCATTATTGGTTTCACAGGAAAAAATAGATGAAATAAAGAAATCAATGCCTAAATTACCTGATGAATTCCAAGAATCATTCCAGAAAGAACTAGGTTTGTCTGAGTACGATGCTTCAGAAATTACAGCAAGTAGTGACGTGACGAAATATTTTCTTGCTCTCGTAGAGTCTAAAGTTAATCCTAAGCTCTCTGCAAATTGGATATTAGGAAATTTATATTCACGCCTTAATGAAGAAGGTATCGATATCAATAAATCACCAATAGATACTCAGCGCTTAGCTGAATTAATTAAGCGCATTGAAGATACGACCATATCTAATAATGCTGCAAAAAAAGTGTTTGATTTTATATGGGATAAATCAAGTATTACCGTAGATCAAGCAATTGATGAATTAGGACTAAAACAAATTTCCGATAGTGGTGAAATTAATCTCTTAATTGATGAGGTTTTAAAAAATAATCAGCATATGATTGAAGAGTACCAATCTGGGAAAGAAAAAGCATTTAATGCACTAATTGGTCAGATTATGAAAGCCTCTAAGGGCAAGGCTAATCCATCTCAGGTCAATGAAATATTAAGACAAAAAATTGCTAAGTAATTCCGTATATTTTTTGAAATTCTTTAATTTTAACTAATTCTTCCGAATAATTACCTGATTGATCTAGATAGCTAATAATATCTATTAAATTAATAATTGAATAAACCGGTAATTTTAGATTCTTTGAAACTTCTCCAGTTGCAGTTAAACCCTGGGGACCTTTTTCTTGTCTATCTATGGCAACAAATACTCCAACTGGGTGACCCCCATGTGCCTTTATTAATTGATTGGACTCATTAATTGAGGTGCCAGCAGAAATGACATCGTCAACAATAAGAACATTGCCATTGATTGGAGCGCCAACGACAATTCCACCCTCACCATGATTCTTTGCTTCCTTTCGATTAAAGCAATAAGGTATATTTAGTCCTTGTTCCGCCAACGAAATCGCAATTGCTGTTACTAAAGGGATTCCTTTATAGGCAGGACCATACAACATATCGAATTTAATTTTTGTTTCAATAATTCTGTTTGCGTAAAATTGCCCAAGAAATCTTATACTATCTCCGTTATCAAAAGAACCCAGATTAAAAAAATAAGGACTTTCTCTGCCGGCTTTAGTAACAAAATTACCAAATTGCAGAACATTATTTTTTATAGCTAATTTAATGAATGATGTTTTATTTAATGACATATAATTTAATTACCTCATGAAGATTATAACCTTAAATTTAAATGGAATTCGATCAGCTAATAGAAAAGGACTTTACCCTTGGCTAAAAACTCAGAACGCAGACTTTGTTTGCCTTCAAGAACTAAAGGCGCAAGAGCAAGATTTAACTAAAGATATAAAAGCTCCAGATAACTATTTGGGCTATTTTAGCTATGCTATCAAAAAAGGCTACAGTGGAGTGGGTATCTATTGTCGCCAAAAGCCACTTAAAGTAACTAGGCGTCTAGAAATACCTGAAATTGATGATGAAGGTCGGTATATTGAGCTTGAATTTGATTCATTAATTATTATTTCAATTTATCTTCCATCAGGATCGAGTGGGGATGAACGCCAAGCTTTCAAATATAAGGTATTAGAAAAAATAAATAAAATTTTTGAAGCAAAAATTAGACAAGTAAAAAATATTATAATTTGTGGTGACTTTAATATTGCTCATCATGAAATTGACTTAAAAAATTATAAGGGTAATCGAAAAAATTCTGGATTTCTTAAAGAAGAAAGAGCATGGCTGACTAATTTATTTGATAATGTTGGCTTTAATGATGTCTATCGGAATTTATACCCTGAGCAGTCCGATGAATCATATACATGGTGGAGTAATCGTGGTCAGGCATGGTTAAAAAACGTAGGGTGGCGAATTGACTACCAGGTAGCAAATAAATCTTTTGCAGACAAGGCATTATCTGGAAATATTTATAAAGAGGCACGGTTCAGCGATCATGCTCCATTGATAATTAATTATCTAGATTAAGATTTATTCCATGGAGCAATTTTAATAAGAAGAATCATTCCTGGAATTGCAATAAAAGAGCAAAATATAAAAAAGTTATGCCACCCAA
>Ga0114998_10003464_pt1 | contig 11697 bp, 11 predicted proteins | sample ArcticOcean_MG_C_5_FD_87044 | JGI IMG/M metagenome (GOLD analysis project Ga0114998, IMG submission 87044) | Marine microbial communities from western Arctic Ocean - ArcticOcean_MG_CB4_138 | ecosystem: Environmental > Aquatic > Marine > Oceanic | place: Arctic Ocean: Canada Basin | collected...
GATAAATGCTTATTATTTTTTCATGAGCCGTTTAACCGTCAACACCCTCTGGACAGTAGGCATTTGCTTGGCCCTGACCAGCGTGTGGTCGGGGGCGGCATGGGCAACAGGTGCACCAGCGGCACCACCGTCACCAGGGCCCACAGGCGCCCCTGGAGCTGGAGCTGGTCCCACAGGCGCCCCTGGAGCTGGAGCTGGTCCCACAGGCGCCCTTGGAGCTGGTCCCACAGGCGCCCCTGGAGCTGGAGCTGGTCCCACAGGCGCCCTTGGAGCTGGTCCCACAGGCGCCCTTGGAGATGGTCCTGATGGTTCCTACACAAACGATCTCATATTTCCGAATACTGTTATTTCAAAAGATAAATCGGTTGGTAAAGTCGACAAAGTAGGTGCTTTTGCCCAGGGTGGTTTGCAAACCCGAGCTACTCCTTCGACAGTTGTTTTTCGAGCCATTGCTAAAGCCGCAGCGCAAGCTAAAGACATTGTTGACCCTGCAAATAGAGTGACATCTGTGACACCTGTTACGACTGAGGAAGCTGCTGTTCCAACTGCAACGACTGACAAAATAGCAGCTATGCGCACGTTGTTAAATCACAGAACTCAACTGGTGCAGCCCAAACAATTTGCACGGGACCGTTTGCCCGAGCAAGAACTCGACGCTATCAAACGGGTCTTGGTGGAGGAGGCTTTACAAATGCCAACACGGGTGGTGTCCCCGGCTTGGATCGACCAAAACGGGCAACTCCAACAAGGTACACGGGTCCCCAATGGAATGAAGGTGCGAGGCGTGCGCATATCAAATTATCTCAGCAATGGTACTGGCGACGTAGTTGATCGCATCGCAACTGATGAGACGGTTTCAGACCTATCCCAAGTCAATATCTACCTTGTTCCACAAGACCAGCGTTGGATGCAAAGTGTCAGTTTTATAAGCGATTTAAGTGAAAGTATTCTTGGCGAAAATCAGTACTTCGCCTCGAAATTGCTGAACGAATGGCGGGTGCAGTGGGATGATGTGGCTCGCACTCAAGCTGTACGCTGGAGTCAAAGCGCGCATGCGCCTAGTACACTAGGAATTTACCAAGCTGCCGTCCAAGGTGACAACACATCGCAGTTGGCAGACTGGCAATTAAGCATGCGGGTGCACAACCTTACACCAAACCTGCCATTACAAGTCCCAGCTCTCACCTCAACTCTAGGCGCTACGTCCGTACCGGCTAAAACAACTTACTTGCAAGCCGATTGGGTGTTGACCAAACGGGACCAGCAGCAAGCCACATGGCAATACAGCCAGCAGTTGGTTTGGGATGTCGATGCCTTGAGCTTGCTGCCGCCGGATGTGCCCCAAACAGTGATTGACAGTATTCGTCTCGGCAGCGCCAGCGGTGTGCAGGGCATCAACACCCTCATGTCTCGAGAGCCCTTGCAGTTTTCAATTCTGAATTATGAGGGTCAATACTTGACTATCAGTGGCGGCAGTCAGAATGGTTTGCGGGTGGGTGACACATTGGTGCTGGTGAACAGCCGCGAACTGCTTGAACCCGTATTGCAAGCCAGCGTGGCCCAAGGGTTGGCGCTTGGAGAAGTTGTTCAAGTTGGCGCAGTGCGGTCAACAATACGCCAAGTCGCTGGTTCGAAATTGCCGATGTCGTCCGCTGACTCTTGGATGGCCATACCCTATTGATTCGGTGGCGGTTTGTAAGCGATGCCAATCCCCATGCATGACCAAATTTAAGCGTCCTTCTTGTATACACTTTGTGCTACAAATAAAGGCACGTTTGCAGCGCAACATTTAGGTTTTATGTTCATAAGCAGTGCGTGTGTCGACTAAAGCTACCTTCAAATTGTTGCGGTTCTCAAGCTGGATGCGCTACCAGTGGTCAAAGCGCTCAGCACAAACTCACAAGTAGGCACATTGAGAGCAAGCTCTCTAAAATTTACGATTGTGTCTGACTGTTTTAAACAAGTGCTGTACCAGCATCGCATTTGTTGGTGTCTCGGAATTCGGCCACCACTAACAAATCAGCCAAGCCGACTGCGTCGTATCTAAGCGGTTTTACATACGCATACTAGCTGGCAGGGGTACCCCATTCAAAACCCAGCGTAGAGGACGGAGACGGAAAGAACTCACCATTCACAAAGGCCCTGCTGCAGCACATCGACACCCCAGAGGATATTGCCGTCGTGTTGCGTAGAGTGCGGGATCAAGTGATGAGGGACACAGGTGGGCAACAACAGCCTTGGGATTACGGGTCCTTGTCTGGCGGCTCGTTGATACTGTCGGCGATAAGAGCGAAGTAAATCACTAGCCGCTAGGCTTGCGCCCAGATGTGCGAGCGCCACGTAATATCCCTAGTAGATGACCGAGGTCTTCTAACTCACGAAGCCGACGCATACCCAGTGCCCGTTCGGTTCGCTCCTTGCGTGACTCGTTTGCTCCCTTGTGTCTGGCAGCTGCGCAACGCTGCCGGCCCTCTTGGGTTCTGGGACCTGTAGATGCCCCTCCGTGGAATCTGCACTTTGTCTTACCTTTCGATGCTGGCGCAGCACACTGCTGCTTGGTGCGTTTAGACATGGCTTGGCAACGGTCACAGGTAATTCGACCGCCTGCCGTGAGTAGCTTGGATTGTTTTGACATTCAGTTACACCTTGTTAGAGGCTCGTTCGACGTGAGGCGACTGTATTGCGCGCAGGACCCCGTGAGCCAACATCTTGGTGCAGTGCGAGCGCACGGTCGAACAAACAGATTGCTTCGTCAAACAAGGGTTCGATTAGCGAGCCGCCGAGCTTCATTTTTCGGTATTCATTTTCAATTGATTTGTATATGGCTTTGCGGACACGCTCTGCTTCCATTACCAAGTCAAGGCAGTATCGCTCAAGGTATGGATACAGAGCATCGATTAACTGCTGTTCTACGCCGTCTTTATCGGATGCGCGAAGTGCCGGCAGTAGGTCGTATGCCAATCTGTACGTAATATACGCAGGCATTTCCCGAAGCCAAATATGTTTGTCATCGTCGGTACAACGTTGAAATTGGGAGGCTCGGCACTGACCTTGTACGAAACTACGTATTCTGCTCAGCTCATCTAGATACAAAACAAATTCGTTGCGACGCTCTCACAACTTATAGCGGCCAGATTTCAACGGGTATAGAACACGCGTATCCTGCCCGTCTTTGAATGAATCGAAACAATTCAGCTTAGTCATCAGAGTGCCCCCTCAGTCACGATGTCGTCGGGGCAGGTTGGACAGGGTGTAGGGCTGTTTGGGGTTTTCTCCTTAGATAAATTTCCATGTAAGGAATTACCCAAAATGCCCTCAATCCTGTCCACCCCGTCCTGTGTCGACGACAGCACCGCCGTTACCGCGATGATCAGCCCACAGTAATACCGGTTCTTACCGCTCTTGCCCTCTGGATACCCGCGCTCGGCCAGCCGTTGAGTAAACGTCTTCTTCGATAGTGGGCGAACGCCACACTCCTGACACCACTCCCTGTAACTGGTGTAGAGCGTCCCTTGGTTGGTTTTACCATCTGCGCGTGTTGTGGTTTGGTCCGACAAGAACTCACCGAGTAGGTCGCTCTCTGTGCGGTAAGTGCCCATTTCCATACGCATTCGCGGGCTCATGCAGATGCCACTCTGAAGGTACAGCTTCGCCCGTTCAACCATCCACATCAAAATACAGTCCCGCTCAGCCAGCAGCTTGTGTTCGAGATTCGGGTCTTTACTATCACCGTCAAATTTTTGCTCAAACGGCAGCAAGACCAGTCTGCGCCAAATACCGTCATCCAGACCCGTAATGATGGGCTTGTGGTTAGTCCGTAGCCAAGGTGTAAAGGACGGCATGAACTCAAAAAATTCTTGGTGGAGGAATCTGGCAGATATGGGCTCACGGCCTGCGAGCATTTTGACTACCTGCTCATCCAGTCGGTCACCAGCCTGCATCTCGTTGATTGAGACGTAACGGGCACCTGCAAGCGCTGCCAAGTCATTCCGAGGTCCGGTATCGTCCTGGCGATGTGCAGTGAGTAGCGAAGGTGGCGCTGTTATCGAGTACCCACCCATAATGTTGTGGATGACATTGCTAAAGACGCTCTTCCCGTTGCTAACTTCTTTGAGCCGCTCGTCCCGGTATGCGGCAATACGTGTTGCACTTGGGTTTTACAGGCTTCACTGTGCGACTGGTTTTCGCCCAATGGCTTTGAGTCAGATTGTGTCTTCCGATGCGCCGTTCGTCGTCGGCGTGACCTCGACTACATAGCGTTCGATTAGATCGCCCAAGGTATCACGTTGCGCCTCGCTGACGTCCGCGAACAGGCTGTTGCCGTGCTGTCTAAATGATGCCATCTCTGCTCCTGAGTGGGACAAAAATGGGACAAAGCCTAGTTCCGAAGATGACTACGCCGTTGATTTGTGAGTGCTCACTTCTCCGCAACAAAGCTGCCTGATTTGCCACCGTGTTTTTCCAACACCTTGACGTCCGTCATGGTCATGCCGCGGTCGGCCGCTTTGCACATGTCGTAAATGGTCAGAAGGCCAATTTGAACGGCGGTGAGCGCTTCCATTTCAACGCCGGTGGGGCCAGTTGTTTCTGTGGTGATGAAAGGTTGGTGTTTTGTCCTTACCCTGATATTTTTGATGGACGAATGATGGACAGAGATAATTTGCCCATTCCTTACTTTACTACTGATACCCAAGCTCCAGACTGATTTTTACGTACCCCATACGGATTTGCAATCCGTTGCATAACCGCTTTGCTATCGCGCCCCCATCAGTGAAATCAAGAAGTGAGCTTTTTTTGTGGGTGTGGTTTGTCTCTGTTCTTCGATTTAAAAAGGACGAAAAAAGGACAAAATAACTTAACTCTAGGTGGCGATGTCTTTGCACACTGCAAGCAGTTCTCCTCATAGGCACATGTGTCACCCCCTACAGGACCCCCAAAGGGGGCAGGGTACCCCCCACTCATACGACCCGCTCTTACGCCGACCCAAAAAATACTCTACATACACACGTTCAGAGGACGAGCTAGCCATGTGCATAACGATACCAGGCCATAAAAGTTGCTCCAGAAACCGCAAGCACTGCATCAACTGCGATTGGACCCCCGTGAAGCGCTCCAGTAAACTCATTGGCAACGCTGCAGGTTCGATTGACGGCATAAATCCATCTCTGGCTAAATCCCATAATAGGGTTCCCGCGAATAGCTCGCGCCGCCAGTGCCGCTACCGTTGCAATGTTCGACGCGCCAGCCCTTGGTTCAATTGCAATCGGTTGGTGTCGTGATGAACTCAGCGAGTAATCGGACTTGATCCTCTGAGTACACGAGGTCTCTTGCGGTCCAACCCTCGACCCTTGCCAGGCCTCGCTTGTTGCAATTCAACTGATTGTGTTGACGCAATTTTCGTGGCTGCCATCCCTCAGCCAACTTCGCCTCATTGAGCAGCAATCGCTTAACATAAGTCATTGACTGTAGCTCGCAGTTGACAAGCACTTGAACCAACTCAGTCGCTTGGTCGATTGAGCGCGGAAGCTCTCGATTGATGGTCGCTTCAAGTCGTAAAAAATCTTCACATGTGGCTTTGGCAACTGCATGTGTAGGTAGAAAACATAAAAAAAAGATTGATACAGCGCTTAAAAGAATGCGTGGCATGACTCGTTCCCTGTGATTGAAGTGTCAACATAGTGAAATAAACGGCGGCACAGGCAGTTTAACGCTACGTTCCCTCTTTTATGTAAAGGAGTCTATAGTTATATCTTAGTATTAGATTAATTTCGTTACCGCTCATCTTCAAGCACCTCAAAATTTGCACCCATTCCCAAGTAGTCGGTAATGGATGAAATGCCAGATTTACTCCAGGTTGAGGGCATCACAAACTTTGCAACCGGTAAACCCTCGCCTCGCAAAACCGCATCGTGCTCCTCTGTTGTTTGGGGAACGAGGAATGACGATTCGCGCGGATGTAGTCGCTACTTGGGCTGGAACGTAAACCTCTTGTAGCCCGGTTTAATCTCCTACGCAGTGAGTGTGATCAACCAAATTGAGGGGCCAATAATCACACTTCGTGTTTGACAGGGTCAGGTGAAATTAGTGTCGACCTGAGGCAATCCAACAACTTTCTGCGCCAAGTTGGGTGAATGCCGCTTTAGCGTCTGCTGAATTTCGACTGTGCAGCGGTTGCAGTCATAGGGGTTTTGGCTGTGAACGACTCCAGGGTGCTGATAGCGGCCGGTCGTTGTTGCTTTGTCAAATCAAAGAACGACCCAAAGTGGAAGTTCGAGCCTTCGAGCTCATGCACACAAAGCAGACTAGTTTGACCACGTCTGTAGTCAAGAAAAAATCAAACATAGAGTGGAAAGGTTTTAAAGTCTCCACCCAACAGCACCTTACTGTCATGCTTAAGCCAGCCTTCGATCAAACTCGCGTACACGCGCCTGAAATCGGTCGTGAAAATCAAGTTGCCGTCTTCGTCGAGATTAGTCAGTGACGGCGCGTCGCCGTAGTGGCCGCCTTTCACGGGCTTGCCGATGACGTACATGTGATTTGCAGTGCCGTGGTCGGTGCCCAAACTGGTATTCTCAGCGACCCGGCGACCGAACTCGGAAAACACCAACACGTTCACATCATCGGCGCGACCGATACGCTCCATGTCTTTCATGAAGCCAGCAATCGCATCGGACGCATAGGACAGGAGGCGACCATGCTGCGCGTTCTGGTGCACGTGCGTATCGAAGGCATTGTGACGAAACGACACGTAGAACAGCTGACTCGGGAGTCCAGCGTTGATCATTGCGGCGACCTTGTTTAAGTCCAGCGACCGTATGCCGTAGTCGACCGGCGTTTTGTAACTGCCCCACGCGGCTCTTACCAACGTTGATGCTTCGCGTGCGCTGGCGGCGACTTTGTCAAGGTAATTGCGCGATAAGTTAGGCCCGTCAGTGACGGTCGGGTAGTCGAGCAGCAGGCGGCTCTGCAGCAAGCCTTTGCGAGTAAAACGTTCGGGATCATCGAACACAACCGGCACATGATGCTCGGAATGCACTGCCAGTGACTGGCGCTCGTCGATGTTGACCAGGAAATTCGGCGTAAGTTGAGGGTCGATCGCATCAGCAACACGGCCTAGCCAGCCAAATCGTTCGCCACCGTTTGGCACGCCGGTGTGCCAGTAACCCATCGACTGAAAATGCGACAGCGACTGCTGAGGATAGCCGCATCCGTGCACGATCGCCATCTTTCCATCCTTGTACAGCCGCTCGAAACCTAACATGCCAGGATTGAATCCATAGCGATCATCAATCTTACGTACATTGTCAGCGCGCAGACCGATACGCGGACGCAGGCGATAGTATGCGTCTTCGGTGTACGGCACCAGGGTGTTGAGTCCATCGTTGGCGCCTGACATTTCAACAACGACGAGGATGCGCTTGTCGCTACCGGCTGCGGCCAGCGCTGGCGACATCGGTAAACCGGTGGTGATGCCAAGTGCGCCGAGTGCCTTTAACAAGTTGCGGCGAGTTACGTTGTTATGTGATTGTTGCATCGTATTCATCCGAGCTGGTAGGCAGGCAGTGACAGGATCACGTGCAGCACGTTGCGCAACGCATCCTCCATATAGCTGTTTGCATGTTTCAAGTCAGCAGTGCCAAGGTCGTATTCGAGCAGCGTACTGATCTTCCTGCGGGTTTCTTGATCGACCGGCACGGACAGGAAGCGCATCAGCATATGGTCTACCGCCTGTTGAGCACTCGCGCATCTAGCATCGCGCACCATTTGCGAAAGGTTTATGCGGGCCGGCATGCGTGGTATGGCCTTCACATTCTCAATCGCCTTACGCCAAGCGTGGTAGCTTGCCAAGCGCGTATTGAAATCTTCGTCGCGGTCGTTCTGCATCGACATCGACGTGACTTCTTTGTCATCAGGCTTGGTCGCACTCGTCACATCCATGCCCATCGCGAGCTTATCGGCCACTGGCACGATGCCGAAGCGGTCGTCTGCGACGCGATCAGGTGCAATGAAATTGACCGGCGGGAAAACGGTGTCATAAACAAAGTTGCCACGCACTAGCAAAAGGCCAGGAGTAATCCAACTTTTCCCGCTGGTCCACCCAGCCACATTGGGCGGGTTCAAAAGCTTTTGCCCCATCGACTCGGTCAGCACATTGAAGTCCGGAATACCCGGAACCTCCCTCAAGCCTAGCTTGCGATAAGTTGAAATTGTCAATTCCACTGGTGGCTTGATGTGCGTACCTACCGATGCATCGCTATAAAAATCACGTGACTCGAATATTGTTTCAAGGAAAGGTGCTATCTCAAACTGTTTGTCACGCAGGAGCTTGCCAAGCGTCACGTGCATGGCTGGCGTCACGTCCTCGCGCACAAAATAGCGATACAGCTTGCTTGCGATGTATTCCGATGTCACCTGCCTGCCAAGAATGATGTCGATCACTTGAACACCGTCAAAATTACCACTGCTTCCAAGAACCGACTTAATCCCGTCGTCGTGTTGTTGAAGATTCACGACAAACGCGAGGCCTTTGTAATTCCAGCCAGTGAATGCACGTGCCGCTTCCTGAATATCTTTTTCAGTGTAGTTGCCGACACCCATGGTGAATAGCTCCATAATCTCGCGTGCAAAATTCTCGTTCGGCGCGCCCTTTACGTTCACGCCGGCATCAAGGTACGCTAACATCGCCGGATCCTGCGACACCGAGATCAACAGATCACGGAAGTTACCGGTCGCCTTTGCGCGCAGCATTTCATTTTGTTTTAATATCTTTCGGTAATCTAGGACTTTCTCATCACCGGTCGCGAAATGGCCATGCCAGAAAAGCGCCATCTTTTCTTCCAACGGTCGCTGGGTCGCCAGCATGCGATTGGCCCACCAATAGCCAATGCGTTCCGTCTCGAGTTTAGTTACGCGCTTCCAATACAGGAAGCGGTCAGCAACCTGCTGCAACTTGCGGTTACCCGCAGGCTTGGCCTTTACACCGAGTGACTCGCCGGTCGCCTTTGCCAAGTCTGTTGCAGCCGGACGGGAAGGTGCGAACGGATCAAGGCCAGGATCAAATGCACCGGAATCTTCAAAGGGCGGCAGGGGATTGTGAATCGCTTGGTAGTAAACCAGAGAGCGCACAGCTTGCTTGTGAGACATCGCGGCCAGCCGCGAAACTTCAGATGGCGTGCCACCGAAACCAGCGCGCTCTAGAAAGTGAGCAGCGCGATCTCGATTCCATTCGGAAGACGGTAGCGGTTCTAGACTATCTTGCCATGCAACGGGGGCCGCATGTGTAATCAAGCACGTAGCAGCAAGCAATAGCGTCAATATTAATTTGAAAAGTATTTCCATCTAGCAGGCGACTTCCTATGGTCGTTTAGTACACGCATGTTGTCCAAGACCAAGAAATTAGGCTGATGTTTTACTAACTAACGACACCTAGCTTGGCATATACCGTGTCAGGCATTGATGCCATTTGCGGCTTATGCGAGGCAAACTTTCTGCGGGGTTTTGCAGAGTTTGATTAAGGTTCTACTACTGTAATTTTGATTGCGCTATACCAAGTAGCAAGTTGAGTAATTTCCTCATCTGTTAATTGCTTGGCTATGACGTTCATAACTGCATTTTGCCGCTTCCCGCTACGGTAATTTGTCAATTGCTCGCTTAAATACATAAACTGCTGACCTGCTAAATTCGGTGCATTAGGAAGTGATGCTATTCCAGCTACCCCATGACATAGCGCACAAGCTGCGTCAGCTTTAACTTTACCGAGAGCAACATCGTCGGCTAAGGCGTTAAGTGACGTTATCAGTAACGTAATAAAAAAAAGATTCTTCATACTCAATAATTAAATAACAGAGGCCCCTTAAAAAAGGAGCCTCTGTAGGTTTACCAGCGGACATTTAATCCGTATAGAAAATTAACCTTAAATACCTGAGTAGCTAATACGGTACAGTGCACCAGCGTAGTCATCTGATACAAGGATAGATCCGTCAGGTAGATTGGCAATATCAACTGGGCGGGCTAAAGCACGTCCAGTTTTTGCGTCCAAAAATCCACCAGCAAATACTTCCATTTTGCCTGCAGTTCCATCAGCTTTAGTTGGTACAAATTGGACTTCATAGCCAGTCGGCTTGGTACGGTTCCAAGATCCGTGAGCGGCTATAAAAACACCACTTTGATACTTTGCCGGAAACATCTTACCTGTGTAGTGAGAAAGTCCTAGTTGAGCTTGGTGGGCCGGAAACTCTACCTGCGGGAAAATATGGCCTGCAGGCTCCTTCATATCCTTTAAATCAGGCGCGGCAGCCGTACCAGCTACTTTAAAGCGGCCGTTGTAGTATGGGAAACCGTAGTTGCCACCTGCTTTTTTCAGGCTGTTCAATTCTCCTGGTGGAATTTCATCGCCAAGACCATCAACTTGGTTATCTGTTGTCCAAATATCGCCTTTTGGACCAATAGAAATACCTGCTGGATTCCGCATACCTGCTGCGTAAACCATTCTACCGCTGCCATCCAAGCCGTTGTATCGAACAACGCCACCTATACCAATATCTTCATACATGGCGACTTTTTCAGCTGGCTGAACGTTATAAGGTTGTCCCAGTGTCACAAAGATTTTTCCATCATCGGCGACTTTACAAACTCGACCTGAATGATTGAATGATTGCTCCTCAACAGGGATTAGCTTACCTTCAGGAACCACCACACCAACAGCAACATCTGGACCTTCGTAAAAGTACTCAGCAGCTGGGAAATGTAAAATACGGTTTGATTCTGTTACGACAAGAAACCCATCTTTGGTAAAACAGACACCGTTAGGATTTGTAAATTTAATCGAGGGTGCAAACGCTTTTACTTCGGTTGCTGAATCACCATTGTTGCGATTAGTAACAGCCCAAACAGTTGATTTTCTAGTTCCTACAAAAAGCATGTTTGTTGAGGGAGCAACTGCCATGTAACGAGCGTCTGGAACGATAGCGTACAACTCAATTTTAAACCCAGCGGGTAATTTGACTTTTTTCAAATTAGCACGGATCGCATCAGCATTTTTTCCTTCTTGAGGTATAGCTGGGATCTCCATACTTGTTCCAGTAGTTTGCATTTTTTGCAAAGTCGACAAGTTCGCATCAGCGGCGATTGCAGAAGTGGCACCTAAAATTGCGACTGCACATGCCAAAGACGAAAGTTTCAGATATTTCATGATTTTCCTTGAGTGTAGATTTTTTTACTAAGCTGTAAAACCTCAGAGTTTCACTGAAGCTATTTTTACTTTATAGATCTAACCAAGATAGCTTGTCAGGGTGAACCCTTGAAATGTCGCGAAGGAGTCATTGAATTTTTTTCAAATTTTATTTGAAATAAATTTGAATTGATAAGAATTTTTCAATTGGCTGCTGAGGAAAAAAACAAATATTACAGACCTTCACCACAGCTAGGGTAAGTGCTGCAATCATCCGGCAGCTTTGTATCAGCTTGAGAAATATGAAACTGATTGTCAAATTCTTCGGGTTTTCACTAGCTACATGCGTGCACTAATGAGCGATTATTGTTTGGGATAAAAAAATCCCCGTTGGCATCAATCGATGTGACGATACCTTTTTTTAAGGACGAAGTTTATGACATGGCAAACTCCATCAGCAATTAATTTCCGCTTCGGTTTTGAGATTAACTTGTACGTTTCTGCGCGCTGATTTTTAAGTATGACCA
>Ga0114998_10003480_pt1 | contig 11664 bp, 1 predicted proteins | sample ArcticOcean_MG_C_5_FD_87044 | JGI IMG/M metagenome (GOLD analysis project Ga0114998, IMG submission 87044) | Marine microbial communities from western Arctic Ocean - ArcticOcean_MG_CB4_138 | ecosystem: Environmental > Aquatic > Marine > Oceanic | place: Arctic Ocean: Canada Basin | collected...
ATCTCCGTAAAGTGCTGTCCCTGATATTATACGTGTACGTCCTGCGCCTTCTGATCTATTATTCCATTCACTTGGTAGCAATCTCGATTCTGTCCATTCGTAGATGTCTATGCTGGATCCCGGGAAAGTCTGTCCCCAGTGGTTGTTTTTGTACTCCTGTGTGTCTTGCTCGTACCATAACCACTTGACCGTTGATAAATCCCACCAAATCTCACCCACATGATTCTCTGCCCATGGTGTCTTGGTGTTGGCATTTGTGCCTGTGTTGTAAGTTGCAGGATCCCATGTTGTTTTTATGTTGATCTCCCTGTCAGCTATTCCTAGTATCCTGCCCTTGACAGGATCATAGAGCTCGTAGTGATCCCTAATCTGTTTGTTCTTGTTATCAAATTCAAAAACTTTTCCTAATTTCTCTATGTCGATCAATGCTGTTTCCGTCACTATGTTGTTCCAAGCGTACTCTCCGTTGACTGTCAGGTCAAAACAAGTAATTGTACCATCATCAGTAACACCCGTGTTGCCATCATCTTTAGGTGCTCCTACCATTACTGTGTTGTTGATCATACATACACCACGACCGAAGTCATCGTTCTCCGACATACTGTCTGATACCAATTTGTCATCAATAACAAACTTGGTGTTGTACATAGTGGCTGTGAAAGCACCTCCCGATCCTGTGTTTAGGTCACCGAACGTTGTGTCCTGCAGATCAAAAGTGGTCTCACCCAAATCAAGCTTCATTTCTCTAGCAGTGGCAAAGTTCTCTGCACCTATCACTACCCTAGTGCCTGAGTGGTCGATACCAAGGCTTGTGCCAAATTTCATGTTGTTCTGTATTTCCGGTGATTTCAAAGTCTGTTGCAATGTGTACGTGTTTGTCGACTCATCAGCATTCCACTTGTAGTAGTAGATTGCTCCACCATCTATCTGGTTGGTACTGCCGTCATCCACGCCCGGTGCTCCTATCATAAGAGTGGTGCCGTCCTTGCTCATTGCTATCGAATCACCAAACGCCGTGTTCAGTGAAGATCCGTCACTGGATACACCAGTAAGTGTCTGTGCTAGTGCGAATGAATTCTGTGAGCTTCCGTCATTGCTCTGCGATGTCTTTACGAAAATCTCTACCTTACCGGCATTGCCTGGTGCAAGTGAACTGACTGCTAATATGTCGCCGTTGTCGTTGGCCTGTATTCTGTGACCGAATCTCTGTCCTGATCCACCGTCCGGTGCTTCTATTGTGTAGTCCTGTGTCCAAGTATCATAGGTTGAACCATCTGCGCCAACTTCCCAAGTGTACATGTACACCCTACCTGTATCGCTATCGTGTCCTGGTGCTGATACAAACAAATACTTGTCGGCTGTTGTCCTAACAGACGAGACTCCTGGCTCTGATATCTTATGTTCCCACCCGAAGTTAAGATCTTCGTTCGAACTAGAGCCGTCTGTCGGTGGTGTTATTGTATTCAGTATACCATACTTGAACGTGCTTGGATCCCAAACATAAATTTTAAGTAGGCCTGAGTTTAAAAATCTTGTGCTTCCATCTCCCCCTATCGCGTTAGTGTACGGTGCTCCTGCAACAACGAAATTCTCATCTGTGCTAATCGACAGTGACTCTCCCAGTCTGCTGGTGTTGTCGTCGTTATCAGTCATTGTGGCTGTTAATTGTGTCTGTAGTGCTGTGCCTGCCGTTGTTGTTGATCTGAATAGGAAGTGTATCTCTCCCTGTCCTTTTCCTGGTGCTGACGTAACTATGGTCCTTCCGTCGTTACGTGCCACGATCCTGTGTCCAAACTCCTGTTCAGCAGTGCTGGCGTCTGGTGATAATACCGATACCTGTGTGTATGGATCTTGTTTCTCGTACACATGCCACAGACCGGCACTGTCCGCATCAGCGAACACCTTGTCTCCTGGCTGGTCTATTGCATCATTCTTGTCGGTGTAATCATTATAGTTCAATATGTCGTTCGCATTGTCCATGGATGCCAGTCTCACAGATATGAATTTGTATATGTTGCCGTAACTGTCCGCTGTTGACCCATCTTCCAGTGCTGGTATGAAAGCAACATTACCTGTGTAGTCTATGATCACAGTCTTGTGGTCCGGCGTTGCAGAAACTTGATACACACCGTTCAATGTGGATTCTTCACTGTTTGAAATTGCAAAGTAATCGGCCAGTGTTGTTGTCGAGCCTGCTGTCAATCCATGTGAGCCTGTAAAAGTTATCTCCAATTGCGTTGTATCGTTTATCAAATGTAGGTTAGCTATCTTGAAGCCCGCACTGGTGATCCTCAACACGTCCCAATCTCTGTTGCTCTTGTTGGCAATCCAGATTAAATCGTTGGTCGTAATAGCGTTCATGTCAAGGTTCAGTATCTCTCCTACGTTGAAAGCGGTGTGTTGCACCTGAGTCAATTGCGGATACCCTGCTGTCTTGAAAACCTGTGCGTTATCCCTGCTGATCCCTTCCTTGCTGTAGTCTAATCTGCTGAATGTGTTTGCCGCCGTGTACTCCACTGGTTTGTAGTAGAAATTATCCTTGAGTATGGCCTCCGACCTTGCGTATTCAACAGTATCAGTTGGTGTGTCCAGCAGTTCAATGCTCTGAGGGTTCGCTGTTATTTTATTATCCTTTAACACGAGCTGTATGTTCTCTACAGCATCCATGTTACCAAAATTTCCAGTCCTGACCATCCATTCTGGATACAATTCCAATGAAATATCTTCACCTTCGTACTTGGCCTTAAGGATTTTGTCTATAGCATTCTGTGTACCTTTCTCCCTGATGTATCCTTGGTAGAACTTGTACTGCGAAATGTCGTTGACGAATAAGTTTTCTAGATAATCTCTGCTTTGATACCCGGTCAATCTCTGTGCGAGTTGTTGTTGTGAATCGTCAAAGTTGTTGGTTTCTAACTCGTAGAAATCGTTGAACTGTGCGATCTTGTACTCGAAGTTTGGTATGAGTTGTGGTGCTGGCTTATTGTCCTTGAGCGTCCAATTTGCAGTTTCGAAAATTGCTCCCGAGTTGTGATTTGTCTTTGACACGTAGAACTTGCCTTGGTATTCCACACTGTCGCCTATTCTGTAGTCTGTGTTGGCCAACCAGTATGTGACCTGTGCGGCATCAAATACAAAGCCCGGTGCGTAGTAGTCACCGTTCCACCCTGCCGTCTTCCATCCGACTATTTTCAATCTCTGTTGTCTGAATCCCGTCAACGGATCATATATGATGTCTGCGAACACTGTGCTGTTGTCAAACAACAGTATGTGTTCCTTCTGCACTGTGTTCAAAGCAATGTTGTATAGCCCTACCGTGTCAGACTTGATCCCCAACTCGAACGTCTTGCCTATACGCTTGGTCGATATCTCTCTGATGTCAATTTTTCTGCCTCCTGAATCCAATATCGAGTAGTCACCTGCTAGATTCCTAAGTCTACCCACAATACTGTTGTTGGTGTCTAATTCGAACCCGTCCGCGGCTGGTGAAACTGTTATCGCTGATCCCGGTGACCATTCCTGCGTAGTCCAGAACAAGAACTCCTTGACAGCGTTTGCCCAGTTCAGTGTTTCCTTTAGTTCTGTCGAGAACTTGTTGAATCGGAATCCTTGACCTTCCAACCAGTGGCCGTACCCAAACAAGAAGTCTGCCACGTCCTGTATTGTGTTGAACACATATCCATATGGTATGGTCTGTGTGATTTCTTGGTATGTTCCATACTGTTTGATCACCGTTGACCCTTGTACCGACACTGCATTGGTAGTCGTGGTATTGACCGGATAGTTGAACTTAAAATATGGTTTGACTGTGCTGTACCCTAACACCTTGTATCCGCCCAATACAGTGGATCCGTCACTGCTGACATCTGTATTTTTTTCAATCAACACGCCCGAATATTCAAAACTTTCTACAGGATTAGATGTCCTGAACAGTATCTTGTAGTTCTCATCTGGTATGAATTTTGATCCTGATGTCGATCCAGGCGATACTGAATCTGTCAGTATTTTTAAATTGTCCTTGTCTGTGAACCCTCCCAGCTTGTAAGCCATCTGCACTGTTAGGTTCTTCATCTTGTCATAGTAGAAGGCCTTGGGATCCATGTTCCTCGAGATCAAGTAGTTGATCACAAAAGGTTGGTACCCCGCTGTCTGGTATCTAGTTGTAACACCTGTTGATAGATTCGTCTCCGTCTCTAAATGATATTTCGCTGTTGCTAGGGTTTTCCTAATACCTGTCTCTGAATATACTTGGTTCCCTGCCACGTTCGTTGATAATCTAGACGGGTCAAATAAGTTCGAAAAGAACTTTGCCGGTTTGGACAGTGCCAATGTCTTTGTCGCAGTGAACGGATAAGCACTCGATCTCCTCCAGGCTGTCTCAGCCGGTGCTTGATCGCCAAACTTCCATGCGTTCTGTCTTCCCGGGATGTCAAAGTTGTCCACAAGTCCTGCCGCTAGTGGATCTAAAAGATTTCCCGATGCATCAACGGGAATGTAGCTCGCTATGTCCGGTTTTCCGTATCTACCGGGCTCTGTCGCTATTGCATTCCATAGCACAGTGTTGCCAGATGTGTATGGTGCTGTTCCGTAGGTCGCGTCCCAATCTGTGGGTTTCTCTGAATGACCCAACATCTCCCATGGTCTAACATGTGGAGCATCCGTGTCATAGAAATATTTGTAAATTCCCCTCCAGTATCCTGGTAGGTTCTCATCTATCAATCTGCCTGTTGATCTTGCATAGTTGTACGTGAAAGGTGATCCCTCTGTGAACACAGTGTTGTTGATGTACTGTACATTGTTACGACCCGCCCACTGGTAGAAGTCGGCACCCATCGCATTGTCAACTTCCTGTAGTGTATATTCCGTTGACGTGAAAGCACTAGGCAACACATCGTGTAAATCCACCAAAGTTGAATCGTAAGTTACTTTTATGTTGTTGTAGATCCTCTTTTCAAGTTCCAAAACAAGGGCGTCACGTTCGTCGCCATACGCCTTTATGATCGAGCCGTCGTGTTTCCGGATCATTGCTGTGTCTGTGAGATATGTTGTGTCCGTGAATGTTTCGGGTGTGAACTTTGGATACATGCCGAGTTTTGTAGGTGATGGTGGCATATAACTGCCTGTGGTGTCTGCGTAATCCTTGATTGTAATCTTGTCACCTTCGGCAAGTGTTTTAATGATCTTCACACTGTCGTCTGTTGTGCTGAATGTGTATTCTGTCCCTAATAATAATTGCACGTCATTTAGATACACATACACTGCCCTGTTGCTAGGTGTTGTGATATCGTGTTGTGAATCCAGTGCGTAGTCCGTCTGTGACGCACCCATCACCGTGTATGATCTGGTTGAAACGTTCTCTCCCCACCCTATCATGTCCTCATAGAAGAATGGAAATGTGCTGTTCCTGCCTGGCGTGATCGCTGATATTATCTCGTCAACCCTGTCCGTTGCCACTCCCTCGTATGCTGTTCCTATAGCATGTGTGAGGAATGCGTTGTACCATTTTTCATACTCCTGCCCCGCATAGTCAATAGATGCGACGAAGTTAGCGTCTTGATCTACTAGGTTGAATATGGCAGGAAGTAGTGATCCTTCATGCTGATGTATAGTCCCGCCTTTCAATCTCGCATCTGGTTTGTCTCGCAGATTAGAAACTCCCGGTATTGTGCCTGTAACTTCTTGGTTCTTATCAAATATGTCCCTGACATGGTTTAGTACCTGTCCAAAAGTAAACGTTCCCAACTGTTGATTGAGACTGTTGGTTGCTAGATTCTCTGGTATCTCGTAAATTCCTTTGTTGGCCAACTTATCGGCACTGCTGTATCCTGCTATCCGGATCTGATCGTTAATTGACAAAACCTTGTTGAACTTGACGTATCTGTTCTTGGTTCCTGTTTTCAGTGTGTAATCTGTTGTAAGTGATTTCCTTGCTCCGTTAACCGACACTGATAATTCCAAATCTGTTAGATCCGCTGAGTTCTTGTAGAAGTCTATTGGAAACAACTGTTTCTCTGTGGCATCAACTATCATCGTCCTGGTCACACGCTGTTTACTGTCTGTGGTCCTTTTTATCCAGGCACCTCTTGAATTGTGTGTACCCCTTCCTGTGGTGTAGTGTAAGTGTCCCTCTGCTAGATTCACGGTCAGCGTCTGTGTACCACTCTTGTAAGTGAATGTCCCTGACGTGTGATCTGACTCGAAAACTATGTCTCCCACATTGTTGACTGTGTTGTACTTGACCTTTATACCAAGCACCGTGTCCGTTGTTGCCGTGTCTGATGTGGCAAAAGCAAAAACCTTGGCTCCTGCGAAAGTTGAATTTGGGTATGTCGTCGTGTCATCGAACGCAGTGTGGTCGTTGTTGAACATGGCGAACAACGGCTGTTGGTTCACTCCTGTCTTTTGCTGTGCTTCCACAAACGATGACGTTGCACTGTCATAGTAGAATGTTTTACCTTGGTTTGCTGTACCAAATTCGATGAATATGGAATCATTACTTGTTGGTGTGGCATCAGAGGCCTCGGTCAAATTAATGACCTGCGTTGAACCTCCTGCAGTAACGAAATTTACGTCATATATCTTGTTCTTCACTATTGTGTCAGTGTCCGCCGCGAACACAATCCTCATTCCATCCGCCAGTGGTAAACCATCTACTATGTAACCTGTCTGTCCAACCACATTACTGAATGCGTCTGTTGTCACAGTATCATAAAGTGTGACCGATTTCTTGGCTACCAATCCGTGATTGTATAATGCTAGTCCTGAATCAAATTCTATAATTGGCCTCTTGGCCCTGCCATCCTCGTTCAACGTTGGAGTGAAACCACCGACCCTTGCTGTTTCCTCGATTATGGACTTGTGGAACCATCTGTTGTATCTTGACCATGCGTTACGATCCTGTGAATCTCTTTTGATTGTTATGTAATCTTTAGTGTCTGGTGTATAGAATGCCTTGGCATACGGTCTGGAATCATAGCCTACTTGGTCATACAGTATCGTTGTTTCGGTGGCGTAACTGCCCGGTGTTATAAGATCGTCAACATCGGTCAATGTAATGGCTTCGCCAACACCTTCTACGTAGTATTCTTTGTCCTGGTACGCAGTTGGCACTAAGGAATTAGTAAATTTAATCTTCATGCCGTTTGAGAGATCTAAAGTCCTTAGACTGAAATTCTTGACTCCTATTATATCATCTTCAACATTTATAGCAGTTGTACTGCTGGCGTTTCTGATCTGCAGTATACCATACATGGCATCATGGTTGCCACACTGGTAATATAAAGTGTCGGGTGCGCCAGTCGTGGGCACTGTGAACGTCACTGTGCCGTAATCTGTACCGTTATTTGTAACACCTGTATCAAACACAGTTGAGGTCGATCCGTCTGCTGACAACTTGCTCTTGTACGGTTCTGTCATTATCCATAACGGATGTCCTTTGGCGTTTACTTCGAACTTGTATGTGTTACCCCTGTAAAGTGTCAGTATGGGATTATCTTCATTTTCCCTGTGCGTGAACTCATAGGCTTTTTGAATATTATTTTTCACACTGTATTCAACTACAGCCGAAGGTCCAACCGAATCTATTTCCATAGATCCAGGCCCTGTTGGCATCCAGTAGTACTCCCTGTAGTTTACTAACTTGTCGTAGTCTATGGCAGGGTTCCAACTGTATACAGTCTCCTTGTTGAGTCTGTCGTGGTTGTTTGTGTTTCCGCCTAGGTATTTGATCTGATTTATGTAGTCGTCGTACGTCCCCGTAAATTTGACCTGGTCCTCTGGATTAACAGAAGTAGTATCTCTATCTGTGTACGTTACTGCTGGTTCCAGCTGGTATGCAAATCTATCCCTGCTAGTGGCTGTAAGGTACCTGTCGTTGACATTTCTGGTGTAGGCATCCTGCCTACCAATGTATCCATCCAATCTCTCAAGGGATCCTTGCTGAACCAAAGGATCCATCGTGCTTGATAGAAAACGTTGGTTTGTGTCTGTCCTGTAGAAAGCAGGTAGGTGTTGCACAGTTCGTCTGTACTCGTTGCTATCTTGCTTGACTACTTCATTGTTGGTTGATGAATTTGTGGGATTGTCTGCCATTAGTATCCTGACCCACTACTGCCGGTGCTTGACCCGGAACCTGTTGTAGTAGAGCCTGACACTGCTGATCCTGTTGTCGTACTGTTCGTGGCAGTTGATGTAGATGTGACCACAGTACCGGATGTCGCCAATTGGTTGGCTCCAAGTGCTGTTATTATCGACACATCATCAACGGTGGCCCCACTGATAAAAATTTCGTCTGTCGCTGAGTTAAGTTGGAACAAAGACCCAAATTCTTGTCCTGACTGGTTTGGCACAATCACTACTGTCAGTAAATCCGGAGCAAGTTGATTGTGTACGTAAGCGGCTAATTCTGTGAAGTAAAAAGTGTCTCCGAAATCCCAGTTGTCCAATGCGAAGAATTCGTTGATAGCGGCAATAGTCCTTGTCTTTATTACTGCGTCTGTGACATTTGTTTTTGTATTTTTAACAACTTTGAACGTTGCTTGTAATTCTTCGTCTGCATTTGTACCGAACAGTATTCTGTATTTCACTGGATGGTAGATGATTTGGTCCGATAATGATTTCAACGGGTTCAATTTACCCGAGTAGTTTATCCTCAGCTGGTCTGCTGTTGACGTTGATGGCTTCACACCCCCGTCTTGTAGATAAATTCTGAAAAGGTTGTCATACGTCCTCTCTAATAGATACACATCAACGAGGTTAGACACACTGGGATCTATCCTTGTCTCCTGCCCTGCATGATGTTTGTATTGGAATGATAAAGAACTCCTACCTTTCCTTGCTATGTAGTCAGTGGTGGTAGTAAGTGTATTTGTAGTTAAATTGTATTTTTTAATAACATCCTCATCAGATGCATAGAAGTAAAATAACTGTTCATCTGTGTAACTTGCCGAGTTCAGGTTAATGTCTGTTTCGTTCTCTGCTACAATGAAGTTAGATGATGCGTATGGTCTGTATCTTTCAATATTATCATAAGATGTGTATTTTTCGTAGAAAACAAATTTTGTCGATTCTGATAGAGTAGGTTCGATTATGATGTCAAATATATCTGGGTTGTCAACAACACCATCGTCGTCATCATCGTAAAATCCAACTTTGACTTTCCTGTTGTCCTGGAAGCCATCTGTTTCAGTCACTGTGTCCACAACCTGCCAAGTTATAGGATAACCTACGCTGTTGCCTGTTGAAACAACACTGTTGGTCTTTAGTAGTTTCACTGTGTCCTTGACCGTTTTTCCTGTGGTGTAGTCGTAAATCTTCTCTTCCACATCATAGTGGAACTTGTTCTGTGACGCAGATTCAAAAATGTAGTCCAGTTTCCTGTACTGCACTGTGTAAGTGTTCCCGTTATTCGTGAACTTGAACCACCAACTCGTGTCTGCATTCGTGCTTGTCGTGGACCCTGCATTAGCAAGATCAAACACTGCACTTGTTGACAAGTTAGTCGATGTGATCACCTTCCACGTCTCAGAATCAACATCGTATCTCAGGCCAAAATCCTCGTATGCCTCGATCCTCTCTAACAAGTCCGCTTCGAGGGTTGTTGAGAATGACGTTGTGAAATTTGGAATGATTGAATTGATTACCGATCCCTGTGGGACTATATTACTGAGTGTTATTGGTCCAACCCCTGATTCTAAATTACCCGTTCCGCCGTTGGCTCCATCGCCGACCACTGCACCTATCTTGGCCCATGACCTGTCCTCTGCGTTGTCAGTACCCGAAGTGACCAATGTGCCGTTCAAGAATTTCCTAGTGTCTGGAGAAGTGAACTTGATCAATGCTCCTGCCTTGGCGAACTTCATGTTCGACGTTGCGAAATCTCCTGTAACCAATGCACCACCTGATGTGAAGTAACCTGTGTTGGTGTTGGTTGATGTTGTCGTGGAATTCCACGTGGCAGACAATGTGCTAGTAGACTTGGTAGCATATTTTAGATAGTAGAACTGCCTTGCGTATGCCTCTTTCAATTTTGCTTCAACAGATGTATCTATGGTCGACTGTATGTCGCTACGGTTGTTGAACGTGAATGTGAACTGTTGTGTTGACTCTTCCCTGTACAGTATGCCGTCTTCCGCGAACACGCTGACGTTCGAGTATGCACCAGTTGGATCTAGAATCTCTTTTGCTCTCGATATGCCTGATGCGGATCTGTTGACAGATCTGACTTTCACAATTTCTTGCGAAGCAGAAAGGGGCACAACTTGGTAGTCTTCCGCTGTGATCATCCTGTTCTGTGAATAGTATACCTGTGGTGCTTTCTCCTTGATTGAATTATTGGATTCCGTTGCCGCCGCATTGTAAACACTTGCTTTCAAACTCATGCTCATGGTCAGAGACTGTTGTGCGCCATTGGCATCCGTGTAAGGAACTGTCAACTGTACGTTCTGCATGTCCGAAGACTGTATCGCATACTTGTCGTTGTCACTGATCCTGTAGTACGTCCTGAAACTGCCCAACGGTATGTTGGAGAAGTTACCATCACCAAACACAAAGTCAACGGCATCGTTATTTTTAGTCACCACATTGAAGATGTTCCTCTCCGCTTTGGAAAGTGAATTGTAAATTGCGTTGTTGCCTGATAGTGATGGAACCTTTGTCCAAGACTCCGACAACTGCCCGAACTGGTCTAACTTGTAAAGCCAAACATCCGAGTCGTTGATGTTCGTGGCATCTAACGATTTAACGTAGTTGGTCACTGACGTGTCCACTGTGAAGTCGGTCTGCTGTAGAGTCCCTTGCTTGAACAGGAAGAAGAATCCTGTGTTGTTCGAACTGTCTCCGGATCCGTCTGATCTGTAAGTGTAGGTCAGGCCTGTTCCAGGAACCGGTGATGCTTCGTAGATCGATTCTGAATCTGTTATTGTGCTGGGCACTATCTCGAACCCTCTCGATATACCTCCCACCGACTTTGAAAATTTAAATATTGGAAGGTCCAGCTGGTTAGAACTTAAAGTGTAGACTTCTGTGCTTATGCCACCTATGGTTCCCGACTCTCTTGGTTTTCCAAAAAGTTGTCCCGTCTGGTTGGCCGCATTTAATATTGCCGTGAATTGTTCCCTGTAATTTGAATTTGCACTATCGTTCCAAATAATATTTGAATTTGCTAGATTGGTTCCTGAACTGTCTGCAACATCCTGTGTCGTAGATATCGAATCTACCTTCAACGTGCCTGTGGCTGGTTGGTTCCTCTTGGCGTTGTAGTTGATCAGCCTAGCAAGTCTGAGAACTGAATTCCTTCTCTCCGCTGTTTCAAGGAAATTTTCTCTAGCATTTAAATCAACTCTGAAACTTAGGGCCTGTGATATGTATGCAATTAGATCTATTAAAGCGACGTACTCAGAACTCTCAACGAAATCATTGAAATCATCTGGGTAGTTTTCACGCAGATACGCCACCATGGTCCTTCTAAGTGTCTCGAAGTCGTATGATTTGAAATCAGCCTGTTGGAAGGACTGGTAGATCTTTCTCCAATCTTCCGCTACTAGTAATCTGTTCTGTCTATCTGTTGTGGCCATAGTATATACAACGATATTTATGTGTTAGGAAATGTGCGTGTATTAAGATAGACGCAACAGTGAGTTCTCATCAAAGTTGAATCTCAGTTTC
>Ga0114998_10003481_pt1 | contig 11663 bp, 8 predicted proteins | sample ArcticOcean_MG_C_5_FD_87044 | JGI IMG/M metagenome (GOLD analysis project Ga0114998, IMG submission 87044) | Marine microbial communities from western Arctic Ocean - ArcticOcean_MG_CB4_138 | ecosystem: Environmental > Aquatic > Marine > Oceanic | place: Arctic Ocean: Canada Basin | collected...
ACGTTTAATGACCAAAATCGTTAGTTTTGATGTCGCTTAAGCCAATATTACGCTCTCGTATTCCATACGTACGATACGAACAATGCAATCAAAATCTCTTCTTCTCATGATTATTTTTCAAAATTTTTCAATCTCCTAAACAGTAACATCAATTAGGTCCAATTGATTTTTTATTTTTTTCGGAAGGAGAAAAGGAAAACAGTGTGCTGGATTTTTCCATAGAATATACGGTAAAAAAACTTATTTATTAGAATGGAACTTGGGAATTTTTTTTGTTTTCAAAGTTCCATTCATGCCATAGCAGCATAGGGGCTTTTTTTTGCGCCGGACCTATCGACGATCGACCTGACGCCTGAAGTGTGCTGGATTTTCCGGGGGATAAACGTGTATTTCATCACAACAAATGAAAATTTTTTTGTATATCTACTACTGTTCATATGTCTAGTGTATTTTGGCAAGCAATAATATTCATAACAATAAATAAATCTTTCCTTCTTGTTGTGAAGCACGTACACGGGATTAAGATAATATTGCGACCATATTCTGCCGAATGTTTCACAGAACATCCTAGCGAATTACATGATTTGTTTACAGGTTCTTTTTTTGTAGAAAAGTTAGCAGGTTTCGATGGTAAAGAAGCAAGATTTGACATGTCAGTTACAGATCCAAATTCAAATGAAGTTTATAATGCGATTGGTCAAACTGATCATAAGTTTGAATATCAAACTAATATTGCTGGAATTTATACCATATGTTTTACAAATACTGGTAGAGAAACTGGAAAACTCACTTATTTAAGTCATACTGGACATCATTGGGATCATGGCAAGGCTACGAAAACACATTTGGACCCTGTCTTAGAAGCACTTCAAAATTTAGACTTTAAAGTGTCTTTAGTTTCGGAAGAATCAAAATATCATAAATTCAGAGCTAGACGTCATGCCGTCACGGCTGCCAGCACTCTCAAAAGAGTAAAAATTATGGCAATATTAGAGGGTATTGCTATGATTTTAGCTACTACCTTTCAGCTAATGTACATGAAAATTCTATTTAGACAGAGAGAAAGTTTTTATAATATTAGAATAAAAGGAAAAAGATTTGGTGTATGATTATTTATTTATATCCTACATTTTTAGTATTATATATATATTTATATTGTGCTACGTGTGTACGTTTTTTATCACACTACTAAAAAAGCTAATATTCTGTAATATAATTCTAAAGTTGTTTCTTTACTTCTTCAAATTAGTTTTGCGTACTCCTTCCAAACCTCGTCCTTTTCATCCTCGCAAGACTTTTTTTGTCTTTTGTGAGGAAACATCATCCGAGGTTTGTGAGAGCAGGCCAACTGGATTGCATATGATACTTTTTGACCTCGCCGCACTTACCTCTGCGTAAGTTGGCTTGGGCGGGTTACCGTAACGTTAAGAAAGACTTTGTTTACTTTGCGTGCCCGCTTGTTGGTCAAACTTACTAGTACATTTTTAGCAAAAAATAAAATAAAGTTGTTGAAACTTTACAATACTTTCAATAAAATATAGGCTCTAAAGTTCTGCCCTCCTGTAGTTCTCATTGTAATTGAATTTAAAAGTTTTACATTCTTTAAACCCAAGCGAAGCCATTCTTCGAATCGTCGATACGTGATTAAAATCTCAAACGAACTGTTGTTTAGTCTCTCTGCAAGAATATTTAGAGTATTCGCACTAAATACTCGATCATACATATAAATGTGAGAAAAATTAAAACTTTTCCAAGTAGTAGCATCTGCGTGTATTAAAACACAACTGCGCAGCATCTCACGACTCCTTGAGTTAAGGAGACTATTTTTTTGCGACATTAGTTCATCTCTTATAGTTGAAGCCAAATTGGCTCTTGACTCGACGTATTCAATACCGACAGAATGGGAAAATTTTCCTCCCAATTTTGCATGAAAAACTACTTTTCCATATCCACTACCAATATCAATAAAAGTATTAACTCGAGAATTGAGTCGGCAGGGATTTTGGGTAAAAGAAGAAGAAATAGACTTATTTCCTTTTTTGGGCGGGGTAGCTACTGAAAAAGGAGGAGGGAACGAATCAACCTCAATAAGGAAACAAAACAAACGTTCAATTGAACCTTCAGTCATTTCACCATAACCTTCAGAAGCTGAATTGTCAGCTTCAATATTTGATGAGCTTAAGTCGGAAATAGAATTTGTTTCGGCATACTTTAATTGAGCAACTTGTGAATTAGACTGAGTAGAGCACCGTTTCCTTGGCCCAGATACCTGCCAATCACTAGTAAGACCCCAGTCCAAATATGTCTTTCTATCAACAAAGCGGTACATAATCTAAAAAAAAATGTCAATTGGAGCTGTAAAGCAAAGTGGGAAAAGAATATTCACCTTAACTACAGGATCTACTTTTACTTTATCACCAGGTATTAATTTTTCGCCAATTGCTGGAATTCCAGTGCAATGCGTGTCGGAAGTCCAAGAATTCAGAACCTTCCGTAATCTCCGATCAAGCTCACATTTTGCTAATACTTCGTCATCTTTCGGTGAAGAATTCGAGGATAAATGCGTACGTTTACGCGATATCATTTTTTGCTCTTTGGAATTTGTGAATATACAGCGAATAACATGTAAATTTTCTCAAAACAAATACTAGTAATTGAAGTGTTTAAGTTTGATGAGCATTATTATTAATTATACTTGTTCTGATATTAAATTTTTTGGCGGGAAAAAATATTAAGCGTATTTCGCTAAAGGAGCAGGAAAAGCTGGATTTTCAATCCAGGGGATACTAGCTTCGAGGATTGGAATTTGGGGTTAACAATAATGCCTAAACGCACACGTATTGTTGAACCACTTTCTGCTAAGTTTGAACACAATGGATTATATAAAGAGAAATACGGAAACAATATATTTCTTGCTTCTCTCTTTACTTCCGATGTCAAAGAAGCACTGCGACAAAAATATCGAAAATCGATTCCGTATCCTCACTTATCAATTAGTAGTGCATGTGATGATATTCGTTTGAGATGTGTATTGAAGGAAGTAAAAGATCGAATGAACGCAACATTCAAGGAAACTGACTTATTTAAGGTCTATCAGACAACTGATCTTGCTGGGCTTCTATCTGATGCAATGAAGAAGCAAACTCCTGAACTGCTAGCCCTTCGTTCTTCAATATATTCAAGTGAATTTCGTGAGCTAATAAGTATAATATCTGGTTGTGGTAAGTTGAGTGATCGAGTTGATTGCTCTTGCAATATTTACTGTCAAGGCGGACACCTCCTCTGCCATGATGATGTAATTGGTTCACGTGCAGTTTCTTTCATTTTGTATTTGTCAGATCCTGAAAATCCATGGGCTAAATCTGATGGAGGAGCACTAGAATTATATGATATTGAAGAAAATAGTCCATCTCCAAGGATGTATCACAGTAAAGCCATACTGCCAACATGGAATAAATTCTTATTTTTTGAAGTAAAACCCGGAAAGAGCTTTCATGCAATTCAAGAGGTTTTTGTAGATAATAAACCTCGAGTTAGTATTTCTGGTTGGTTTCATTTTCTAGATACTAATATTATAACAAAATATGCAAGTAGAGAACAGTTAAGCAATACTGCAGCATATAAAAAGCGCGAAACCTCCCATAAAATTCCGAGAGCAGTTCATGAGTTGACCAGTAAATTTGAACTTAGTAAGAGAGATATATTGTTTCTCTCTAACTGGGTTAGTGCAGAATATCTTAACCGAGCTAATATAATAGCTATTCGAAAGAATTTTCGGATGGAAAAGTGTGTACAGCTTCGAGATTTTCTAAAACCTGAGCTATCTAAAAAGATTGATGATTTACTTTTCGGAAAAATGAGGCAAAGGACATCAAATTTAGAAGCAAATAAAAGAGATTCAAGAAACTGGAAAGTTGTTGGACCCCCACATATGCAACGTTATTTAAAGTTAGAAAATAAGGAAAAATATTATCGTAATGATGTAGAATTTTGTGCACTTGCTTCAAGTCTTGAAGCAAACGTATTTAAATCTGACGCATACAATAGATGGTTGTTTGCAGTTACAGATCAAGCAGCTTATGAATCGAAATCTACGATTCGGAACTTTAGGAGAGGCCTTGATTACACGCTTGCTCATAAAAATCTTAATTTGAACATTCCTCAACTTCACTCGACACTATGCTTTGTAAAATCTGACTCATTGATTGAGCGTCAATCTTGGGCTTCTGGTAATTGTGGAGGTTTTGAGTGTTTTATTCCGACATTACCGGAATTAAAAGAAACACTTGCTTGTGCTGAAGTTTATGATAATAATTCAAATGAAAAAGAAATGATTTCAGTGCACGCGTCTTTCAATACTCTTTCACTGATTAAGAATAAAGGGCATGATCTTTACTTCCTGAAATATCTTTCCAAGTTGGCTCCTAGTGATCGCTATGATATTCACTTTTGTTACAGTGTTTAAGCAAACTCTCGTCTTCTCTTTCCTTGAAGAAGTCTATTTAGCAGCGACAACAATTTCTTTTCATAGATTTCAACTCAATTTCCATATTTGTTATAGATCCAGCGTTAGACTAAAATTTTGCTTTTCGGTACAATTAATTTTGCGAATCTTAATTTTGTTAAAGTTCTCCTAAACAGAGCCACTCCTCCTTTTAAAGTTGCTTCTTTTATCCCTACCAAGCCTATTACTTCCTTCATCACCATATGGTTCTCGAAGGCGCTTCTCTGCGTTTTTCTTTGCTTCTCTAAACTTTTTTCTTTCATCGAAGTTAAAGAGAGACATATCAATTCGAACTGAATCACTGACACAATTACAAATATTTGCAAGTCTCCCGAAAGGAATCCAAGCACGGGTAGCAAAATTAGTACTTTCTGCACAGTTAAATCCGCAATTAAACCCACTATGGTAACTGCCAGGATAAGTAACAATGAATTCACCAGGGTATTGCATGGTGCGGTAGCAAGGTATTCCGTTTTGTTGAAGAATTGTAGGTGACACAAGCAACTCCTTGTGCCGCAAAAATTCTGCACAAGAACGGAAAAGTTCAGGAAATCTTCCCTGCAGCAAGGTTTCAAAACGTTTTCTATGAGAAGGGCTGATGGAATACCAAAATTTCGGGGCACCAAAATGAAGATAATTTAAACTATACAGATCCGCATCTTCTGTATGCCAGGCGAAGAATGAACGCCACATCCCAAAATATAGGTATGCAGAACTTACCCCGGGTATGCTTGCACCGTTCTTATGCAAGGTTCGTGTTAATATGGTATTTAGATCAGACATTTGCCAACCCTTTAACTTTGCATCAAATAAAGACCCTGGTATATCAGCGCAATAGACAGGAGGAGAAGTTGATATATTTTTCCAAAATTCTCGTTCTAAGAGTGAAGCGTTATTCAGAGCTGATTTTGACGGTTGATTTTCTGATGCGGTGGCTCTAGTTCTAAAATCTTTCTGAATTGAAGTCGGTTTACATTCAACGAGAACAGTTCTAAAGAATCCTTTGCTTCCTATCGCATGCTGTTTGATTGGTTGCTCTGAAATAAAAGGTAGATTCCCATATCCATTTTGTCGTGGTTGCCAATCCTTTGGTGGAATGATTCGGCCAATTCCGTGTTCCGCCAGCTCGGGTTCTATTTTTTCAATGTAACTTTCGAAAGAACCTAACATGTCCTTTTTAGTAGGATAGAAAATGGGGGTTTCACTGATAGGTGCCATGTTCAAAGGATTAAAAATACTAACGCACTATTTTTCTACGTATTTATTGATTTCCTGATTTGGTACTTGTCGCTTCAACTGTCGCTTGTTAATTTTCTTGTCGCTTGTTAATTTCTTTATTTTCTTATTATTATATGAGAGTGCTTTAGTCGTTAGCAGGTAGTGCTTTCAGGCTTTAGCAAAAACTCAAAACACAACATTTCTTTTCTCCCTCCTGTCGCAGACGTCTGCCAGTCTGCGACAGCTGCCACCTGCTGCTGCTGTGGACCCTTTATCGGCCCAAACTACGATATCCCCTGGATTGAAAATCCAGCTTTTCCTGCTCCTTTTTTTTTTTTCAAATAAAAAAAAATGCAGTACGAGTAAACGGGACGGTTAAACCGGGCCAGAAACGTTTAAACCAGGCCAGGATTGGATATATTGACATAAAAAGGTACTTTAGAGCGATATATTTGCATAAATGAGTAAAGGAATAGAATCTAGAACGTTTTTATGATCGAGCGCTTCATTTAAAATCATCAAAATCGGTATTTTATTATCTCTCGTTCGTCGTTTTGAAATGAACAAAACTCATCATTGTGTGCATTTTCGAATTAGTGCACCTCCGGAGATAGGGTTTAGGGTTTTCCCCTACTAATTTTAGCTTTTTACTCTTTTATATGTAAAAATTTTCGCGCTCGCTACGCTCGCGAAATAAACTCGATCGAAATGATTATGTTTTAACAATTATACACTAAAAAACAACAAATAAACGCATATATATTGATTCCGAACGCATTTGAACGCATTATGTCCTAATAGCAAAAAAATTTCGCGGCGCTCCGCGCCGCACTTAATTAAAAATCCGGAGATGGCCAAAAAAAACCCATATCTCCGGAGATGGAGCTCCGGAGATGGAATTCCCCATCCCTATTTCGGAGGACAAAAAGGGGACCCACAAAAAGGAAACACAGAGTGCTGGATTTTTCAGCGTCCAGGGGATATCTGTCTGTGTCTTATCTATACATATTTTAATACTTACTACGGTGCACCAATACTTACATCAGAACAAGTAATGTCTTTTTCGGCTAATCGATCACTTATTCCGCAATTGAATCGCTCGCACCTTTCGGCGCGGCGGGGATCATTACTGACTATTGGGAAACACTCGGTGCTTGACACACCGAAATTTGCAATTAAACAAAATTGCCGTCGGTCTGTCAAGATACGGGCAGAACTAAGTGAACCAATAATTAGAATTGGTACCCGTGGATCGCCTTTAGCGCTTGCTCAAGCTTACATGACACGCGACCTGCTTGCTGCAAATTTTCCGGAACTTGCAGAAGAGGGAGCCTTGGAAATTGCGATCATCAAAACAACAGGAGATAAAGTTCTAGACAAACCTTTAGCTGACATTGGAGGAAAGGGTCTTTTCACTCGTGAACTCGATGATGCGTTACTAGATGGACGCGTGAATATAGCAGTTCACTCTATGAAAGATGTTCCAACATACCTTCCTGAAGGAACGATCTTACCTTGTATGCTTCCCCGCGAGGATGTCAGGGATGCATTTATATGTCTCAAATACGGTTCGTTATCTGAACTCCCCCAAGGAGCTCTTGTTGGAACTGCTAGTCTGAGGCGGCAGTCGCAGTTACTCTGGAAATACCCGGAGCTCAAGTGCGTAAATTTTCGTGGCAACGTTCAGAGCCGAATCCGTAAACTCAAAGAGGAAGTAGTAGATTGCACTTTACTTGCGCTGGCAGGCTTGAAACGCATGGATCTTACCGAGCATGCAACAAAAATTCTTGAATTTGAAGATATGCTTCCTGCTGTTGCGCAGGGAGCAATTGGAATTGCATGCCGTGCAAATGATGATAAGATTCAAGAGTATCTTTCGAAATTGAACCATGAGGAAACACGTCTAACTGTGGAATGTGAGCGCAATTTTTTACGCTCCCTAGATGGTTCTTGTCGTACTCCTATCGCTGCAAATGCGCGACTTGTAAATGGGCGTTTAGTCTTCGACGGACTTATCGCATCTCTAGATGGGAAAGAAATTTTGCGCACAAAACGTGAAGGAACTTGGAATGCTGCTGATGTGCTCGCAGCTGGAATCGATGCAGGTAATGAGTTGAAGGCCTTAGCTCCGAAAGACTTCTTCGCAAACGTACCTGAAATGCAAGGCACCAGCGCGTGGTCATAATTTCTATTAAAAAATACGCCAAATACTATGGCGCTCAATTAATTCGTCATTTATATCTCTAGTAGTTTTGCATTTAGAGAAATAGTACTAACACGTTATTTTTATAAAGCCAGAAATAGCCTTTAATCGGTGTTAATTGTTTTACAAATTACAAAAATACGAATCTGCTTCTTTCACTGCTTTTTTTTTTCGATCCGTCGTTAAAGCTTAAGTTTCTATAATATGGTATAGCACAAAACCGAAAAATATGAACCCGGCACTCGGGTATATACGGTATAGGGCTGAACACTATTGGCACCCACGCGGGCACTCATAAATTCTTATTCATCACAGTACCCTACTCAACAAACAAGCACGGGCATAAATTCTAGTTTTGAAAAAAAAAAAGGAGCAGGAAAAAGCTGGATTTTCAATCCAGCATTGTTAGGTTCAAGGAAGAATTAGAAAGAAAGTCAGCGCAACGAATTTAACCCCATTCTCACAATCGCATTTTATAACTAATTTCGCATTTAAGTTGCCTTATTACTAAGCTAAACTATGTCCGTCTTCATCGAAGAGTCTGAGCTAGGTCCTCTTTCAGTACTAGCCAGTGCCATAAAAACTAACTCACAAATCCTCATCAATTGTAGAAATAACAGAAAACTTCTGGGTCGAGTAAAAGCTTTCGATCGTCACTTAAACATACTTCTCGAAAACGTTAAAGAAGTTTGGACCGAACGCGATAATGCAGCGAGAGATGGTAAATTTATGTCTAGTAGGAAAGATCGTTTTATAAATAAACTGTTTCTGCGAGGGGACTCGATCATTTTAATTTTAAAAAATCCAAAGTGATAGCTGGGAGAGAAAATATTTTTGCAAATACTATTGATGCAGAGTGAATGTTTACCTGACTTAATTAAATTTTGTTATTTCTATATACTGAAGTCGAGTATGGCATCCTGTCTTAAAGAAAGGTCTTTTTTCGCTAGCTCTATAGTTTGTATGCTCAAATTATGTGATGTACTTGTAACTCATGAAATTACCATTTTATCTATGAACTCATTGCATGCAAGAGAAAGTTGAGGAAGTTGAAATGAAGCTACATGAGCAAAACAACTTGCGGAAACACGTCTCACAAGTGTACTCTTAAATTTTGATATAACGATATCTGCACCGCGATCTGTAAATTGATTATCATCAAACACGGCGGAATTAATTACTTTTTTCGCAAGTACGGGAGGAACTGCACTAAGAATTCTACAGTCTGAAGTCCCTATTAGAACATTGGGGATATTTTCTTCGTTCCTTTCTCTCGAAGTCGGACACAAAATTAAAGCTGATTCTTTCTCCATCATAAAAACTTGACCAGGAAAAGTATGACTTAAGGCGATAAATATTACTAATCCTATTGTTATTTTTTTGCTCAATTGCATATGAGATAAAAACAGCTTTCCGAATGGATCTGTTTGTAAATTTTTACATCTAGCCATCAAAATAAAGTTTTTTTTAAGAGATAAGACATCCCAACCTATGACACCTACAGAAGACGCGCTGAGAAGAAAGTCTCCAATATTTGCGAAGGAGCAAATCTTGCTGTTAAATTTTGAGTCTGTCAAAATCGTCACCTTTTCGAGATATTTGGTACACCAAATGCAAATATTTGAAGAAGCTGTCAAGAGTAACGAACCGTCACGAGAAAATGTTCCTATCTCTACAGATTCCTCACTCGAATGTTTCATTCTTGTTCCACAGCTCCAGGAATTGAAGGGTCCAACTTTTCTTGTCCATAACTTGATGCCATCAGTCCCAGAAGTAAATGCAATATAAAGATTTTTTTGTTTGCTAAGTCCTAGAGCGTTTACTTGCTCATTATGTGGAGATTCGCAACATCCAACTAACTTGTATGAAATATGATTGTATTCCGAAATCTGTTCCCAAATTTTAAGCGTCTCCACGCAATCAGTACTTTGGTTGTTTCTAGTTTTCCTATTTACTGTGAATAATATCAATCCATCTTCAGAGAAATTAACGTGTGTCACTATGGATTTAGTAAATAAATTGTGCTCAGTATCGTTTACTTTCCCACTGATTTCTAACGTAGTAACAGATTTATCATTTATATAATCAAATATTTGCACTGCCGAGCCTGCACTTACTGCCAATAAGTTGCGTTGATGAAGCGAAATATGACTTGCATGATTTATAAATTGATTCTTTACACTTTCAGATGATGAAGAAGCACATCTTTGAATACCTTGTATTATTTTTTCAAAGTCTAAGTTAGGTAAATCTAAAAGATAAACAGAGTTATCCACACCAGACAGAATAAAGTGTGAAGTAGACAAATTGAAACGCATAATGTTGCATATTGCTGAACCAATTCGAGGCAAAAAAGTTTTGCGGCCTTCAAAGATCGACCAGATGACCAAAACTTCTTCTTTTGCACTAGAAAGTAAGCGAATTCCGTCCATTGTAAATTTCAAAGTAGCAACGGACGTGGAATGCCAATGAAGTGTGATGGAAGGGAGATCCTCAACCGTTTCTCCATCATTAAATTTTCTCAGCTGTTTTTTAAAGAAAATCTCTTGATCTTTACCCAATGATAATCCATGGTAGCATGTGATTCTTCCTGTAGAATCTCCAACTGCAACAATCTTGTCATGTGGACAAAATGCAAGAGATGTTATAGTTTTTGTGTGGTTTATGCGGATGAAGTCAGAAATGCCACATTTGTTGCTATATTTTCCTTTCGACGAAATCGGCCAAATAGTTAATGAACTCCGTTCGAACGCACCGAAAAAAGCTCCACTGGGACTGCTCACTAATTTTGGAGCTAATGATGTCTTCAGAATTTTCTCTATTACTTTTTTTCTCGAAATCGAGAAAGACCAAATTCTCCCCCCACCATATTTCTTCTGAACAGAGAAAAATAATATATCGCTCCGCACTAGTCCAACTGGACAAATCATAGACTCAACCGGACCCGAAACTTGAAAGAAAGTGTATTTTCGAGCTCTCATATCCCAAAATCCGATTCTACCGTCCAATGAAGAAGTAATTAAACACTTACTGTCATTAGGGTGGAAAAGGGCAGAGGTAACTTCTCTCGTGTGTCCAGCGATAGTATCGATATATTTCCCACTTTTCCTTTCATAAAACTTCACAACTTTACCAGCCAACAGAAGTAATAGACTGTCATCGGGCGAGATTATACCTTCTCTCTTCACAAAATAGCCTGCTGTTGAGAATTTAAGATCCATTATAAAATAAATTTACCCGCAACAATATAAAATCTTAAAATCAATGGGCTCGTTATACTTTTTGAGGCAGCGGTATTAATCCTAATCAATTTATGATATTTAAAGATCAGATTAGTTAAACGTTGGTGTGGTCAAAAGTCACGTTTCCGAAGGCGGCTCTGCACCCCCGACAGTCCATGTTTCTGTCCCTTATATAAGGAACAGAATTTTGGGATTTCAGAAAAAATTATAAAACTGTTTATCCCCTGACTGCCTGATCAGTCTGGGGGAAGTCACCTTATAAGGTACCTCATTTAGGGTTTCATTTCTTAAACGAACCATAAAAAATATCATAAAAATACAACTCCGCGACGCACTAAAACATCGATCCCTTTTTAATTCTCAAATTTTTATGACATCAATAGATAGCCTCGATGTTTTTCTTCGTCTTAGCATATCAATATCGACAATATACATACTTTCAATGTTGTTTTGATTAGGTTTAGTGAGTTTTCTAAAAAACACAAAAACTGTATAT
>Ga0114998_10003483_pt1 | contig 11658 bp, 13 predicted proteins | sample ArcticOcean_MG_C_5_FD_87044 | JGI IMG/M metagenome (GOLD analysis project Ga0114998, IMG submission 87044) | Marine microbial communities from western Arctic Ocean - ArcticOcean_MG_CB4_138 | ecosystem: Environmental > Aquatic > Marine > Oceanic | place: Arctic Ocean: Canada Basin | collected...
TAATTAGAAAACCTTTTCAAAGCATTATTCTTAATTTACAAAATAATGCTAGCATTGCTGATCGAAATTACATATCTACAGGAGATTCCTTATGGCATGCGCAATATAATCGTGTTACGCAGCAATTGATGGATTTAAAAGCCGAAATCAAATTAAAAGAAAAGCATTTCTTCGGTTAAGAACTAAATTTATATAAATAATACAAAAGGTAGTGAAATGGAACAAATCGTAAATTTTATTAAAAATGTCAAGGATCAAGACTTTAATGCAGCTAATCAAATCTTTTCAGAGTTGATGCAGTCTAAGCTTGAAGTTCAACTTGATCAAGAAAAGATAAAAGTTGCTGATGCAGTATACAATGGTATAGAACCAGATGAAGATGTAGAGGAAGATGAAGAAGAAGAGGAAGCTGATGAAGAACTTTAAAGAACTTCGTGAAGCAAAAATGCCTCCAGGGGAACATCAATTCGATAAAAAGATTAAAGGAATTACTTTAATGATACACAAAGATAAAAATAAATTTGTTGTGTACATTGATGGAGAAAAATTAGATGCATTTAAAGATCTAAAATCAGCACAAAGAGCTGGTGAAGAATTTATTAAAGCATTGAAGGGATAACAAATGAAGTTAATCAGTGAATACTACGACGGAGATTTCGTCGAATGTCTAGTTGAGAAGACCGAGAGTGGTGATAAGAAATACACTATTCAAGGCATATTCGCTGAGACTAACAAAAAGAATCGTAACGGCCGAGTGTATCCACGAGAAATCATGGAAAAAGCGGTGAATAAATACGTTACAGAACAGGTATTAACTAAGAGATCTGTAGGTGAACTCAATCATCCTGAAGGACCTACAGTAAACTTAGACAAAGTTTCGCATCTCATTACCGACCTCAAACTTGAGGGAGATAATGTTATCGGAAAGGCATCAATACTGCCAACTCCTATGGGCAAGATCGTAGAAGGTCTTCTTTCAGGTGGTGTTCAGTTAGGTGTCTCAACTCGTGGTATGGGTAGTCTCGTGCAACAGAATGGTGTAAACGTCGTCAAAGACGACTTTATTTTAAATACGGTTGACATCGTACAAGATCCAAGTGCTCCAGGAGCGTTTGTTAATGGAATCATGGAAGGCGTAGATTGGGTCTGGAATAACGGCATTATTGAAGCAAGAGAAATTGAAAAAATGGAGACAGAAATTCTGAAAGCTCCACGAAAAAACCTTTATGAGGTTCAAACTCGTGAATTTAAAAATTTCCTCTCGTTACTTAAATCTTAGTAAAAAGGAGTACGTAAGTATGTCTGAGATGATAAAAGAAGATCAGGATACTGAAGCTGAACTCCAGACTGACGAGAGTGAAGTCGTGGAAGAAGCAACAGAATTCGATGGAAAGAACGCAGAAGCAGATGCGGTAAAAGCTGTGAAAAAAGCAGAAGCTGACGGACCGGCCAAGGGGACTCCTCCTGGTGGACCCGGTGGTACTGCAGAAGCAATGCCTAAAACTAAAGCAGGTATAATCAATGCAATGTATGGTAAACTAAATCAGATGAAGAAACCTGAATTAGCTGCTAACTTTGACAAAATGATGGGTAAAGGTGCCAAGGTAAAAGAAGACGTAGACGGAGAAGAACTCGAAGCTCTTCCTGAATACAATTACTCTGGTGAACTGGACGCATTGGTTGAGTCTGAAGCTACTCTTTCCGAAGAGTTCAAAGCTAAAACTGCTATTATTTTTGAAGCCGCGCTCAAAAGCAAATTGTCAATGGAAATTGATCGTTTGGAAGAAAACTATACAACTGAACTCGAAGAAGCTGTTACAGAGCAAAATGCTGCAATGGTCGATAAAGTTGATAGCTACCTTAACTATGTTGTTGAGAACTGGATGGATGAAAACAAGCTTCAAGTGCAAGCTGGTCTTCGTACAGAAATTGCTGAGTCCTTTATGACAAGTCTGAAAGACTTGTTTACTGAGTCTTACATTACTGTTCCAGACAGTAAAGTCGATCTTGTAGATGAACAGTCAGATTTGATTGCTGAGCTTGAAGAAAAGCTTAATGACCAGACTGGTAAATCTATTGCAATGGCTGAAGAAATCGAAAACTTCAAAAGAGAAGCGATTATTAGTGAGGCCTCAAAAGGCTTAGCCGATACTCAAGTCGAAAAGCTAAAGCAATTGACAGACGACGTAACCTTTCAGGATGAGAAATCTTTCGATAAGAAAGTATCAACCATCAAAGAAACTTACTTTAAACCGAATACTGTAAAATCTACTGAGTCATTTCTTGAAACAGAATCCGAAGATGAGGGTCAAGCCCTTGTAGAAGATACTGGGGCAATGTCTAAGTACCTAACAGCAATTCGCAAATCTGCTAAATAAGGAGATCCCATTATGCAGTCGTACGATAAACTAGTCGAAAAGTGGGCACCAGTACTGAACGAAGAATCAGCTGGCGTCATTAAAGACAACCACAGAAGGTCTGTAACTGCAGCCATTCTGGAAAACCAAGAAAAAGCTCTTGCAGAAGAGCGTAACCAACAAAACGGTTTCTTAACTGAAGCTGCTCCTGTTGGTGCTAATACTGGCTCTATTGGAACATGGGATCCTGTCCTTATTTCATTAGTAAGACGTGCAATGCCTAACCTAATGGCATATGATGTTGCTGGTGTTCAACCTATGACCGGTCCAACTGGCTTGATCTTTGCAATGAAAGCAAGATACGATTCAGGTACAACTGGTGCTGCTGAAGCGCTTCATAACGAAGCTGATACTTCACACACAGGTACACAAACTGGAGCCGCTAATGGCGCTGGTGGTGCATCTGGTTTAAATGTTACTAACGCATCTTCACCTAATACTATTGACTCTGATCGTCTAACAGCAATCACAGGAACTGGTATGACAACTGACTCTGCTGAGGCATTGGGTACTACCGATGCATTCCAACAGATGGGTTTCACCATTGAGAAAGCTACTGTGACTGCAAAGTCCAGAGCTCTTAAAGCTGAATACTCATTGGAATTAGCTCAGGATCTTAAAGCAATCCATGGTTTGGATGCAGAAACAGAATTGGCTAATATCCTTTCTGCTGAGATTCTTGCTGAAATCAACAGAGAAGTAATCAGAACGATTAACTCTCAAGCAAAAACTGGTGCACTTCAGGCTAACACAGCCATTAACGGTATCTTCAACCTAAGCTCAGACGCTGATGGTAGATGGTCTGTTGAGAAGTTCAAAGGTCTAATCATGCAAATCGAGAGAGAAGCTAACGTAATTGCTAAAGAGACACGTAGAGGAAAAGGTAATTTCATTATCACTTCTTCAGATGTTGCTTCTGCACTTGCTGCTTCTGGTATGCTTGACTATGCACCTGCTATCTCTGCAAATCTTAATGTAGATGATACTGGTTCAACTTTTGCTGGTGTACTTAACGGACGTACAAAGGTCTACATCGACCCATATGCTTCTGTTGATTACGTTACTGTTGGTTATAAGGGTTCTAACCCATATGACGCTGGTGTATTCTATTGCCCATACGTTCCGCTTACTATGGTTCGCGCAATTGGGGAGAATAACTTCCAACCTAAGATTGGTTTCAAGACTCGTTACGGTATGGCTTCAAACCCATTCGTTGGCGCAGCTCCTTCATCCGGTCTAGCAACTGTTAAGACTAACCAGTATTACAGAATCTTTAGAGTTGACAATATCTTAACTTAATAAGAAACTGCAATATTAAATTTAAGGGGGGCTTCGGCCTCCCTTTTTTTTACCTTTACTTTCGTTATAAATAGTGGTATAATATAGATAAAGGATGTGTTATGGCAATTACCTCAACAAGTACAACAGTAGGAGTAGGCGAAAGCTCACTTACTACTAATACAAATTATTTACAGCCAAACGGATTTAAGATCTCGATCGATAGGAAATACTTTCCAAATCTCCAGTTCTTTGCCCAAAACATTATGCATCCAAGCATGACTGTTGAAGCTGTTCAATTACAAATTCCAAGATTAGCGGGTGGTCTTAAGTTATCAGGCGACAACATTAACTTTGGTGAATTAAGCATGATGGTTATCATGGACGAAGGATTAGCATCTTATCAAGAGATATATAATTGGATGGTTTCGTTTGTTAATAAACAAGATGCGTCACCAATGGATGTAGCATTAGGCGCTGGTCCAAGTTACGCAGATATTACAGTGTCTATTACAAATTCACATAACAATGTGATTAAACAAATCGTATATTATAATGCAATACCAACTTCACTCGGAGATATAATGTTTGAAGCAGCAACTGGAGATGTCCAATATATAATCATGCCAGTTAACTTTGCGTTTGATACGTTTGAAATTAAAAATCCATAATATGTATTTAGTCGTGACTGGTGATTCCTTTGTGGATCGCAATTTATATAATATGAAATATGGTAAATATCCCCTCTGGCCAGAAATACTTGCTAAAAAACTCGGAAGAAAATTAATACTTCGTGGAGTCTCAGGTATGGGTAATTCTTTTATATACGATAGTATGATAGATGAGTTATGGAAACTTAGAACTGATGATGTTATAGCTATATGTAGTTGGACAGAATTTGAAAGAGTACATATAAATGAAAAACATAGAAGTAAAAGAGGTCGTGACGAGGGAGGCGAAGCGAATTATCAAGGTGCTAAAATCTTAACCAATATTATGGAAAATTTAGATGACTTAGGTTATTTTAATAGATTCGAATGTGATACACGAAATGTAAGATATATGAAAGCTTTTGAAATGGTGTGTGAAAAAGCTTATCATCTTCAAGGACCATATCCATATCCAAGAAATGAAAACGGTGGACATGAAACCTTTTTAACCGAAGAGTTAGAAAGACCTTTCATACCAAGTTTCTATAGATGTTTTCGTAATAACGTATTTGATAAAGAAATCTCATACACAATTTCAACTAAAGATGGTCACCCAAACGAACTTGGTCATAGTGAATTAGCAAAGTTAATATATAATAGTATAATGATGATGGAGGAAGCAAATGCAGTTTAAACCTGTAACATATAATTACGACATGAAAGATACAAAGAATTGGGAAGAATTAGCTTATGCTTTACCCGACGATGTATTACAATATATCCCTAATGCCAACTTAGACGAAATCAATTTAATGGAAGGTGCTGGTAAAGTTGGAACAATATACAATCCTAAAAAAGCTGGATATGACGTTTACTTTATGCACAAAGAGCATACGGGAATCGCTCGAGTAACTAATGAAAAAGATAAAGATGGAAACTTTGTAGGATTGTTTCCTGAATCAGATTTAGGCTGGCATAACAATGGCAATTGGAGGCATTGGCGTCATGTTGTTGAATCTGCAATTGCGTTCTATTGTGTTAAACCTGGTGATGATGTAGTCACTTCATTCTGTAATAGTAAACAAGCATATGAAGATTTACCAGATGATATCAAAGCAGTAGCATCTAATTTTGAATATTGGGCTGAATTTGATAAAGACAATTCAATTTACCAATTTGATGATGAGTCATTGAATGCTGGTATGCACGAAATGTTAGCTATGTTTGAAGGTAACCTTGAACCTACAGGAAGAAAGAATAGAGTAAAAAATCCTGTAAGAGGAAGTTTGAAACCACTTATCGTTGAGCATCCAGGAAGAACAATTCCTGCATGGTTTAAAGATAGAGGAAAAGCAATTTACACTGGCCATTTCGGTGTTATGCGAAAATGCAGAAGTAAAGAAACGGGTGAAGAGTTTACAATGGAAGAAATGAAACCATTGATGAAAATACTACATGAACATCTGTTTCAAGAGAAGTATATATATAATCATAAGTGGCAAAAAGGCGACTTAATTCTTAACGACCAATTCTTCTCATACCATAAAAGAAATGCAGTAAAGGGTGATAGACTACTTTATAGAGTAGCGTTTAATTATAAAAACTTGGAATAGATAATGTTAGATTTGAAAAGCATACTTGATATGTGGAAAGATGATTGTGAAATTAGTAGAAATGATTTGGCTGAGTCTTCTAGGTTAACACCTACATTACATGCTAAATATCTCGAAATACTTTCAACAACAAAACTCAATATGAAAAGAGCTGAGTTTCAGCAGAAAACCTTATTGAAAAATAAATGGTTATATTATAATGGTAAGATGGATCAATCTGAGCTTGAAGCTTTTGGTTGGGATCCTGATCCGTTTCAAGGCCTTAAAGTATTAAAGGGTGAAATGGAATACTATTATGATGCAGATCCAGAAATCCAAAAATCAGAAGAGAAAATTCAATATTTAAAAACAATCGTTGATACGTTATCAGAGATTGTAGAGAATATTAAATGGCGTCATCAGACTATTGGTAACATGATTAAATGGAGACAATTCGAAAGTGGCTCATGATGTAATTGATTTTGAAAAGATTGATGAAGCTCAAATGCTTATTCAGTGTGATAGTGGTATTGCACAAGAGCTAAGTGAATTCTTTTCTTTCTACGTCCCAGGTTATAAGTTTATGCCAGCATATCGTAACAAGGTATGGGATGGAAAAATTCGATTATTTAATGTTCATACACGTGAACTTCCAATAGGTCTACTTACATATGTAACTAACTTTGCTGCTAAACGAGATTATGGCACAAAGATAGATCCTCAATTAATAAAAATAGATCCTATAAGTGATAAAGAATTAAATTTGTTTATTGATTCTTTATCATTACCATTTCCAGTTAGAGACTATCAGTTCATTGCAATTCAAAAAGCAATTGCTGTTAAACGAGCTATTCTGTTATCTCCTACAGGTTCTGGTAAATCTTTAATAATCTATATTTTAGCACGCTTTATATTAGAAGCGTATAAAGATAAAAAGATATTAATCATTGTTCCTACAACCTCATTGGTTGAACAGTTGTTTACTGATATGGAAGAATATTCTGCTAAAGATGAAGTCTTTGATGTTAATGAAGAAATTCATAGAATATACTCTGGAAAACCTAAAACTAATTTATCAGAACGTATAGTGATATCTACATGGCAATCTGTATATAAATTGCCTAGAACATGGTTCCATCAATTTGGTGCTGTGTTTGGTGATGAAGCACATGGATTTAAATCTAAATCTCTTACTTCAATTATGAATAAGAGTGAACGTGCTAGCTTTAGAATAGGTACTACAGGTACGCTTGATGGAACACAAACTCATAAGTTAGTATTAGAAGGATTGTTTGGTAGAGTATTTAAAGTTACAACTACTAAAGATTTACAAGATAACAATACACTAGCAAAATTAAAAATCAATATGCTTGTGTTAAAATATCCAGAAGATATAAGAAAAGAAAACAAAAGAGATTATCAAACAGAAGTTGATTATATTGTTAGACATGAAAAGCGTAATAATTTTATTAAGAACCTTACGCTTGATTTGAAAGGCAACACGCTTGTTTTATTTCAATTTGTAGATAAACACGGAAAGGTACTGTATCAGCTTATAAATACTAATGCAGCGGCTAACAGGAAAGTGTTTTTTGTTAGTGGAGCTACAGAGACTTCTGATAGAGAAGCAATCCGTAGGATAACGGAAGGACAACAAGATGGAATTATCGTCGCCTCACTTGGTACTTTTAGTACTGGCATTAATATTAGAAACCTTCATAATATTGTATTTGCTACACCGTCTAAATCTCAAATTAAAGTTCTCCAGTCTATTGGACGCGGATTACGTAAATCAGATAATGGTGTACCAACGAGACTCTATGACTTCGCCGACGACATATCATGGAAGAAAAAACAAAATTACGCACTGGCACACGCAGGCGAAAGATTAAAAATTTACAAAAACGAGAATTTCGAGTATACTGTACATGAAATTGACTTATAAACTTATATAAATAACATTATGAAAGAACCATTCCATATGAGATCTACAATCGAACTGCGTCAATTCAAGTTGACCAATCAGGAAGAAGTAGTAACAGAAGTATTGGACTTCGGAGACGAAGACACTGATCACGCTATTGTCGTGCGCAACACTATGAAATTAGTAAATGTTGAGAATATGCATTCAGGGATGAGGTATTATGCCTTTAGACCATATATGCTTTATCAAGGTGACGGTAGTCACGTACAAATTATTAACCCTGGGCATGTAGTATCTGAATGTTCGCCGAGTAAATTGCTTGTAGAACAATATCAGAAGGCTATTGAAGAACGTATAAAAGATGAAGATGGTCTTGCTTCCTTAGATGAGACTCGAAAAGCTATGACGGATTATCATAGTAAGATGTCAGAATTGATGAAAGATAGGTTAACTGGAGAAGAGCTTGCTGTAGCAGCTGAGTATGATTCAGACGCCGGAGCTAATGTTATTCGATTCAAGCCACCTGGAACTATGCATTAACAACTCCCTACGAGTATACCCCATCCTCAACTAACTCTTCTATTATACCACAGTTTTTAACAAATGTACACTACTTTATGCAATAATATGCATGTTTATTTCAACAGTGACAAATATATCACAGTGGATTTAATTTCCATATCAGAGCATAAAGTCCTTTACATTTCGGCTAAAACAGTATATAATAGTCTTATATAATAAATTATCAACTAAAGTGAGTATTATGGTTAAACCTAGAGAAAGACCCCACTACGTCAATAATGCTGAATTCTCTCAAGCAGTAGTGGATTATGTTACAACAGTTAACGAAGCCAGAGAGAAAGAAGAAAAATTACCAGTAGTAACAGACTATTTAGCAGGATGTTTTCTAAGAATCTCAGAAGGCTTAAGTCACAAATCTAACTTCATTCGATATACTTATCGTGAAGAAATGGTTATGGATGCTGTTGAGAATTGTCTCAAAGCAATAGAGAATTATAATTTAGCAGCAGCTACTAGAACAGGTAAACCTAATGCATTTGCTTATTTTACACAAATTTCTTGGTATGCATTTCTTAGGCGAATCGCTAAAGAAAAGAAACAACAAGACATTAAATTTAAATTCTTATCTCAATCTGGTATAGAAGCATTCCTTGATACATCAGGCGATAACGCATCAGCAAATCTAGTTCAACAACATTTTGTAGATATCCTTAAAGGTAGGATTGAAAAAGTAAAAGGCTACGATACTAAGCTAAAAGATTATGTTAAGAAAGAAAAAGTTAAAGTTAAACGAAAAAAAGTAGTCGACTCTGACTTACAGGACTTTATGAATTGAAAATTGCGATACTAAACGATACTCATTGTGGAATCAGAAATTCATCTGATGTCTTTATTAAGTATCAAGAGAACTTTTATAATGACGTGTTCTGGCCAGCATGTGAAGAAGCTGGTGTAAAACATATTCTTCACTTAGGCGATTACTATGATAATCGAAAATTTATTAACTTTAAAGCGTTAAACTCTAACCGAAGAGTGTTTCTAGATAAGCTAAGAGACAGTGGTATTACTATGGATATTATCCCAGGTAATCATGATACGTTTTACAAGAATACAAATGACTTGAATTCATTAAAAGAATTGCTTGGTCATTATATGAATGAAGTACATATTGTAATGGAACCAACTGTTTTAGAATATGGTTCATTAAAAATGGGTTTAATCCCTTGGATATGTCAAGATAATTATGAAGAAACTCTTAACTTTATTAATACGTGTAAAGCTGATTGGATTGGTGCTCACCTAGAATTAGGTGGATTTGAAGTTATGAGAGGTGTTACTCATTCAGGAGGAATGGATAGAAGCCTATTCAATCGATTTGAAATGGTACTCACAGGTCACTTTCATGTAGGATCTCATCAAGACAATATTAAATATCTTGGATCACAAATGGAATTCTTTTGGTCAGATGCACATGATCCTAAGTATTTTCATATCCTTGATACTGAAACACGTGTAATTACGCCTGTTAAAAATGACTTAAGATTATTTGAAAGGATTATATATGATGATACCAATAGAGATTATTCTAATTATGATGTCAGTGATTGCAATGATAAGTTTGTCAAAGTTGTTGTAAAAAACAAAGCAGACTTATTTACGTTTGATCGATTTATTGATCGTATACAAAATGAGAATATACATGAATTAAAGATCCAAGAAAACTTTAGCGAGTTTATGGGAGAGAATGTTATTGATGGTGATGTATCAATTGAAGATACTAGCGCATTAGTCGATGAATATATTGAGAACACTGATACGGATTTAGATAAAACACTTATCAAATCTAATATGCGTGATCTTATGAAAGAAGCACAAGCCTTAGAGTTATCATGATCAGATTTGAGAAAATTAAATACAAAAACTTCTTATCAACCGGAAATACCTTTACAGAAATAGACTTAAATAAATCAAAGTCTACTCTTGTTATTGGTCATAATGGTTCTGGTAAATCAACAATGCTAGATGCAATATCGTTTGCGTTGTTTGGCAAACCACACAGAAATATTACTAAGACTCAATTGGTTAATTCTATCAATAAGAAAGATACTATTGTAGAATGTGAGCTTATGATTAATACTGCAAAGTTTAAAATCGTTCGTGGCATATCTCCAAACAAATTTGAAATTTGGAGAAATGGGACAATGATTAATCAATCGTCTCATGCAAAAGAATATCAGAAAATTCTTGAGAATAATTATCTAAAACTAAATCATAAAAGTTTCCATCAGGTTGTCGTATTAGGTAGTTCTTCTTTCATTCCTTTTATGCAATTGCCTGGTGGTCATAGACGTGATGTTATTGAAGATCTATTAGACATTAAAGTGTTTACTCAAATGAACAAGCTTGCAAAGGAAAAAGCAAGTGCTTTAAAAGAACGCTTAAATGAAAATCATTATAACACAGAAGTTATAAAAAACAAAGTTGATACTCAAAAGAAATATATTAGAGATGTTAAAGTCTTAACTGAGCAAACAACTAAAAGCAAACAAGAAAAGATTGTTGAATACGAAACTGATATTAAAGAATTAAACGTAACGAATGGTGAACTATCAAGTGATGTTAGTTTAAATGAATCTGGACTTGAAGAGGAGTTAAAAAGTTTTCATGATAAAAAACAAAGCCTCAATACATACTTCCAGCAATTCAGAACGCAAATGGGTACTATCACAAAGGACGCTAAATTCTATGAAGAGAATTCTGAATGTCCAACATGCTCCCAAGAAATTATTGAAGAAGTTCGAGAAGAAAAACTCAAAAGTGCTAAGGATAAGGCAAAAGAACTTAAATCAGCTATGGAGCGTGCTTCGCTTGAATCCACCGACGTTGAAACTAATATTGGAAGGCTCAATAGTTCTTTTGCGAACCTCAGAGAAAAGCAGAAGAACATTCATTCTAACAATCAAGAAATCAATAGGCTGCAACGACAAATTACAAGTATTGAAACTGAGTTAACTACAAATGTAACAGCTGATTTACGTGAAGCACAAAAAGATCTTGAAGGATTAAGTGTACAACGTGATGCATTGCTTGAGTCTAAATTTGAAATGAATGAGACACAGCAATATAATTCTATTATTCTTGAGTTGTTAAGAGACACAGGCATTAAAACAAAAATTATTAAACAATATTTACCTGTTATAAATAAACTCATTAACCAGTATCTTCAAATACTCGATTTCTTTGTCCACTTTGATTTAGATGAAAGCTTTCAAGAA
>Ga0114998_10003484_pt1 | contig 11658 bp, 5 predicted proteins | sample ArcticOcean_MG_C_5_FD_87044 | JGI IMG/M metagenome (GOLD analysis project Ga0114998, IMG submission 87044) | Marine microbial communities from western Arctic Ocean - ArcticOcean_MG_CB4_138 | ecosystem: Environmental > Aquatic > Marine > Oceanic | place: Arctic Ocean: Canada Basin | collected...
GTTTACTTCATGACTATTCTATTGCGCTACTGCTGCTGGTGGTGGTGGGAGAAATTCTTCGAAGCCTGGACATTTTTGTTCAATTAAGTAGTTCAAGCAATCGTTGTGGTTGAATAAGTGAGCGTAAAAACAAGCATCCGAATGCCAAGGACAGTCGTGTTCGTGTAAGTATTTCAGAACGTCCAAGTGACCTTCTTCGGCAGCGAGCTCACACGCATACGCATCCATAGGACATCCATTCTCAACGCAATACTTCACCATTGCAAGATTACCTCGTTTTGATGCCATATTGATCGTCCTTGAATTCCAATCACAATTCTTCACTTCTCGCGCCCAAACGAGATATTCGAGTTTGTTCATTTCAGCAACTTTATAGCAGAACCATTCCTGAGTGCCATCCCATTCCACACCCCAATGATAATTATCCCACGCTAACTCCATCTGCGATATCGAAGTAAACTCTGAAATATTAAACCACTTTCCCACTTCAATCTTCGATCGTTCAACAGCATCGCGAGCGTTCTTAAACGCCATCTTCAAAAACTTCAAATCAGATCTCGGTCGTAATTTAGGTACGATATGCGTTTCAAATATATCTTTGAACTGTTCGGTGAACAACAAAGCTAACGGACTCGGTTCACTTTCCTCGATCATTTCTTCGTTTCTGTTTGTTATCGTCGTCGTTGACATTTGTTTTGTAATGTACTTATTTAATCCAGTGAAATGAGGAGTTTGTTTCTCAAAAGTACGAGTAGGGGAATTTTTGGAAGAGACCGCACGAGGTACTTGTAAGGTTTAATACATGATTGTTCATCGATCGAGAAATTTATACATGACTGTTGACTATTGCGCTAACGCTGGTGCTGCTGCTGGTGGTGGAAGATATTCTTCAAATCCTTCACATTTTTGTTCAATTAAGTAGTTCAAGCAATCGATTTGGTTGTGACAGTGAGACCAAGAACAAGCACGCGAATCCCAAGGACAGTCGTTTTCGTGTAAGTATTTCAGAACGTCCAAGTGACCCTCTCCGGCAGCGTACGCACACGCCAACTCATCCATAGGACATTCATTATCAACGCAATACTTGACCATGGCAAGATTACCATGTTCTGCTGCCATATCGATCGTATCTGAATCCCAATCACAATTCTTCACCTCTCGTAACCAAACGAGATATTCGAGTTTGTTCATTCGAGCAACTCTCTCGCAGAAATATCTCTGAGTGCCTTCCCATTCCTCACCCCAATGATAATTATCCCAAGCGAACTTTAATTGCGAAATCGATGACATCTCTTCAATCTTGAACTTCTTTTGTAATTCAATTTTCGCCCTTTTAATCGCCAAACGAGTATCCGTATTCGTTCCATAAAAGAACTTCAAATCCGTTCCATTCAAATATCCAGATTTCAAAACATGTTTCTCGAAGATATCGGGGTGATCAGTGATCAATTTCCATATCGGCGCAGGATTAACCACTTCGTGCACGTCCCCAATCTTCATCTTCATTTCCTCAATTGCACTTAAAATCTCTCTATTCTCTCGTCTCAAACATTCGTTCTCTTTCGTTAAAGAATCAAATCGTTCATCGATTTTGTTCGTTAAAGAACATAACAGTTCTTCCATTTTTTGTTGCTGTCGTCGTTGTCGTTGTTGATCATGATCATTACTATTATCATGATCATTATCATTAGTTGATAGCTTTCTTTTTGGTGGCATGTTTGTTTTATTTATTGATTTATTACTTTTCAATATGTTTACGATGTGATGAATGAATAAAGTGAAGTGTAAAATTCCGTAAAAACAAACTAAACATAGTAGGTATATCATATTTTCCATTTTTCCTCATCAACGCGAAGAAGAAGAAGAAGAAGAAGAAGAAGAAGACAACGACAACGCTTCGCGCATGGCTGATTTAATAAAAGGGGCGTTCACGGCGATCCAATCCACTCTCGCGGCGTAATTCTCAGCGCGAAGAGCGAGTTGGGAAATATCATCTTCTTTCGCCCATGACCTGGCGACGAAATAGACGACGGTTTCCAAGACCCTTAACTTCACTAAATCGGGCAAATATTCGATTTCTTGTTCAGTCAAAGGAGCGCTTGCGCGACAGAAACCTTTTATGTAGTCTTCGACGTAAGCAGTTGGGTCTTTTTCGCCGACGTATTTTGATAAACCAGCCGCGGCTTCCATCATGCGCCAATCGTACGAAGCAAATTCGAAATCTATTATACCAGTGACCTTCCCTGTGTCGAAACAGGCTAAGCAATTATCGTAATGGACGTCTCCGTGTATTAACGACGACGGTAATCCTCCTTTTTCTTCGATTTCCTCGAGCGTTTTCTCGAGCTCGCGAATTTGAGCGAGCAATCGATCGACGTGAGGTCTCACTTTGTCCAATCCTTCGTTCGTTTCGCACTCTAAGTAAAAGCGTTCCTTAGAACCTCCTTTTTTCTTAAACGCTCCAAAGATGTCCCTATACACCGTCGTCGGTGACACTGGATGCGTCTCTCTCACCTCATTTTCAGCCTTTTGTAATCGTTTTGACATCTGCGCAGTCGCTTCGCCGACGGCTGACGCGAACCTCGTCTTTGGAAGTTTCCCTTCAATTAACTCGAACACGCTCGCGCAATCGCCAGACGGGAGCACGACGTAACTGTTCCCATCTACGTCCTTCTTAGCCTTCGGGATCTTAAACGCGCAATCGTCCGCTACCGCGAAATGTTCATGCAAAACCTCTAAAACCCTGTGCTCGAACTGGACTCTCTTCGTCTCCTTCCCGTTGTTATACAAGCGCACGACCCCGATTCTCACCCCGTTTCGTTCACAATATCTCACGTGGTTATTCACTCCGCCTTCGGTCATCTGCAACGCTATATCATCTCCATCTCCATCAACTTCTTCTGTTGGGCCATTCAGGAAGTGTTTCGCTGCGAGTAATAACTCTTCATCGTTCGCTGAAGCGAACGTCGTAGTCTGTACCACTCGCGATTCAGTTTTCTGATTCGTATCGGTTTCGATTTCATCCCTCTCGTTGTTAGTTTTCGAGTTCAACCCTTGCGTAAGCTCTCCATGCGAAGAAGATTTTAAAGATGTGTCCATTACTCTTTTAGAGTTTCCAGTTTTTATGTACGACATCGATCGATTACGAACGAGTAAAACAGAACAAGAAGAAGAAGAAGAAGAAGAAGAAGATGGTTTCGCGCAAAGGATTAAGTTTGGCATGTGTGTGTATAGTTTTGTTGATATGGACTAAAAAATGTGGATATTTACTACCAAAGTAGTACACGTTGTTGTTAGTAAATACCTCGTTTTAGGTAAACTGTAAACTGTTCGTGACTTCTATTATTACAACTGTTCTGCGTACGCGCTCACTCTCATCGCTGAAGCAGTGTGGCATAAAATTTCTAAGGTATTACTCGAACACGTCGTCTCGGTCGACTTCGGTTACGGCGGTCGCGGCGGTTACGGCACCGGATGTCTTCAGCGCTTCTTCGCCGCCTTCGTTACTCGCGAAATCTAAGAAATGCGTCGGTCTGTGCGATTCGTGATAATATTCCTTCGGGTTCGCTAATTTCAAAGCATACTTCATCGCGAGCGAATGTTTTACGCCCATGAAGTTATAGTTCCAAGGTTGTCCGTCCGGGACCATGTAATAGCCGTAGAAACGATCGCTTAGTAGCATTTGAACTTTCTCGTAATGCGATGGCGCGTAGCCTTGAGGGTTACCGACGTTTTGGTCTTTTTGTAAGCGTCCCCATTCGTAGCCTTTCGGGGTTAATTTATACGCTGTGAGCGAGCACGAACCGGGCGTGAACGAACACGTGACGCAAATAGCTTTTTCGCCATCCCACGACGAGTTCTTCTCTAAAATCTGCGCATGCTTCGCGCAATCTTGCGGAGGCAAATGCGGTGTTTCGTTCGGTTGCGTGTGTATCCACCCTAATGGCTCTAAATCGCGTAAATATTCATGATCCGGTAACGACGAAGGTAAATGAACAGTGGAGTGATTACCCCATTGCGGCGGAATAACGACGCACCTGATTTCCTTCACGTTTGGATTATCCGGAGGTGAACAGCCGTATAGGTAACCAGAAATTTGCGTACGCAAATCTGCAATCGTAATGAACTTTTTCAAAACATTCTTCGGTACGACGTATGTATATCCAGTCTCCTTTATATCCTCCGAGTTCACGTAAATATGATTAATTCTCAAATGTAAGTTCGAAGCCGAAATCGCTCGAACTCTCCAATCCGTCTTAGAACCAAACGTGGATTGTTCGTAAGGCGATGTCGTCGTAACGATTAACTCATCGCCGTGAATATTCGTTGTTTTCGTCGTCACCGCTTGTAATTGCGCTTGAGTTTCGTTATCTGCTTGCTTCTCAATCTCGGCAATTTGTTGACGTTGTAACGAAGGAGGCGTGATTTCGGCGCCTAGGATGATATCTCTTATTTCCGATTGCGTCAAAGCGGAGACGTTGACGTTGTTCTTCTTCGCATAATCGCCCAAGATTAAGTCCTTCAAAGCGATTTCAACTTTGATCCATTGCTCGTCAGTTAAATCTGGCCAAACGTGATGCGGTTGCGTTATAATCGTCTTATCCGGCTTTAACAACATCTTCGTCTTTTCGTTGTTCACGTGCAACGCTCTCAAGATTAAGATCAAGCGCGAGAACGCGGTATAGGATGAAATCGACTTCAACCAATCGTCATAAATGTTGAATAAAACCATTTGCGGCTCAGTCGCTTTCAAGATTAAATCGCCAAACTTTTCAATCTTCATACATGCCTGAAACGGCATTTGCAACTCCGAACCTTTAATGACGATGTTTGGAAAATCGAGCAAGTGGACTTCTAATGGATCCAACATCCCTTTTCTCGTAACGATGATTTGTTTCGGTTGCTCCTCAACTGGCAACGAACGAACTAAAGCAGCAACTTCTTCGGCAGTCTTCCATTTCGCCAATTGACCGAGACGTTTTTGACCGGCCCATACCGACGTATGAATAACTTTTAAAAACAATTGACCAGTTCTTGGATTGAAGATGAAAATAGCGCCATTGATCGGTTTCGTGGTCAAGTTACCCTCGAACGTTTTGTGAATCGTAACTCGATACACGTTCGTATCGTCAATGAACCAAATGCATTGGTTCGAGAATAACTCGCCATAATTTTGAGAGTTCAAATACGGCTCAGTCGGCTCCGAGGAGTATAACTGCAAACCCTTACGAACGCGCTCGCGCAAGACGTAAAGAGCTGGATTAGCCTTCATGATCTTCGCCATCGCTTGTTGAATCAACGGTTTCGATCCAGGAAACCAGTTCCCAAAAGCGGCGTGTAAGTTATAGGCCAAATCGACACCAATCATACATCCAGTCGGCGAAGGATAAATGGACATGTTATCGGTGGTATAATCGAGAAACTTTGCTCTCGTATATCGTTCGATATCGTGCGAATCAAAGTCGCCCCAACGCAACTGCACGTCGAGCCAAAACTTGTTCGACGATTTCTGATCAAACTGGTCATTCACGTCACCCATCAACGACGGTTTTGAGATTTGCCATTTATACGAAGCGAATAACAAAATATCAGCGCACGACGAGTTCATTTTGTACGATTTTCTCGGATGAATCGTCTCTTTCTGAACGGTTTCAATCTCCAAAGCGTCGAGTTCTTGATCGAAGACTTGGCACAAATCCATCGTCACCGATTCGTGAATCTTTTGCCATAAATGCGCTCTGAAAATTTGTACTAAAGAAATCTTCAAAGTTGGAATTTTACCGTGCATGAAAATGCCAGTTAAATCTAATTGAACTTGGAAACCGACGTACACGTTCGCTCTGTTGATCGTCGGCGACCACCATAACGTGAATCTACGATTTGGAATTTGATTCAAACCAGATCTTTGCGCGTTTGTTAGTTTTTTGAACTTCATTGAATCTTCGAACCCTGACGCTTTCTCCCAGAACAATCCTTCCCAAGTTGGAAAGTACGTCCCTTTGAACAAAGTGTGTTCTAAAATCCCTTCGACGCCGCCGAGCGCTTGAATAACATCCGTTCTATAATTGTTTAAGTTCCAAAGCTTACCGTCGTGACGTTGATGCGTCCACCAAAATTGGTTAATCTTCATCAAATGATTCTCCTTGAAGTGCGCTCTTACGCGCCAACCTTTATCGTACGCCAACGTATGTCTATCCTTTTGAAATAACGTGTTAATTCTTGGAATGCCGCGATCCCAAGAATCTTCCAAGTCTTCCAAAGTCAATCTGCGATTTTGCGCTTGCGCTTCTTGTCTCTTCAAAGCGTATTCAGCCCATACGCGTTGTGAGTCAGTAAATTCCGCTTCCCATGGTTGTAAATAACGATACAAGTTTGGAATCAACTGATCTTCTTCGTGCGACATGCCTGAGCGAAAGTGCGTGACGCCCGAATCCGTTTGCACGGAATAGCGCAGGTCCGATTGCGGAATCAAAATATGACCCATTGATAGCATTCCCAAGCCGCCAATTTCCTTTGGCGAATAGAAAACAACTGGAGGAAACCTTGAGGGCATTTTAGAGTTCAAGCCGATTTTAATTCTCGTTTGAATCTTATTCTCGCACTTCACGAGTAAATCCAAGAGCTCTTGCGTATGCACGACAGCTTCACGGTAATACGTCATTAACGAAATCAAAGCCGTGTTCCATTTGTTTGCAATCTTTGAAAACGTCGTCGCCCCGGAAGACATTAAGACTTGACGAATTCTGTTCTCAAAAGCCTTCAACCCTTCGTCGTCGACTCTCAAAAACGCTTGCGCAGTTCTCTCCTTGGTCTCTTCGTTTTGCAAGTTCCATACGCCGTCTTTTTGCGCGAAATACTCCGTTTGCATTCTAATCTTTGGCATTAACCTCACTTCAAAGCCGCACATGTTAAATAACAAGTTTGGATTATCCTTAGAATACACGGAGCAAAACCCGTTATCCCACTCTAAAGTCGTCAACGATCTCGGTAAGCGGTTCTTCATATCCCAGAACACGGCTCTTCCTAAATTCACGTCGTGCTTCATCAAACGCATTCTCGAATCTCTTGGCCAGCACTTCTTGTTATTATACCCAACCATGTTTTCGTTGTTCGGATCTGGATGTTCGGTGAGATATCTTTGAATCAAATCTTTCGCCTCCTCCGCCGTGAACCTGAACAAAATATGCAACTTATCGATGTATCGAGAATATAATCGAATCGGATGTCTCGTCTCAGTTCGAACGTCTCTGAAGGAAATGAACTCGTTCGGCATTTGCGGGGGACCGGCAATCTCCGAAGCTCTCGTTAAACCTAAAACCAACAAGTCTAAAACTAAACCATAATATTGCGTCAAAAACGAAGCGAATTGTAACCCTCTAATCATCCCGTATGAATTCGTATGACTCATGTCTTTATACGATATGATCACGTTATTCTTCGCTGTACAGTAATCGGCAATGTTATGATCGACAATTAGTCTCAACAATCGATTCAACATGGTCAAATCAACTTTTTCATACATTCTCTCAAATTTTGTTTGAAGCATTACGACGCATTCGCCATCGCTCGTATCCCATACGTCGGTCAAATTATTAATGCCTTGACACCATTTATAAACCAACAGAGGGGGTGGCTCAGTATCTGAAGGCTTAATCCAGTTCGGGAACAAATGTCTTTTATCGGACTCGTACCAAATGTACTGATCTAAATAGGCGTCGGTAATTTTCTCCAACGGCTCAATCGCGTATACTGGGATCAAATGCGAATACATGTCCATAAACTCCATGTTGCATTCTTTGAACGCTCTTTGGGTTAATAAATGTCTTTTGATTCTCGATAAGGCTTCGTGTGGGTTATCAAACGCTTGCTCGATCAACCCGAGCTCCTCGCGTTCTTGTTGATTCAAACGAACTGCCAAGGAGTAATTCTCCTTCAAGCGCTCCAAGGCCAATATTAACAACTTTCGATCGTGCTTATAGGACAAAGGCGGGAACGGAATCGGCGAGAACTTCCTTGATTCTAACCAATGCACAGTTGTAGTATAAATCGCAACCGCTTCTTCCGGTGTGACATACGGACCGTCTTTCAAATAGTTATGCTGACGCTCGTGTTCGGCTTTTAACCATAATCGAGTCAAACGACCGAGATTTTTTCGGCAAACCGTTTTATCAACAGTCGCGCCTCTGCGAATACGTTCACGATTATAATGCGCAACGTTCGTCCACCAATCGGCTTTAGACTTTACATAACGCAAGATCATGTTTTCAATCGGGACTGGCATACCTGGCACTTTCCATGGAATGTTCGCCTTGAACGATCTCCACGCTTCTGAGAGATGCGCTAAAATAGTTCTCGCCTTGTTTTGTTTCACGCCTTCGGGCATAGAATCGAGAATGTCGTGCATCACAGCAGCTCTCAACTCTAAATCAAAATGCGACTCAATGCGTTGTTTCGTGACTGTTTTCGCGATACCTTTTGCGTTTCTGCCCTCGAACTGACGCGCGAGTAAATTCCCTAACCAACGTTCGAGTAATGGAACGATGCCTCTTAAAAAGAAAATCCATACTCTCCACATTGGCGCCCAAAAACCGACGCCAGGGCCTTTACCTACTGGACCAGTGTTGAATCTGTAATAAATCAAATGTTTCAAATCTTTACACGTTCTGATTTGACGCATTAAACGATATTTATAACGATACATGCCAGTTAATTGACCGACATGCGAGAAAATATATTGCAACCCATCGGCGAGCTGAAACGCGTCGACGTTTCCTAGACGAAACTGGACGTTTGCGTCGACGGTCAACTTTGTTAACCGTAAAATCTCGCGCATTAAATGAAACGCGTTACCAAATCTCGATTTCTTACGCTCCTTTGTCGTCAAAGTCTTCACCGGTTTCAAGTTGAAGTTGTAATCCAAATGTAAATAATTCAAGTTCTTGCGATGAATTAACAAGTTCAACATGTTATAACCTTGTCTACAGACTTGTAAGCCGGCTTCGACCCAGTCTAATTCAGTGCATTGGAAAAATTTCGTCTTTTTCAAAGCCTTGAATAACGATTTTCTTTTCACTTGCCTCGGCGGTTTCTTATGCAATTGATTTAACACGTACTGTTTCAACATTTTTTGATACGATACTCGAACTTTTACTGGATAGCCGCTCGGACAATGTTCGTGGAACCAAGTGTTCACCAAAGGAACGTCAATTGCTGAACGCGTTTTTCCAGAACGCAAATTGAACGGTCTCGGAGCGAATAACAAAGCGATCCCGTTCGTCGTATTATCCGTATACAAATCGAAATCTTTCAATAATGGTTCGACTTCTTCGGGTAAACAAAAATCGTCGTCTTCGTCCCATTCTGCTTCTTTATCAGCTACTGAACGCGCGTTGCTCACAGCAGAACCATTATTATTGTTATTATTATTGTTTTGTTGTTGTTGTTGAGACTTGTAAAACGCAATCGGATGTATCAAAGGATCGAAATAATACGCGGGTAAATCCGGGTCTTCGGTTTTGATGTACATGACCATCGGCGTATGATACGTCGCCAAATCGACTCTTCGAGGTCGATTATTATACAAGTACGGAAACGCTACTTTATACTCAGTTCTAATAGCCGAACGAATGATTAATTTATTAATATCATTGAATTCGTTCCAATCTTCATCAGCGGCGTCGCCATCTTTGAACAAAGGTTCGAACTTTGGCCCGCCAGGAATGGCCATCCCTAAAGCCTTCGCGGTATAAAACGATTTATGATCGAACAAATAGAAATAGTTCTTATCGGTTAAATCGGATAATAACTGCCCGGCTAATCTATATAAACAGGCCATTTCCGGTAAAGGTAATCGCCATCGTTTATACGAACTCCCATTAATGAAATTTAAATCCCATTTCAGTGGTTTTGAATCATAAAACCAATGAGCGACCGGTTTATCCTCGTCCTCTTCGTCGAGCTCTAGATTAATAGCCTCTAAGGGATCGACGTCTAATAAGTTGTCTTGATAATCCAAAGGAGGTTCTTCATCATCGAATGGGGGGAAACGCATGCGTTTGAAATGCCTGCGATCTCTCTTCTCTCTTCTCATCGCGATCCACATCGTACCCCATTGCGCGATATAAACCGGTTCAATCACTCTCGGAGTTTCGTTAATGAACGTAATAGCGCCGGTGATGTGATAAATGACCTCGCAATGCCTCACTTGCTCCCAAGGCATCGGCATGTTCTCTAATAGCTTATAAACGGCGTGCGGTATAAACTTCAGAGCGCCTAAATACACTCTCTTATCGGACCTGAATTTCCTCGACGACATATCTCCGTGATCTTTCAAGATCTTCCTCACGTGCTCTGGCGGTACGTGCTCCTTCTCTGGTTCTTGATACCCGATCTTTCGTTGATTCGCGTATCGCTTTTGTTGTAAACTTTGCCATTTTTTAGCTATTACGATTACGATTACGATTATTACATAAGAATAAGAATAAGAAGAAGAAGAAGAGGTAAAGAATGGTCAGTATAATTACACACATCCATCGCGCTATAACTCACTCGATCGATCGCTCGACGACCAAAGCGGCCGCAGTCGTTCATCTCCTTCAAAACGAAAAAAGAACTCCCTCTCTCTCTCTCTCTTGAAATCACGAGCGATTCAAAAAACAAAACAAAAACAATCGAGGAACAAACGAACGTTCATCGCATGAGAAGAACGACCAAACGCCTCGATCTCTCTTAACTCTCTCTCTCTCTCATTTATTCGTAATAAGTTCGAGACAGAGAAAGAGTTAAGAGAAAACGTAATCGTTCTCTTTTAAAGAGATCCATCTGGAGCCGCAATGAAATAAAAGAAAATCACGAAACGTTCTACTGATACTACTAAATGAACAGTACTTACCTCGTTCGCGGATCACCGGGTCCTCTTCTTCTTCCTCATCTTCCTCTTCTCGATCGGAATCATCGAATCGATCGATCATTTGAATATATCCAGTTCTTTTTCTTCTTCTTCTTCTTCTTCGCGAGTGTTTTAAAGTGAAAAAGGCGACGTCTTTTCTTTGGATTTTGTGAAGATTGGGGAAACCCTAAACAGCTTTTTTAGACATCAATCCTTTCTCGTTTGTAGTATAGGAGCGCAGTACGTATCTTTGAACGACTTTATGTTTAAGCGCGCGCGGCGTTGAAACGTGCGAGCTCTTGCGTTCGAGAGAGCGAGAGTAAGAGTAAGAGTAAGAAGGGCAGTAGCGCGCTTTTTCAGTCACAGCAGTTCACGGCAGTCGCAGGACGTCAAAACAACCGATTTTAGAGACCAGGGAGATCTGTCTGCGAAAAGATTGACCGAAATTAAATACGAACAGACATCGTCATCGTCATCGTCATCAGCAGCAGCAGCGCGACGCAGCGATCGCGTCTTCGTGTCGCTGTACTACTCAACGCGCGTTTTGCTTCGGTCGTACTCTTTTTCAAACACGCGATTGAAATAAACAGACATCACGATCTCTGTCCATCATTTTAATAGGCGTTTTATTCTTCCAAGCAATAACGATTAGGGATGTCGCTACTTCGAAGTTTTGAAAAAAAAAGGCCAAAACTTCGAAGTTAAACTTCGAAGTTGGGGTTCAGGGTGAAACGCATAAAAATTGATTTCCAACGCATTTTACTACACTA
>Ga0114998_10003485_pt1 | contig 11657 bp, 11 predicted proteins | sample ArcticOcean_MG_C_5_FD_87044 | JGI IMG/M metagenome (GOLD analysis project Ga0114998, IMG submission 87044) | Marine microbial communities from western Arctic Ocean - ArcticOcean_MG_CB4_138 | ecosystem: Environmental > Aquatic > Marine > Oceanic | place: Arctic Ocean: Canada Basin | collected...
TTAAAAAAAGAATTCAGATTAAAAGTACGTTGATTGAAGCGTCAGGTTTTAAGCAAGGCACTCCATTGCGCCCCTTTAATTAATCCCATCCGATTAATAAGATTCAAAAATTACCTTTACGATTATTTCATCGTGGAGAGTGCTTGGAAGTAGCTGCAGGTTTCTCATGACGTATAACAGATTTGAGGGCTGCTGTACTTAAAATGTAATAAAAAAAGTAAAGCCCTCAACATGAGGGCTTTTGGTGGTTTGTGTGTTTTGTTTTCTACAAATGAATCACCTCATCGTATGCATCGGCTACGGCTTCCATCATGGCCTCACTCATAGTCGGGTGGGGGTGCACTGCTTTCAGCACTTCATGTCCAGTAGTTTCTAGCTTACGGCCCAAAACAGCTTCGGCAATCATGTCGGTAACTCCGGCACCAATCATGTGGCAACCTAGCCATTCGCCGTACTTGGCATCAAAAATAACTTTAACAAAACCATCGGTAGTTCCACCGGCTTGTGCTTTTCCAGAGGCAGAGAACGGAAATTTACCAACCTTAAGTTCGTATCCTTGTTCTTTAGCCTGAGCTTCGGTCAATCCAACAGAAGCAATTTCTGGAGTTGCATAGGTACAGCCCGGAATGTTTCCATAATCCAAAGGCTCTACATCGTGTCCTGCAATTTTTTCTACACACAAAATTCCTTCTGCAGAAGCAACATGTGCTAGTGCTTGACCCGAAGTTACATCGCCAATAGCGAAATATCCTGGAAGGTTGGTTTGGTAAAAATCGTTTACTAAGATTTTGTCTCGGTCTACAGCAATACCAACATCCTGTAGCCCTATGTTTTCAATATTAGTTTTTATTCCAACAGCCGATAAAATAACATCAGCTTTTAGGGTTTCTTCTCCTTTGGCGGTCTTTATGGTTGCAGTAACGCCTTTTCCTTTGGCATCTACCTGGGTTACTTCGGCATTTGTAAGGATTGTAATCCCTTCTTTTTTGAAGGAACGCTCCAGTTGTTTAGAAACTTCTTCGTCTTCGACCGGAACAATGCGATCTTGATATTCAACTACGGTTACTTCTGTTCCCATAGCGTTATAGAAGTGTGCAAATTCGATTCCAATAGCCCCAGAACCGACTACGATTAGTTTTTTAGGTTGTTTCTTCATGGTCATTGCCTCTCGGTATCCAATTACCTTAACGCCGTCCTGTGGAAGGCTAGGAAGCTCTCTTGAGCGTGCTCCAGTAGCAATGATTATGTTTTTGGCAGCGTAAACGGTTTCTTTATCGTCCAGAGTAACGCTAACTTGCTTATTTGGAAGAATTTTTCCAAAACCGTTGATTACGTCAATTTTATTTTTTTTCATCAAAAACTGAACTCCTTTGCTCATTCCTGCAGCAACATCACGACTTCGGTTTACTACGGCGTCAAAATCTTTGTCGTAGTCCGTAACTTTAAGTCCGAAGTCCGATGCGTGTTTGAGGTAGTCAAAAACTTGAGCAGACTTCAATAAAGCTTTAGTAGGAATGCATCCCCAGTTCAGGCAAACTCCGCCAAGGCTTTCTTTTTCAATTATAGCAGTTTTAAGCCCTAATTGAGAAGCGCGGATAGCGGTAACGTAACCTCCTGGGCCACTTCCTAAAACAAGTACATCGTAAGTTGTCATAAATTCATTTTTTAGATATTGCAAAAATACAAAAAAACTAAGCTAAGAAAAAATGCCTTAGACTTCCTTTTCTGGGTCAAAGGTAATGCTGGCAGAATTAACACAGTAGCGTTTTCCAGAAATCGTTGGCCCGTCGTCAAAAACATGCCCTTGGTGTCCGCCACAGTTAGAGCAAGCAATTTCGACACGAACCATGCCTAGGCTAGAATCTTTTCTATATTCTATAGCTCCTTCTATGCTTTGGCCATAGCTTGGCCATCCACATCCACTGTCGAATTTAAAGGCGCTTTCGTATAAAGGTTGGTTACAGCCTTTGCAAATGTAGGTTCCGTTTTCGTAATGGGAGTTATATTCCCCAGTATTTGGATATTCTGTGCCTTGCTCTCTTAAAACACGATATTCTTCATTCGAGAGTAGCTTACGCCATTCTTCTTCCGATTTTTGGATGGGGTAGTTGTTATTCATCGGTTGCAGGAGTAAAAGTTAAGGCAGCTGAATTGATGCAGTGTCTTTTTCCTGTTGTTTTGCGAGGTCCGTCGTTAAACATATGACCCAAATGTCCGCCACAGGTATTGCATTTTAGCTCAGTTCGTGCATAACCTAGCTTATAATCGACATCAAATTCAATGTTTTCGGTTGCTCCACGATCAAAAGAAGGCCATCCCGATTTAGAATCGTACTTATCTTTAGAAAAATAGAGTTCGGTGTTGCAAGCAGCACAGATATAAACCCCTTCTTCGTAAAAATTATCATAAATTCCACTAAAAGGAGGTTCTGTTGCCTCATGTCGCAAAACTTGATAAGCCATTCTTGGCAGCTCATTTTTCCATACGGCATCTGTTTTTTCAACAGCGTATGTTTTGCTCTTAATAGCTTCTTTTTTGTTGTTTTGACAACTTGCCATTAAAGGAAATAGGAGCAGGGTGAGTAATATTTTTTTCATATTCAGAGTTCTTTGACAAAGGTACAAATCTTTCAAAGAGTTTGGTTTTATGTTCAAATTGTTTCGATACATACTAGGCGTAATGCAAATAAGGGGCCAAAAATAAACCTAAAGTAATACTTTAACTAGATAAAAGAATACACGCTATATTTGATAAATTAAAAATTTAACTTTTATGTTTTAAATTACTGATTAATAATTAATTATAGATTACTATAAATAATTCTTATGTAAGATTTTTTGCAAAATAATAGTAAAAAACTGTTTTGAAATAGAATTATTTATTCACAATTTAAAAAGAAAAAATCAATTTTTAGTGCAACTGTTGTTAATGTTCTATATTCATAACTTTAAAACTATTTTATGATCAAGCCAAAAGTTGCTTTAGTTAAAGGAAGTAAGAAATTGATAAATGCTTGGGCATTTTATGACTGGGCAAATTCTGTCTATCCTCTAGTAATTTCCTCTGCCATTTTTCCGATCTATTATGGAATGGTTTTTTCCGAAAATAACCAGATAGACTTTTTTGGCTATTCAGTCAAAAATACAGCAATGATAAGTTTTGTTACAGCACTTGCATTTATTGTAGTTGCCTTAATTTCCCCAATTTTATCTGGAATTGCAGATTATGTAGGAAATAAGAAAAAATTTATGAAGTTTTTTGTTCTCATGGGATCAATTTCATGTGTTGGATTGTATTGGTTTAATTCAGAAACAATTTATTTAGGTTTCTTATTCTATTTTTTAGCTATGATTGGTCTATGGTCAAGTTTAGTTTTTTATAACTCATACTTACCTGATATTGCTTACGAGGATCAACAAGACCGTGCTTCAGCCAAGGGTTACTCCATGGGTTATATAGGAAGTGTCTTGTTGCTTTTATTCAATTTATCTATGGTTATGATGCCCGACGCTTATGGAATTGAGGGTAATGAAACTGAAGCTGCAATGACCGCAATGAAATATTCTTTCATTTCAGTTGGAGTTTGGTGGGCTATATTCAGTCTGTATTCGTTTTATTATTTACCAGTAGGAACTTCTGACCAAAAGGTGACTAAAAATATCATCTGGAATGGTTTTAAAGAATTACGTAATGTTTGGAACGAAATGGCAGAAAACCTTCGTTTAAAGCGCTATTTGATTGCTTTCTTTGTATACAGTACTTCACTTCAGACCGTGATGCTGGTTGCTGCATATTTTGGAGAAGAGGAGATTGATTGGGGGTCGAACGCCGATAAAACACAAGGATTAATCGTAAGTATCTTATTGATTCAAATTGTTGCTATTGCTGGAGCGATAATCACTGCACGTTGTTCAGAGCGTTTTGGGAATTTAAAAACGCTTTTTGTTATTAATTTAATATGGGCTTCAATTTGCATTTATGCTTTTTTTATTCATACACCACAAGAGTTTTATTTTATAGCCGGTTTTGTAGGACTGGTAATGGGCGGATTACAGGCGTTGTCTCGATCTACCTATTCGAAATTCCTTCCAGAAACCGAAGATACCGCATCATACTTTAGTTTCTATGGAGTTACCGAAAAGATAGCTATAGTTATCGGGATGGTTCTTTTTGGAGTTTTAGATCAAATAACCGGAAGTATGCGTACATCCATTTTGTTTTTTTGTGTTTTCTTTGTTATTGGTGCGCTGATGCTTCTTAGAGTGCCTAAAGAGAATAACGCTTAGTTGTATTTTATTTCTCTGGTTGAGCCCGATCCGTTTACTATAGTTTTCCGTGATAAGTTGGGACTTACTATGTAGTGAATGCTTCCAGATCCAGAAACTTTAGCAATGATTTTTTCCGTCACATTGGTTTCTATACGACCAGATCCACTTACAGTAAATTTACCCTCTTCTGTTTTCATCTCATTTGCTTTAACAGAGCCTGAGCTTGAAAGAACTGCTTCGAAGTTAGAGCTACTTCCGTATAATTCGATGCGACCAGAGCCCGATAATTCGGCTTCTACATCTTCAGCAGCTAAGCATTTCTGTATATAAGATGGTTTTTTTTTGAAAATGTTACACTATTCTAAAATATTCTTTTAAAATGAATGGCACAACTCTTGAACTGGTAGTGACTGATAAAATAAAGCACCTCATTTCATGTCTCAACGGACTATGTAATGCTGTTCAAATGACACAATGACGTAAAAATATATTATGGCCAAACCAATATTTTCAAATTTAGACAACCTGTCACTTCAAGACATTGAATCTGAAGCCGAATTAATTCCCCTTTTAACCTCAGAAGACGAGGAGGCGCTTGAGAAAGAAGACCTTCCTGCTAAAGTTTCTTTACTTCCTTTACGAAATACCGTGCTTTTTCCTGGCGTTGTTATTCCTATTACTGTAGGAAGAGATAAATCAATACAACTAATTAAAGACGCCAACAAGGGGTCCAAAGTAATAGGCGTAGTCGCTCAAAAAGATCAGGCAGTCGAAAACCCTGGTTCAAAAGATATTTATAACCTAGGAACGGTTGCTCAAATCTTACGGGTTCTTAAAATGCCCGATGGTAATACAACCATTATTATTCAAGGAAAAAAACGCTTCGAAATAGATCAAATTACTTCTGAAGAGCCCTATCTAAAGGCTACTACACGAACAGTAATTGACGAGCAAGCGGAGAAGGACGATACAGAATTCAAGGCAGTAGCGGAATCAATCAAAGAATTATCTCTTCAGATTATTCAAGAGAACCCTAACCTTCCGTCAGAGGCTTCCTTTGCCATAAAGAACATCCACAGCTATTCGTTTTTAATCAATTTCGTGTCCTCGAACATGAACCTATCGGTAAATGAGAAGCAAAACATACTTTCTTTAAAAAACATTAAAGAGCGGGCGCTGTTATGCCTAAAGTATATGAACGTTGAGTATCAGAAATTAGAACTCAAGAACGATATCCAGTCTCGTGTGCGTCACGATTTAGACCAACAACAACGAGAATACTATTTGCAACAGCAAATGAAAACTATTCAAGAAGAGTTGGGGGGAATTTCTTACGAAGAAGAAATCGAGGAAATGAAAATTCGCGCAAAGAAAAAGGTATGGACCAAAGAGGTTGGTGCTTATTTCGAAAAAGAATTAATGAAAATGCAACGCATGAACCCACAGGTAGCTGAATATTCGGTTCAGCGTAACTATTTGGATCTTTTTCTTGACCTCCCTTGGGAGCATTTCTCAAAAGATAAATTTGATTTAAAGCGTGCTGAGAAAGTATTGAATAGAGATCATTTTGGTCTCGAAGAAGTTAAAAAACGCATCATTGAATATCTGGCAGTTTTGAAGCTAAGAAACGACATGAAATCTCCCATACTATGTTTATATGGCCCTCCAGGAGTCGGAAAAACTTCTCTCGGAAAATCGATTGCCGAAGCATTAGGAAGGTCTTATGTGCGAATTTCGCTAGGTGGAATGCGAGATGAAGCTGAAATTCGTGGGCATCGTAAAACCTATATTGGTGCGTTACCCGGTAGAATTATACAGAGTTTAAAAAAGGCAGGAACTTCAAATCCTGTTTTTGTTTTAGATGAAATAGATAAATTGAGTAGTGGTTCTCAAGGAGATCCTTCTTCTGCACTACTAGAGGTGTTGGATCCAGAGCAAAATAATGAGTTTTACGACAACTTCTTAGAAATGGGCTACGACCTTTCTAAAGTTATGTTCATCGCTACTGCAAACAATTTAGGTGGAATTCACCCAGCATTACGAGATCGCATGGAAATCATTAACGTGAGTGGTTATACGATTGAAGAAAAGGTAGTGATAGGGAAACAGCATTTATTGCCAAAACAATTAAAAGAACACGGTTTAGATAAAAAAGCAATCCAATTAGGAAATCCTGTTTTGGAACGAATTGTAGAAAGTTATACCCGTGAATCGGGAGTTCGAGGCTTAGATAAGCAAATTGCAAGAGTTACCCGCTATGCGGCTAAATCCATTGCCATGGAAGAGGCTTATGCCATTAAGCCTGCCTTAAAAGATTTGACCGAAATTTTAGGTCCTGAAAAAATAAGCCGTGATCTATATGAAAATAATGAGATAGCTGGAGTTGTTATTGGCTTAGCATGGACATCAGTAGGAGGGGACATCCTGTTCATTGAATCGGCGCTTTCCCCAGGAAAAGGAACCCTCAATATTACGGGGAACCTTGGTAAAATAATGAAAGAGTCTTTTACCATAGCCATGGAGTACATCAAGGCAAACGCAAAAAGACTTGGTTTAGATGACTTTAAATTCGATAAATATAACATTCACATCCATGTTCCAGAGGGGGCTACCCCCAAAGATGGTCCTAGTGCTGGAATTACCATATTAACTTCACTGGTCTCTTTGTTGACTCAAAAACGTGTCAAAAAAAATCTTTCCATGACAGGAGAAATCACACTTCGTGGTAAGGTACTTCCTGTTGGTGGAATTAAAGAGAAGATTTTGGCAGCCAAGCGTTCTAAGATTAAAGAAATTATTTTGTGTGAAAGCAACAGAAAGGATATCGAGGAGATTAAAGCCTCTTACCTCAGGGGCTTAACCTTTCATTTTGTTAAGGAAATGGAAGAAGTTCTTGTTTTGGCTCTGACAACTCAGAATGTTAAAAACGCTAAAAAGCTTTAAGTTCCTATGTGTACGGTCAGTTTCATTCCGCTCCAAGAAAATAAGTTTATTTTCACTTCTAACCGAGATGAAAACCCTAAGCGTGCGGCGACTTTTTTGCACGAAGTGGATGTAAAAGAGAAAAAGTTGTTTTTCCCTCAGGATGCTCAAGCAAGGGGAAGCTGGTTTGTTTTTTCGAATACCAATCAGTTTGTATGTATTTTAAACGGAGCTTTTGAACCCCATATCCCACAAGGAGGTTATAGACTTAGTCGAGGGAAAATGGCACTTCATTTTTTTGAGTATAATTCCCATAAAGATTTTATTGAAAAATTTAAATTTGAAGGGATGGAACCTTTCACTTTCATTATTTATGATAAAGGAACGTTACTAGAACTTCGTTGGGATCAAAATATGCTTCACCACAAGCCCCTTTCTACCTCAGAACTACACCTTTGGTCTTCTGCGACACTTTATCCGAGAACATGGCAGAAAGCACGTCAGAAAAGCCTTGAGGATTGGTCTGGAGTGACTTCTCGTTCACAACATGAAGTTATGAACTTTCAGCTTTCTGAATTTCCGTTTGAACGTGCTGCTTTAGTAGCACTTTATGGAGATCAGGTTCCGGAAGACCTTCCAGTTCAAACGTTAAGTGTTTCGTCTATTTATCGGGGTTCAGATACCTTTAATTTTAAATACAAAAGAGTGAATGCAGTTATAAATTTCCAAAAGTCTGTAGTGCTCGAAGAGGTATAAGAACTTTCTCTTTATTATCTTTGAACTATGGAAACTACTGTTATCGCTATCGATGGTTTTGCTTCTACCGGAAAAAGCACCTTGTCAAAGCGCTTAGCGAATGCACTTAATTTCACCTATATTGATACGGGCTTTATGTATCGTGTGGTTAGTTATTTTGCTTTAAATAGTAATTTAATTGAGGATGATGTTATTCTTGAAAAGGAGTTCGAAAAAGCACTTGCTGAAACTAAATTTACCTGGAGTACGGATTCGCAATCAAAGGAAATACTGTTTAACGGTAAGTCTTTTGGAGATGAAATACGAACCCTAGAAATTTCGACTTGGGTAAGTCAAATAGCACAATTGGGATTTGTTAGAGAACATTTGGTAGCGCAGCAAAGGTCATTGTCCAAGTTAGGGAGTGTTGTTATGGATGGTCGCGATATTGGGACTGTTGTATTCCCTTATGCAGATTTTAAATTCTTTTTGGTGGCAGATTCTAAAATTAGAGCTCAACGGCGTTTTGATGAACTTCAAGCCAAAGGTGAAAAGGTTCTTTTTGAGGAGATTCTTAAGAATGTAGTGGATCGTGATCATCAAGACAGTACCCGTGATATTTCGCCACTCAGAAAGGCTGAGGACGCTCTAGAAATAGATACTACTTCCTTTGGTGTAGAAGAAGTATTTGAGCAGATGGTTTCTTACATCAACAAATAATCTATTCTTCGAACAAGTCAGGATCTAAATCACGTTTTAGTTCGTCGAATACTTGGGTAACATCCTTTTTAGAATCATTATAATATACGTCTTTACCTTTCTTTTTATCAATGATAATATATTTGGTAACTTGAGTGTCTATAATCAGTTTAACAGATTTTTTGTTCTCAAGTTTAAAATACCCCTTCTTTTTAGTGCCAGAATAAAACCCGTTGTTTCTTTTAATAATTCTAGGGAGTCCTTCGGTAAGTTGAATTGCTTCTATACCATCGAACGAAATGTCTTCTCCGTACATCCCGCTAATAACAAGCTGATCTTTTTCTATAGTTAATATATTCTCAACAGAAGAATAATATAACATCCCTACAATACCTAAAAAGCATAAGCTTAGCACTCCAACACCCAAATATAGGGTTGATTTACTTTGTTTTTTTGGTTGAAAGGGAGCACTTTTTATTATAAAATAAATGTATCCTAAGTATGGAATAAGTTCCAATGAATACGCCTAACAGGTTTCCGTAGTCAAAAAAACACAGTGCAAATCCTATGATGGCCTGAGAAACTCCAAGATTAATATGAAACTTTTTGAAAAATGCAAGAAGGGGTTTTAGGTCCACTTGATCTTGTTCCTCTTTGCTCATGGTGTTATAGCCTGCGAGCAGGTATGGGGCATTTTTCTCTGTAATGAGGTATCCAATTCCAATAAGAATTAAACTGAATATTGAGATTGCAATTAAAGTCATGTTTATTTTTTCTTTAAATGAACAAATTGAAAATTCTGATGGGTATCGAAAGGAGTTGTATGATCTTCGGTTTTAGCGTGAACTAATTCAAATGTAGTTCCAAAGCAATTGCTGAGGTCTTGCGAGTTGTATTGCGAAATGTTTAAACCACTGCATTTAAGGGGACCTTCCTTAGAAAAAGTTCCGATAATTAAATTGGACATTGCCGATTGACGGACTAAGTCTTTGTATGTATCGATTTCGACTTCATCAGTCAAGAAGTGAAAAGCAGCTCGATCATGCCAAACAGCATATTTTTTGTTTGGTTTAAAGTCAATAATGTCAGAAACAATCCATGTTACTGAATTCGCTAAAGAGCCTAAGCGTTTTTTGGCTCTATTAATAGCGTGTTGTGAAATGTCCAATACGCTTATGTTACTGTAGTTTTCTTGAAGTAAAGAATCCACCAGAAGACTGTCACCTCCGCCGATGTCGATTATCTCAGCATCTTTTGGAAGTTTACACGCTTTTATATAATCGAGAGAAGTCTTTGGATTTTCTTGTGTCCAACTGACTTGATCAGGAGTTTTAGTGGTGTATACCTTTTCCCAATGTTCCCTTTTTTCTGATTGCATATTGAAAATTAAATTCTACCAAATATAATAATATAACAAGTAAACGATTCGATTGATTTATGAAGTTCCATAAAAGTTGTTTATTTTTTGGAGTTGTAATTTATGTTTAACCGTTAGTATGGTTAGTCAAAACAACCCAATAGCAGATATAAAATATCAGTTGGAACTTTGTCTATCAACAGATTATTATTACATTTGCGCACTCTTATGATTAAATAGAGCGAGGGTAGCTAAATCAAATCAAGAACAACTTCTGTTGTTTTTTGTTTAAAGCTCTATAAAACAGCAGAATACAAATATTCATCAGCAATGTCTGAAGAGAACACCACACCACAAGAGGCTAATGAGCAAGTTGCTCCACAAGAAGCCCAAGCACAACCAACTGCAAACAACACAGAAGATTTTCTAACAAATTTTAACTGGCACAATTACGAAGAAGGTATCGACGTAATCGAAGATGACCAACTTTTGGAGTTTGAAACGCTAGTAAAAGAAAACTTTGTTGACACAGCAGACGAAGATTTGATCGAAGGAACTGTAGCCTTTATGACAGAACGTGAAGCGATCATTGACATCAATGCAAAGTCAGAAGGAGTTATTTCATTAAACGAATTCCGATATAATCCAGACCTTAAGGTTGGAGATAAAGTTGAGGTTATTGTTGATGCACGTGAAGATAGAACAGGTCAATTGATTCTTTCTCACCGTAAAGCTCGTGTAATTAAAGCATGGGATCGTGTAAACAATGCACACGATACAGGTGAAATCGTTAATGGTTTTGTTAAATGTAGAACTAAAGGAGGGATGATTGTAGATGTTTTCGGAATCGAAGCATTTTTACCAGGATCTCAAATTGATGTTAAACCAATTCGAGACTACGATCAGTACGTGAATAAAACAATGGAATTTAAAGTGGTTAAAATTAACCAAGAATTCAAAAACGTTGTAGTATCTCACAAAGCGTTGATCGAAGCAGATATCGAAGAACAGAAAAAGGAAATTATAGGACAACTTGAAAAAGGTCAAGTTCTTGAAGGTACCGTTAAAAACATTACTTCTTACGGAGTATTTATCGACCTTGGAGGTGTAGATGGATTAATTCACATTACAGACCTTTCTTGGAGTCGTATCAACCATCCGAATGAGATTTTGGAATTAGACCAAAAACTTAACGTTGTAATCTTAGACTTTGATGATAACAAATCTAGAATCCAACTTGGATTAAAACAATTGAGTGCTCACCCGTGGGATCAATTAGGAGATGTTATTAAAGAAGGACAAAAAGTAAAAGGAAAAGTAGTTGTAATTGCAGATTACGGTGCATTTATCGAAATAGAAGATGGTGTTGAAGGTTTAATCCACGTTTCTGAAATGTCTTGGTCTACGCACTTGCGTTCAGCTCAAGATTTCGTGAAAGTTGGAGACGAAGTAGAAGCAGTTATATTAACCTTAGATCGTGATACGCGTAAAATGTCTCTAGGTATCAAGCAATTGACACAAGATCCTTGGACTGATATTACTACTAAATATCCAGTACAATCTAAGCATTCAGGAATTGTAAGAAACTTCACAAACTTTGGTGTATTCATAGAGTTAGAAGAAGGTATCGACGGTCTAGTATATATCTCTGATTTATCTTGGACTAAGAAAGTTAA
>Ga0114998_10003497_pt1 | contig 11627 bp, 9 predicted proteins | sample ArcticOcean_MG_C_5_FD_87044 | JGI IMG/M metagenome (GOLD analysis project Ga0114998, IMG submission 87044) | Marine microbial communities from western Arctic Ocean - ArcticOcean_MG_CB4_138 | ecosystem: Environmental > Aquatic > Marine > Oceanic | place: Arctic Ocean: Canada Basin | collected...
AATTAGGGCGCCATAGGCGCTGTACTCAACGGCTTCGACATCGGCGACGGTCATCTCGAAATCGGCGGCCCCATTGCGGTAAATCACCGATTGGTGATCATCGACCCGGCTTTCATACACCGCCAGAGAATTGCGTGCCTCGCCTCCGACGTTTTTCACATAGTGTGAGCCGATGCCGTAATGACGCAATTGGTTCAGGCAATAGCGACCGACGGAATCATCTGAGACAGAGGTGACAAGTGCGGCTTGCCCGCCCAACTTGACAATCCCGGCAGCGATATTGGCTGATGATCCGCCCATGCCCACGGACATGGTGGTTGCGTCTTCGGTTTTGCAGCCTGGTGGATCGGGGAAAAAGTCGATCCCAACGCGGCCGATGACCAGAAAATTATTCTCGCGGATGCCGTTGAATAGGGTCATTAGATGCCTCGACGCTGTTTGGGGCGGCTGGATTCCCACTCAATATGAGCGTTGCGTATTTTGGTGCTGTCAGTGACATGGGGGGTGCCAATCTCCCACCACGTATGGCCGCCTTCGGTCCAACCCACATACGGGTCGACCTGCATTACAATCACCGAGGTTTGATCTGCGCTTTGCGCGCGTTTAAAAGCAGCGCCCAGACCTGCGGGGTTTTGCACGGTTTCGGCCAGTGCGCCCATGGATTTTGCATGCGCCTCGAAATCCACAGCAAAGGGTTCAGAGACCGTGGGGCAGTCTTTGATCAGATTATTAAAGCTCTCGTTTCCGGTATTGTTTTGCAATTTGTTGATCACCGCAAACCCGCCATTGTCGAGCACTACAATAATCAGCTTTTTACCGGTCAGAACCGACGAGTAGATATCAGAGTTCAACATCAGATAAGACCCGTCACCGACAAAGCTGATGGTGTCTGCCTCGGGTTCTTTTTCTGATTGTGCAATCCGTGCGCCCCAAGCGCCGGCAATTTCATAGCCCATGCATGAAAATCCAAACTCGACATCGACGGTGCCGGTTTTCAAGGTGCGCCAATTGGCAGTGACCTCGGCGGGCAGTCCGCCTGCTGCAGCAACCACGCGGTCGTGATCCGCGACCAGAGCGTTGACGACCCCGATCGCCTGCGCATAGGAATTGGGCCGGTTGTCGCCTGCGCGCACCGTTTCTGCGACGGTGTGATCCCAGATTTGGCGCTGGGCCTGTGCCTCTTTGGTCCATGCCGGATCAGCGCACCGCTGACCCAGCGCGCTTTGCAGCGCGGCGAGGCCCAGTTTTGCGTCGCCAACGACTGGCATTGACCGGTGTTTGGCGGCATCATGGCGCGCCGAATTCAATGAGATGAATTGTGCGTCATGGGAAAATGCGGTCCATGATCCGGTGGTGAAATCCTGCAACCGGGAGCCCACAGACAAGATTACGTCGGCGCGCTCAGCGGCCCAGTTTGCACTGTCGGATCCGGTGACGCCGACCGGTCCGATGTTGAGCGGATGCGTTGCCAGCATGTTGGCGCGTCCGGCAATGGTTTCAACCACGGGTATGTTGAGAGTTTCGGCAAAAGAGGTCAGTTCATTGATGGCCCCTGAATATTGCACTCCACCACCGGCGATGATCAGCGGCCGTTTGGCCGACGCAAGCAGACTGGCTGCGTCGTTGATCTCGGCGGTGTCGGGGGTTTGGCGACGGATGCGGTGCACGCGTTCTGTAAAAAATGCAGCGGGATAGTCGTAGCTCCAACCTTGTACGTCCTGTGGCAGCGCGATAAAAGTTGGGCCACAATCGGCCGGATCCAGCATCGTAGCCAGCGCCGCAGGCAACGACTGGATCACCTGCGCTGGATGGGTGATGCGGTCCCAATAGCGGGTGACCGCCTTGAAGGCATCATTGATCCCCAAGGTGGGATCGCCGAAATGCTCTAATTGTTGCAAGACAGGATCGGGCAGGCGGGTCAAAAACGTGTCGCCGCACAGCATCAGCATTGGCAACCGGTTGGCGTGCGCCAGCCCCGCCGAGGTTAACAGGTTTGCGGTGCCCGGACCGGCTGAGGCGGTGCAAAACATAAACCGGCGTCGCAGGTGGTATTTGGCGTATCCGGCCGCAGCAAAGCCCATTGATTGCTCGTTTTGACCGCGATAGAGTGGCAACGCATCTTGTGCATTGTAAAGCGCCTCACCGAGGCAGCTGACGTTACCATGTCCGAAAATGCCAAAGCCACCGCCGCAAATGCGCGTCTTTTCGCCATCAATCATTATAAATTGATTCGTCAGATACTTTATAATCGCTTGCGCTGTTGTCAGTCGCAGAGTGCTGTCGGACATTGCTAACGTCCCTCCGTATGAAGCCAAGGTACACCTGCGCAGCGATTGCGCGTTGACCTTTTATTGGCTTTCAAGATACAAACTTTGCAACCGGTTGCAATCGGTTTTTCGTAGGGGAAATGCTATGTCGAACATTGGCATTGGAATTGTTGGCGGCGGGTATATGGGCAAGGCCCACGCGGTTGCCATGGCAGCGGTTGGCGCCGTTTTTGAAACTGGTCTGCGACCTGTGCTCGAGGTTGTTTCGGCCGCATCGTTTGATTCGGCCGAACGCTATCGAAAAGCCTATGGGTTTGCTCGGGCGGCGACAGATTGGCGCGATCTGGTGCACGACCGCAAGGTTGAGGCGGTGATCATTGCCTCACCGCAAGACACCCACCTTGAAATAGCGCGTCTTGCCTTTGCGCTGGGCAAGCCGGTCTTTTGTGAAAAACCTATGGGCGCTTCGCTTGCCGAGAGCCGTGAGTTGGTCGCTCTGGCCGCCGCATCCAAACAACCGAATATGGTTGGCTTTAACTATATCCGCACCCCGGCCAGCCAATACGTTGCGCAGTTGCTCGCCGAGGGCGCGATTGGCGAAGTGATCTGGTTTCGGGGGGAACACACTGAGGATTTTCTGGGCGATCCAGCCACCCCCGCCAATTGGCGTACTGAGGGCGATGCCAATGGCACCATCGGTGATCTCGCACCGCATATGGTGAATTGCGCGCTGGCGCTGTTGGGGCCGGTGATCGAGGTGAGCGCTGTCATCGAAACCGTCTATAAAAGCCGCCCCGGCGGTGAGGTGAGCAATGATGATCAAGCACAAATGATGTGCCGCTTTGCCAATGGTGCGATGGGGCATATGTTTTTCAGCCGCGTCGCAACGGGGCGCAAGATGGGCTATGCCTATGAAATCCACGGCTCGAAGGGCGCGATCCGTTTTGATCAAGAGGATCAGAACGCGGTGTGGCTGTACCGGTCTGAGGGGGCCGAAGCGGAGCGGGGCTTTACCAAAATTCTGACTGGGCCTGCGCATCCTAACTATGCGGCTTTCTGTCAGGGGCCCGGGCATGGCACCGGGTATCAAGACCAGATTATCATCGAGGCTCGCGATTTTCTGCAGGCAATCGAAACCGGCATGCCGGTCTGGCCGACCTTTGCCGACGGTCTTGCCGTCGCTGATATCATTGCGGCCGCACGTGCATCATCACATTCAAAATCATGGACTTCTGTCGAAGTTAGCTAATGCAGAAAGGCTCAGGCTTATGAGTATCAGAATTGGTAATGCGCCCTGTTCTTGGGGGGTCGAATTCGCGAATGATCCGCGCAACCCAGACTGGAAAACTGTCCTTAAAGAATGCGCTGAGGCTGGCTATACGGGGATCGAATTGGGCCCGGTCGGCTTTATGCCGGAAGACCCCGTCCACGTCTCTGATGCCTTTGCCGAAAACGGGCTTGAGATGATTGGCGGTGTGGTGTTTCGTGCTTTTCATGATCCCGCGCAATGGGACGATGTGCTGGATGGATCCAAGCGCACCTGCGAGGCGCTGGTGGCGCATGGTGCTCAGCATCTAGTGTTGATCGACAGCATTTCGCCGCGCCGCGCGCCCACAGCGGGACGTGCGCTTGAAGCCAAGCAAATGGACGTGGCTGAATGGGCTGCCTATGTCACCCGCTTTCGGGAAATTTGCAAAATGGGCGTCGATCATGGGTTGACGGTGGGCATTCATGCCCATGCCGCAGGTTTCATGGACTTTGAGCCTGAGTTGGAGCGTTTGCTGGGTGAAATTCCTGAAGATCTGCTGCAGATTTGTTTCGATACCGGACATCATTCCTATGCCGGTTTTGATCCGATTGCTTTCATGAAAAAATGGATCAGCCGTATCAGCTATCTGCATTTTAAAGATATTGACCCGAAAGTGAAGGCTGATGTGATTGGCAAACGCACCGGGTTCTATGATGCCTGCGGACAGGGCATTTTTTGTAATCTGGGGGATGGCGACGTCGATTTTTTTGCCGCGCGCCAGCTGTTGCTGGACAACGAGTTTCAAGGCTGGTGTACTGTCGAGCAGGACTGCGATCCGACCCTTGATGTCAGGCCGGTCGATGATGCCCGCCTGAACCGCACATATCTACAGTCTATCGGTTTTTAAGGAGCGATATATGGCACGTTTAAACTGGGGAATGGTTGGCGGCGGTGACGGCAGCCAGATCGGTCCTGCGCACCGGCTGGGTGCTGGGCTTGATGGCGCATTTTCTTTTGTGGCTGGAGCTTTGGATCACAACCCAGAGGCGGGGCGTGCTTATGCGCAAAGCCTGGGCATCGTGGCGGACCGGGCCTATGGGGACTGGCGTGAAATGTTGGCTGGCGAAGCCAACCGCAGCGACCGCGTGGATTTGGTGACGGTGGCGACCCCCAACAATACTCATTTCGAGATTACCAAAGCGTTTTTGCAAGGTGGCTTTCATGTCTTGTGCGAAAAGCCGATGACCATGACGGTCGAAGAGGGTGAGGAAATTGTCAAAATTGCCCACGCGACAGGGCAGATCTGCGCGGTTAACTATGGCTATACTGGCTATGCGCTGGTGCGCCATATGAAGGCGATGGTGGCGCGTGGCGATCTGGGTAAAATTCGTTTGATCAAAGCGGAGTTTTCTCATGGTCATCATGCTGACGCCGCTGATGCTGATAACCCGCGGGTGCGGTGGCGCTATGACCCCGCGCAAGCTGGCGTGTCTGCGCAATTTGCCGATTGTGGCATTCATGCGCTGCATATGGCCAGCTTTATTGCTGGACAAGAAGCCGAGCGGCTTTCAGCAGATTTCGTCTCAACGATGGAAAGTCGCATTCTGGAAGACGACGCTATGGTTAATGTCCGGATGCAGGGGGGCGCAACAGTGCGGTTGTGGACCTCGTCTGTGGCGCTGGGCCGACAACATGGGCTGAGCATGCAGGTTTTTGGTGAAACGGGTGGGCTGCGCTGGGCGCAGGAACAGCCCAACCAGCTGTATTATAAACCCTTGCACGGGCGGGTTGAAATCATCGAACGCGGAGAGGGCAACCTGTCGCCTGAAGGCGATCGCGCCTCGCGTGTAACAGTGGGCCATGCCGAGGGGATGCCCTTGGCCTTTGCCAATATTTACAGTGACCTGGCCGAGAATATTGCAGCACGAAAAGCGGGTCGTGCTGCCGATCCTGCGGCGGCGTGGTATCCGACAGCCGAAGACGGGTTGCGCTCGATGGCTGCGGTCCATCAGGCGACGGCCTCGGCCAAAGCAGAGGGTGCCTGGCTAGATGCAAGGCCGCCAATGTTTCGCTGATAGGCCTCGTACCGGAGATTCTGGCAGAATAAAATTCGCACTATGGCGGGTTTAAAGCGTGGGTCGCAGTGTTTGACGCTCAACTAAGTGGCAGGGAAACAGCCGCGCCTCTGGGGGTCGGTCGGGTTGCTCAAGAGTGGCCAGAATAAGTTCAATCGCCGAGCTGACAATCTTGGCGATAGGCTGGTGAATTGTGGTCAGGGCGATATTTTCCCAGCCTGCCATTTCCATATCGTTCAATCCGATCAACCCAACATCGTCGGGAACAGAAAGCCCCGCAGAACTGATGGCCGATAAGGCCCCAATCGACAGGACATCGTCACCGCAAAAATAGGCCTCACAGGGTGTGTTTTGCGCCAGCAGGCGACACATTTCGCTTCGACCCGCATCAAACGAATAGGCTGTCGCAAAAGAATGACAGACCTCAATCTTGGGATGATTTGTCAGCTCTTCGATGAATCCGTCAAACCGGTCTCTGGTCGAAGTGGCAATAGCCGGACCCCCTAAAAAGCCCACGCGTTTATATCCCCGACGCGCCAACTCGCGTCCGGCAATCCGGCCACATTCGACGTTATCAATGCCCACAACATGCACCTGCGGGTTCGATGAGCGTCGGCCAAACGCATGCACGACTGGCATATTTGAATCGCGGAATGCTTTTGCAAATGAGGGGGGCAGTGTAGATGAGGCTACAATCACACCATCAACCGAATATTGGTGCAGCATTTTTACTGATGCTTCAGGATCGGTCTGGTCTGTCAGGTTGACCAGCAGTGGGCGCAGGTCGCATTCCTGCAGGCCACGGGTGAACAAATCAAACACTTCGAGAAAAATAGGATTGTGAAAGTTGTTCGAGACGAGACCAATCATTTTTGTTCTGCGCGTGGTGAGCGAGCGGGCGAGAAAGTTTGGGCTGTATCCCATCGCGGCTGCAGCGCTCTCGACTTTTTTACGTGTTTTTTCAGAGACAGACGCCCCTTGGGTAAAGGTGCGCGAGACTGCTGATGCCGAGACGCCAGCCCGCTTTGCAACTTGTTTTAAAGTGACAGCCATATTTTTCCCTTGCTGGATTTGCGAACCCTGCCGAACAGTTCAATCATAACGCCGTAAATTTCAGCTTATGCAAACAAAAAAAGTTTTTGCAACCGGTTGCAAAAAGATTGGCTATATGGTTTCGTTTGTTATGGAAGTTCGGGGGAAACCCCGGCCTTTAATGAGGGATCAAAACCTTTTTGGGAGGATAACTATGAAACTTTTGAAGAAACTGGGTTTGGCATCTGCGTTGATCGCAGCACCATTTATGGCATCCACTGCGTTCGCGGGTGGTCACGGCACTTTAAAATACGTACTCGTTAGTCATGCGCCTGACAGTGACAGCTGGTGGAACACCGTCAAAAACGGCATTGCGCTTGCGGGTGATCAAATGGGTGTCGAAGTCGAATATCGAAATCCGCCAACCGGCGACCTTGCTGATATGGCACGCATCATTGAGCAAGCGGCCGCCTCGGGGCCGAACGGCATCATTACAACATTGGCTGATTATGATGTGCTGAGCGGCGCGATCAGTGCGGCGGTTGACAGTGGCATTGATGTGATCATCATGAATTCTGGCACCCCTGCGCAAGCTCGTGAAGTTGGTGCGCTGATGTATGTGGGCCAACCAGAATATGATGCGGGCCACGCGGCTGGTATGCGCGCCAAAGGTGATGGAGTTGCATCGTTCCTTTGCGTGAACCACTATATTAGTTCACCGTCTTCAACCGAGCGTTGTCAGGGCTTTGCCGATGGTCTGGGTGTGGATCTGGGCAATCAGATGATTGATTCTGGTCAGGATCCCGCAGAGATTAAGAATAAAGTTTTGGCCTATCTTTCAGCCAATCCAAACACGGACGCCGTCTTGACGCTTGGGCCGACATCTGCCGATCCTACTTTGCTGGCACTTGATGAAAATGGTATGGCGGGCGACATTTATTTTGGCACCTTCGATCTGGGTACTGAAATCGTGAAGGGTATCAAAGCCGATGTGATTGCATGGGGCATTGACCAACAGCCGTTCCTGCAGGCTTATCTGCCGGTTGTTGTACTGTCCAACTATCACCGCTACGGTGTGCTGCCTGGCAATAACATCAACTCTGGTCCAGGTTTTGTGACCAAAGATGGTCTTGAGCTGGTTGAGAAATTTGCGGGCGAATATCGCTGAACGCAAACTTTGGAAGGGCGCCTGACGGGCGCCTTTCCTTTTGAATTTTACCAAAATTTCTGGAGTTTTTTATGTCAGAGACTATACCGTCAAATGACAGTGATGAACGTATCAAATCGATGTCAACTTGGCGCAAAGCTCTGATCCGCCCGGAACTGGGTGGTATTTGTGGGACGCTACTGGTTTTCACGTTTTTCTTGTTGACTGCATTTGACAGCGGTATGTTTGGCCCGGCCGGTGTGTTGAACTGGTCTGTCGTGTCTGCCCAGTTTATGATCATAGCCGTTGGTGCGTGTCTGTTGATGATTGCCGGTGAGTTTGATCTGTCAGTCGGTTCGATGATCGGCTTTGCCGGAATGATTATTGCTATTTTCAGCATAACACTCGGTTGGCCTGTGTGGCTGGCGATTATACTTGCCTTTGTGATTTGTGTCTCATGCGGGGCGCTAAACGGCTTTATCGTGGTGCGCACTGGGTTGCCCAGTTTTATCGTCACATTGGCTTTTTTGTTTATTCTGCGTGGTTTTACGATCTTTTTCCCCCAGACATTTGAGCGCAAAACTATCATCGGTGGCATCAGGGATGCGGCTGAGGGTGATTGGCTTGCGCCATTCTTTGGTGGTAAAATTCTGACCGGGTTTTTCCAATGGCTCGGAGAGGCCGGTCTGATCGAAGTTTTTGTGCGCGGCAGTCGCAAGGGCCAGCCCATTGTCGAGGGTGTCCCGATGCTGATCGTCTGGGCCTTGGCATTGGTGATTTTCGGTCATTTTCTTTTGACCCGTACCCGGTTCGGCAATTGGATTTTTGCCGCAGGCGGCGACGCGCAGGCCGCGCGCTATGTCGGTGTGCCGGTCAACCGTGTCAAGATTTTGATGTTTATGTTTACCGCATTTTGCGCCACGGTTTTTGCCACATGTCAGGTGATGGAATTTGGCTCGGCGGGCGCTGACCGTGGTTTGTTGAAAGAATTTGAGGCCATTATTGCCGTGGTGATTGGTGGTGCGCTTCTGACGGGCGGCTACGGGTCGGTGATAGGCGCAGCCCTTGGAGCGTTGATTTTTGGGGTTGTGCAGCAGGGACTGTTTTTTGCGGGGGTGGAAAGTTCGCTGTTTCGCGTGTTTCTTGGTTTGATACTATTGATGGCGGTGATCCTAAACACCTATATCCGTCGTTTGATTACAGGGGAGCGCTAAGATGTCGGACCCGATAATAAAAATGGTGGATATCGAAAAGCACTTTGGATCAGTGATCGCTCTGGCTGGGGTGTCGTTTGACGTCAATGCCGGGGAATGCCATTGCCTGCTTGGGGATAACGGCGCGGGTAAATCGACGTTTATCAAAACTATGAGTGGCGTTCACGAACCCTCTGCGGGGCAGATTTTCTTTGAGGGTAACCCTATGCATTTCGCAGATCCACGCGATGCCATCACGGCCGGGATTGCAACAGTGTATCAAGATCTGGCAATGATCCCGTTGATGAGCGTAAGCCGTAATTTTTTCATGGGCAATGAGCCGATCCGTAAAGTGCTGGGCCTGCGGTTGTATGATCACGATTATGCCGAGCGGGTGACGTTGGAAAAAATGCACAGTATGGGGATCAATCTGCGCGGTGCGGATCAGGCGGTCGGCACCCTTTCGGGGGGGGAGCGTCAGACCGTTGCGATTGCGCGTGCGGTGCATTTTGGTGCAAAAGTTCTGATTTTGGATGAGCCGACTTCGGCCTTGGGTGTCCGCCAGACCGCCAATGTGCTTGCAACTGTCGACAAGGTGCGCAAATCGGGTATCGCAGTGGTGTTTATCACCCATAATGTGCGTCATGCGCTGGCCGTGGGCGACCGCTTTACCGTACTTAATCGCGGCAAGACGCTTGGCACCGCCAAACGGGGTGAAATCAGCCCGGAAGAATTACAGGATCTGATGGCCGGCGGCATGGAAATGGCCACGCTGGAAGGATCACTTGGTGGCACAGTTTGAAAATTACCCGCGAGCTGCCGCATAGACTTGCTTAAATCTGCTCCGAGACGGCTTTGTTGGCCTTCCGTCCCATAAGAAATTCGTTAGATAGTTGCAGCCCCAATTATATCTATATATAGCAGGGCGACGACGCGTATTGCAACGACCCAACTGACGGCCTGTATGCGCTTCACTGGTACCAGATAAAACAGAAGGACAGGAATATGCAGGTCACCGAGACACTGAATGAAGGCCTCAAACGCGGCTATACGATCGTACTCCCGGCGAGCGAGCTTGAAGCGACGGTTAATGGCAAATTGGCCGAAGCCCAACCCACCGTCGAGATGAAGGGCTTTCGCAAGGGCAAAGTGCCAATGGCTCTGTTGAAAAAGCAGTATGGTCAGCGACTTTTGGGCGAGGCAATGCAGGAAACCATCGACGGGGCGATGTCCAAGCATTTTACCGATAGCGGTGATCGTCCGGCGCAACAGCCTGACGTTAAAATGACCAATGAAGACTGGAAAGAAGGCGACGATGTTGAGGTCAAAATGAGCTATGAGGCTCTGCCGACCATTCCTGACGTGGATTTGAAATCCATTGATCTGGAAAAACTGGTGGCCAAAGCCGATGAGACCGCGGTTGATGAGGCGCTGGCCAATCTGGCTGAGAACGCCCAGGATTTTAAAGATCGCAAAAAAACATCCAAAGCCAAAGATGGCGACCAGATCGTGTTTGATTTCTTGGGTAAAGTTGATGGTGAGGCCTTTGATGGTGGTGCCTCTGAAGATTATCCGTTGGTGCTGGGCTCCAACAGCTTTATTCCCGGCTTCGAAGAGCAGTTGATCGGCGTCAAGACTGGCGCAGAAAAAGATGTGGTTGTCACTTTCCCTGAAGAATATGGCGCCGCGCATCTGGCCGGTAAAGAGGCTGTGTTCAGCTGTATCGTAAAAGCCGTGAAAGAGCCGGTTCCAGCTGAGATCAATGACGAGTTGGCCACCAAGTTCGGTGCCGAAGATCTGGCCGGTCTCAAGGTTCAAATTGGCGAACGCATCGAGGCCGAATACGCAGGTGCGGCGCGCGCGGTGATGAAACGGGCTTTGCTTGATGCGCTGGATGACAAGGTCAAATTCGAATTGCCACCCTCCATGGTCGAAACCGAAGCAGGCCAGATTGCGCACCAACTGTGGCATGAAGAAAACCCTGACGTGCAGGGCCATGATCACGATCCAGTTGAAACCACGCAAGAGCACAGAGATCTGGCGGAGCGCCGGGTACGTTTGGGTCTTTTGTTGGCCGAAATGGGCCAGCGCGCGGAAGTGCAGGTCAGCGATGCTGAAATGCAGCAAGCGGTGATGACACAAGCCCGTCAGTACCCGGGCGAAGAGCGTCAGTTTATGGAGTTTGTGCAGAGCAATGAGCAGATGCAGCAACAGATGCGTGCGCCAATCTTTGAAGACAAAGTGGTCGATTATGCGTTTGAGCTGGCCAATGTGACAGAGAAAGCAGTCACTAAGGACGAACTGGAAAAGATTGTAGAAGCTCTCGAAAGCGAATAGCGCTTATTGCGGTTGTGTAATGGAAAAGGCCCGCCCTTCATCAGGGGAGGGCCTTTTTATGTTGTCACTGCAGTCTGAGTATACTGGGCGAGAAAGGGTGCTTTTGACGCTAGTCGCGGATGCCGGAAAACCGAACCTGCCAATCGGCGATTTCGTCATCGGTGATTTTTCGAAACGTCACCTCGGGCACTTTAAAGGCATGGCCTGCGGGCAGGGCGGAAAGTGCCGCGCTGACATCAAGCGGCCAGCTGTGGTCGTCGCTGTGCATTGTGGCCATCAAACTGGCGGCAGCATCGGGAATGAAAGGCTCGGACAGCACTGCGTAAA
>Ga0114998_10003501_pt1 | contig 11614 bp, 10 predicted proteins | sample ArcticOcean_MG_C_5_FD_87044 | JGI IMG/M metagenome (GOLD analysis project Ga0114998, IMG submission 87044) | Marine microbial communities from western Arctic Ocean - ArcticOcean_MG_CB4_138 | ecosystem: Environmental > Aquatic > Marine > Oceanic | place: Arctic Ocean: Canada Basin | collected...
TTTAATTTTTTTTTTTTTTTTTTTTTTAATAAATTATTATATTTAAATTTATAAAAATTGTTAATAAAAATTAAATTTTTTTTTTTTTTTTTTTTTTTTGACACTTTTTTTTGAGAAATATTGTTTATATTAATTTGATCCACAGGAGCTGTGTTTGCTATTTTTCTTTCTTCATTCTCCGTAATAGCTTTTTTGGCTATAAAGGATTTTTTGGGTTTAATTTCATTTATCTCTACAAAAGGAAATTCAAAAGATAATTCCAATTCTTTAGCTATGCTTTCAGAAATTAAGACTTTATAAAAATTGTCATATTTAATTTTTTTTTTTATATTAACTTCTAAAAATTTTTTATTATTAGGATTAACAATATTTATTTTAACACCTGTTTTAAGCTTGTCGTGAGAAACAAAAAAAATTTCATTTTCTAAATTAGTAGGAATGTTTTTTTCTATATATGCAAAACCACTAGCTGAATATCCGGGTTTTTTAATAAAATTTGTAGAATAATTCGTACACGATATCGACAAAAAAAATAAAAAAATTAAATTAAATTTCATTTTTAAAATGATTTTTTAGAGTACAAACCGCCAGAGCAAATCTCAAAGATCGATTCCAGTTTAAAATTTTTTCATAATTACTGTACACTAAATAGGCGGGTGTATAAGTATTTGAACCAGGTATTATGTCTTTATCAGGTGTTATAATAGCTGCTTCTAAATTTTCATCAATTTTAAGGTTGTTGTAATTTTTTATATATTTTTTAAAATATTTTACTTTTTTTTTGTTTTTAATATTTCTGGCAGAAGAATTAAGAAATTTACTTGAAATACTTTTGTTTAAATTTATCTTTGTAAAACATGGAATATTTTTTTTCCATCCAATTTTACTAAGATAATTTGCTGCGGAAGCAAAAGAGTCTTCAGTCTTTTTTAATTCTATTGTGGTGTTTTTGTTGTAGTCAATTGCATAATTTTTAATTGTCCTTGGCATAAACTGAAAGTTTCCAAAAGCTCCTGCCCAAGAACCAAATAATATTTTTTTATCTATAATTTTTTGGTCTACGAGTTTTAATAAAATTATTAATTCTTTTGTAAAAAATTCACTTCTTCTTTTATCAAAACTTAAGGTGGCCAATGAAGAAACAATATCCATTTTACCTAGATAATTTCCGAAATTAGTTTCAATGCCCATAAGAGCTAACAATAATTCTTTTTCGATTAAAAATTCTTTTTCAATTTTATCTATTGTTGATTTTTCTTTTTTGTACAAAGCTATACCTTTTTTAACTTTTCTTTTATTCGTTCTTTTTTTTATATACGTATAAGTATCTTCATAAAATTCAGGTTGAAATCTATCGTAACCAATAACCTTTGGTAAAAAAATCACATCTAACATTACTTCATCAACAACTTTTTTTGAAACGCCGGACATTATGGCTTTTGTTTTAAAATTCTCCACCCACGTATCAAACTCAGGATTGTTTGCAAAAACACTAGTCTGTGAAAAAAATAAAATTATTAAAATATAAATACTTATTAAGTTTTTAAGCATTTTTTTAATTAACATAAAAAAAAACTCAAAACTACAAAGAATAGATTAATCGATATTGTTATTTAGTCATATTAATAGTAATAAGACTTATTAATTACAGGAGAGGTGGCTGAGCGGTTGAAAGCACTGGTCTTGAAAACCAGCGACGGGGCAACTCGTCCGTGGGTTCGAATCCCACCCTCTCCGCCATTTAAATCTTAAAACTTTTAAATAAATTTAGTATTTTTTTATCATTGAATTTCAAAATAGTTTTTTTATTAAAATAAAAATTATAAATATCTTCATCGTTACAATTTAAAAATTCATCTAATTTTAAAAGTTTTAAAATATCTAGAGTATTTATTACAGAATTAACAAATGAAGTTAATAATATATCCATTTCTTTAGTGCCTCTATAAGCTGAACGGTATTTAATTTTTTTTTTTAATATTTCTAATTCATTCATTGTCATTTTATAATATACATCAATAAATGAACATAATTAATAAAAAGGTTTTTTTGTTTTCGAATATAGAGGAAGTTCCTGGAGTTGGTAAAAAAATATCAAAATATCTTAAAAAAAAAAAGATTGAAAAAATAAATGATTTACTTTGGGATTTGCCATATTCTCTTATAGACAGATCAAATTCAACAACTTTAGATAAGTTAGAAATAGGAAAAATTTTTACAGTAAAAATTAAAGTAGTAAAATACAACTTTCCTAGAATTAGAAATCTTCCGAATAAAATTATATGCAAAGATGAATTTGGAGAAATTGATTTAATATTTTTCAATAGTCGTGAAGGATATATAAGAGCTATTTTGCCCTTAGAGACATGGGTTACCGTAAGTGGCAAGATCAATTATTTCAGAAATAAATATCAAATGACGAACCCAAGCCACATTACTAAAGTTGAGAATTTTGATTATGTTAAAAGTGTAACCCCTAAATATTCACTTACAGAAGGATTAACAGAGAAGACATACAGAAAGATAATAGAAAAAGTATTAAATCAAATACCTGAAATTGATGAATGGCATAAAGAAAGTTTTATTAAAAAAATGGGTTTCTTGAGTTGGAATAAGTCAATAAAAAATTTACACAATCCAAATTCTGAAAAAGACTTAAATTCAATATTTTTAAAAAGAATTGCTTACGATGAAATATTTGCAAACTTACTTTTTCTCTCAAATAATAGAAATAAAATTAAAAAAATTAAAAAAAATAAAAAAAAATTTACGAATACTTATTCTTTTCAATTAATTAAAAGTTTACCTTACCAATTAACAGATGGACAAAAAAAAATTATTAAAGAAATTGATGTTGATCTTCAGTCTAATTTAAGAATGTTTAGAGTTTTACAAGGGGATGTCGGTTCTGGTAAAACTATAGTGGCAATGGTGTCTGCTTTAAATACAGTTGAAGCGGGCTATCAATGTGGCTTGATGGCCCCTACTGCAATTTTAGCAGAACAACATTATCGACTATTAAATAAGCTAATTACTAATTCTGGTTTAGATATTAAGATTAAATTATTGACTGGCAAAACGGACCTCAAAAATAGAAAAAAAATATTAGATGAATTACAGAATAGAGAAATTGATTTTTTAATTGGTACGCATGCATTGTTTCAAAAAACTATTTTATTTAATAAATTAGGATTAATCATTGTAGATGAACAACATAAATTTGGCGTGCAACAGAGGATTAAATTTGCAAAAAAAGGTGGGATTAATTGTGATGTTCTGCTCATGTCAGCAACACCAATTCCTCGAACTATGATGATGTCTATTTATGGAGATATGGATACTTCAAAACTAGAGGAAAAACCAATGAATCGACAAAAGATTTTAACATTAAGCAAACCAGAAAAAAAGATTGATGAACTTTGGCCGTTCCTTACAAAAAAAATTAAAAATAAAGAACAGATATTTTGGGTTTGTCCGTTAATTGAAGATTCAAAAAAACTTGATTTTTCTTCAACTACTAAAGTTTATAAAATGATAAATAAAAAATTTCCAAACAAAGTTGGACTTATACATGGGGCTTTAAATCAAGAAGAAAAAGAAGTAGTTCTAAAAAAATTCTTAAATAATGAAATTTCGATCTTAGTTGCTACAACTGTTATTGAGGTAGGAGTAGATTTTCCTAATGCCACCGTAATAATTATTGAAAATTCTAATAAATTTGGTTTGGCCCAGCTTCATCAATTAAGAGGTAGGATTGGTAGAGGCACTAAGTCAGGCACATGTATTCTGCTTTTTAAAAACCAATTAAGTCAAAATGCAAAAAAAAGAATTCAAATTTTAAAATCTTCAGATGATGGTTTTTACATAGCAGAAGAGGACATGAAGCTGCGTGGTTACGGTGATATAATAGGTTTTAAACAAAGTGGAATGAAACTATTCAAAATAGCAGACCCTGTTCATCACGAGGATCTTTTTAAAATAGCCGAAGAAAATATAAATAGTCTGAGCATTGATGAATTAAACGATTCTAAGTACGATTTTTTACTTAAATTGTTTGATAAAGTTGATCTTGTTGATGAAGAAAGAGTTTCTTCTTAGTTTCAAGAAGAAGTTCCAGCTGAAACGATAAATTTTGAAGCTTCTTCAAAAGACATATCAAGATAAATTAAATCTTTTTTAGGAACCATTAACAAAAAACCGCTCGTAGGATTAGGAGTTGTCGGAACAAAAACATTTGTCAAATCCTCGTTGGTTTTTTTTGAAATTTCACCTGTATTATCTTTTGTGGAAAAACCAACAACCCAAATACCTTTTCTTGGATATTCAAGAATAACAACACTTTTTTTAGAGCTGTTTGACTGAGTAAAAGATTCGGTTAACTGACCAACAGCAGAATATATAGTTCTTAGAATTGGAATTTTTTTTAAAATATTATTAAAAATTTCTAAAAATTTTTTCCCTAAAAAAGACAAAGATAAACCGCCGATTATAGTTATGAGAATAATTGTAATTAGAATTTCTATTCCAGGAATATCAAAGGGTAAATAACTATTAGGATTTATTTTTTTAGGTAAAAAACTAGAAGAAATTCTTATTATAAATAATGTTAAATATATAGTAATGCCAATTGGTATAAGAACGATTGCACCAGTTATGAAGTAGTTACGTAATCTTATTAATATAGATTTTTTAGCTTTATCAGACATTAGTGCTAACTAGAGTAAATAATAAAGAGTAATAATGATATAAAAATTGCAATTAATATTTTATTATTTAAAATCATATAAATAATTATTATATGAAAAATAACATAAATAGAAGAAAATTTATTGAACTATTTAGCTGTGGGTGTTGCAGTTTGATCTTACCATCTTGTAGTACGGTACCTATTACCAAAAGACGACAACTTTCTATTTATCCTGAGGGGGCTATAAATAATTCTGCAGCTAAAGCTTATGAAAGTTTTAAATCAAAAAATAAGTTAATTACGTCGGGCAAACAACTAGATTCAATTAAAAAAATTGGTAATAGAATAGAATTTGCTGTCTCAAATTTTTTTTTAAAAGAAAATGGTAAAGATCCAACAAGTGATTTTCAATGGGATTACATTTTGGTAAACAACGATAAGGTAAAAAATGCCTGGTGTATGCCTGGAGGAAAAATTGCTGTTTACACAGGAATATTAAAAATAACTCAAAATGAAAATGCGCTTGCAGCTGTTATGGGTCACGAAATAGCTCACGCTGTTGCTAAACACTCTGTGGAAAGAGCAAGTCAGGCACTTACAGTCAACATAGGTACTCAAGTAGCTGATATTTTTTTAGGAGGAGCTATTAACAGAACAAGAAGTACTATTGGTCAATCAAGTGGGATGGATATTTTTCAGTTAGGTATTTTCAATCCATTTGGCAGAAAACAAGAAACAGAAGCTGATTATTTAGGGTTAATTTTTTCATCTTTGGCTGGGTACGATGTCAGAGAAGCTGCCAAGCTTTGGGAAAGAATGTCTGAAGACAACAAGGGTAAGGAACCACCTCAGTTTATGAGCACGCATCCGTCTAGTAAAAATAGAATAATTAATTTAAATAAATGGGTTACAGAAGTTATTGTGAAGTACCCACCAATAAAAAGAATTTAAGAATGGTGAGCCCTGATGGACTCGAACCATCGACAGTCTCCTTAAAAGGGAGATGCTCTACCAACTGAGCTAAGGGCCCTAAAGAAAATTTGTTTTATATATAAAATACAAAGAATTCAAACAAAAATTTAACTAATTAAAACTTATCAATGTACCTATTGTAGAAGTTATTAAATGTTCCTTTTTTAATCTCTTTTCTTATTTCGCTCATAAATTGCTGATAAAAATTAATATTATGGAGAGAAATTAGCATAGAAGCTAAAATTTCATTTGTTTTTATTAAATGATTTAAATAGCTTTTGGAATAAACATTTAAACTTCTGATTGATGTCTTTTCATCTAATGGTGATTTGTCCTTTTGATATTTTGCATTTCTTAAATTTACTTTACCTTCCCAAGTGAAAGCTAATCCAGTTCTGCCTGATCTAGTAGGCATAACACAATCAAACATATCAATACCACTCTTTACAGCTCCTAAAATATCTGAAGGTGTTCCGACGCCCATTAAGTATCTAGGTTTGTTTTTAGGCATATAGCTCACTGTTTTATTTAAAATATTAAACATTTGTTCTTGGTTCTCACCTACAGCTAAACCTCCCATGGCATAACCATCAAAGTCAATGGATGTAAGTTTTTCTAAACTGTCTAGTCTGAGATTTCTATCTAGACCTCCTTGAACAATTCCAAATAAAGCTTTTTTTTTATTGTTTCCGAATTCAGTTTTACATCGCTTGGCCCAATTAGTTGATATTTCTATAGCACTAATTAATTTTTCTTTTTCATTAGTTAGTTTTGGACACTCGTCAAGGACCATTAATATATCTGAATTAATAGATTTTTGTATCTGAATACTTTTTTCAGGACTTAGAACAAATTTTTTTCCGTCTAAATGAGAAGAAAAAACTGCCCCTATATTAATGTCAATCTTATTTAATTTTGCTAAAGACATAATCTGAAAACCACCAGAATCGGTTAAAATTGGTTTTTGCCAATTCATAAATTTATGCAGCCCACCAAAGATGTCAAGAATATTTGTACCGGGTCTAATCATTAAGTGATAAGTGTTTCCCAGTATAATTTGAGTTCCAGTAGACAAGAGATCTTCTGCAAAAATTCCTTTAACAGTACCTAAGGTTCCAACTGGCATAAAAGCAGGAGTGTCAATGAAGCCTCTATGTGTGGAAATTATTCCCAACCTAGCTTTTTCATCTTGAGTTATTAACTCAAATGAAAACTCCGATACTTTCATTCAATTTATTTTTTTGATCTTAAAGAAATAATTTTATCAGGATCTTCTACTGAACCGCTTGATCCTTCTCCTTTTTTAATTTTATCAATTAATTCCATTCCTTTTATAACTTTTCCAAAAGCACTGTAGCTTCTATCCAGGTGTGGAGCTGATTCAAAAACAATAAAAAATTGACTATTTGCGCTATTAGGATCTGCAGATCTAGCCATAGATAAAACTCCTTTATTATGAGCAACATCACTAAATTCAGCTTTAAGATTTGGTAGATCAGAACCTCCGGTCCCTGCTAGATCTAAATTATAGTCTGGTGAATTAGAATTTCCAAATTTTACATCTCCTGTCTGTGCCATAAATCCACTTATGACTCTATGAAAGACAACACCATCATATTTTCCTTCATTAGCTAACGTTTCAAATCTTTTAACATGATTTGGTGCTATTTTAGGATAAAGTTCTATTTCAACGTCTCCATCTTTTAATTTTAAAATCATTTTTTTCTCCTCTGTGTTTGCATTGTTTATGGTTAAAAATAAAACTAGTAAAAAAAGCAATAATTTTTTCATTATATTTTTTCTTTCACTGATTTAATAACAGATTTTGTTACAAATTGAGCTATGTTACCTTTCAATTTAGCTATTTCTTTAACAAATTTTGATGAAATAATTTGATTTGCTACATCTGACATTAAAAAAATTGTTTCAATATCCTTGTTTAGTTTCTTGTTCATGCCAGCAAGCTGAAATTCGTATTCAAAATCAGAAACTGCTCTCAGACCTCGAATGATAATTGAAGCATTATACTTTTTACATAAATTAATAGTTAATGTATTAAACGGAATAACTATAATTTTTTTTTTATTTAGTTTGAGGTCAGAAAAAAGAGATTTTTTTATTATTTCAATTCTTTTGTCAATTGGGAAAAAATAATTTTTATTTTTTGTATTTGTTGTTGCAACTATTAGCCTGTCACAAAGCTTTAATGACTTTTGTATTACGTCGGCATGACCTAATGTGATTGGGTCAAAAGTTCCAGGATAAATTGCAGATCTCATTTTTAATTAATATTATTTTCAATTTTAATAGCTGAAACAACCTTCTCTACACCAGAAAGTTTTTTTATAGTTACGCCTTGAGTGTTTCTACCTGCAACACGAATTCCTTTAACGGCACATCTCATAACACTACCTTTGTCAGTGGATAATATAATTTCATCATTTTCTTCAACAACTAATGTTGCGGCAACATCACCATTTCGTGGTGAATTAATAATTCCTATAATACCTTTACCACCTCTGTTAGTCACACGATACTCTAAAAAAGAAGTACGTTTACCATAACCTTTTTCAGTTATAGATAAAATAAATTTATTTAATCCATTTTTAATTTGTTCATTTTTTTTAATAATCTTGCTGTTAATTTGCGGAGAATCTAATATAGATAGAGAAATAACTTTATCATTTTCTGATAATTGAATTCCTTTAATTCCTTTTGATGATCTTCCCTTAAACAGTCTAAGTTTCTTTGCCATAAAACGAATACATTTTCCATTTTTTGTACTTAACATAATGTCTTGATCATCTCTGCAGATTTTTACACCAACAATTTTGTCATTTGTTTCTAGCTTCATGGCAATTTTTCCATTTGCATTGATATTAGCAAAATCTTCTAAGCTATTTTTCCTTACATTTCCATTTGCAGTTACGAAAACAACTAATAAATTTTTCCAAAGATTTTCATCTTCTGGAAGGGGCATGATTGAGCTAATTGTTTGATGGCTCTTCAAAGGTAAAATGTTGAATATAGATTTTCCCTTTGAACTGGGAGTACCTTCAGGAATTTTCCAAGCTTTAATTTTAAAAGCTAATCCTTCGGAAGAGAAGAATATGACTGGTGTATGTGTGTTAGCGGTAAAAATCTGAACTACAAAATCTTCATCTCTTGTAACAATATTGCTTTTTCCTACACCTCCCCTTTTTTGAGCTTTTAGGCTCTCAAGAGGACTTCTCTTAATATAGCCCTGATTAGTAATATTAATGACGACAAACTCTTTTTGAATAGTTTCTTCAATACTATAGCTTAAAACCGCATCAGTAATTTTAGTTCTTCTTGCTACTGCAAATCGGGTTTTAATCTCTGCAAGTTCTGCACTTATTACTTTATAAAGCTCTTTTTTTGAATTTAAAATCTTATTATATTCAATAATTAAATCAGACAATTTATTTAACTCAGATTCTATTTCACCAATACCGTAAGCAGTTAATTTTTGAAGTCTTAATTCTAAAATTGAATTTACCTGTTCTTCTGAAAGAACGTAACTCGTGGGGTTCTTTTTCTTTTCTATTAAAACAATTAATTTAATACTTTTTTTAATTTTCCATTTTTTAGATAAAATATTTTTCTTAGCTGTCTCCGTATCTTTGGAATTTTTAATAATTTTTATAACTTCGTCAATATTTTCGACTGCAGTGGCAATACCTATTAAAATATGTGCTCTTTCCTCAGCTTTTTTCAAATCAAACTTAATTCTTTTTGTTAAAGTCTCTTCTCTAAATTTAACAAACTCAGCAATAAATTCTTTTAAATTAAAAATTTTTGGCTTGTTGTCTACTATTGCTAATGTGTTGAAACCAAAAGAATTTTCAATGCTTGTTAATTTATACAATTGTCTTCTTATAGTTTCTCCTTCAACACCTCTTTTTAATTCTATAACAACTCTAATTCCCTCTCTGTTAGATTCATCTCTTATATCGCTAATGCCTTCAATTTTTTTCTCTCTCGCTAGCTGTGCAATTCTTTCGACTAAAATAGATTTATTGATTTGGTATGGAATTGATTTAATTATTAGCATCGACCTGTCATTTTTTAGAATCTCTTCTTCGATTTCACCTCTAATTTTAAAAGACCCTCTTCCTTTGTTGTAGCCTTGTTTAATAATCTCAGTACCAATAATCACTCCACCAGTTGGGAAATCTGGGCCCGGTATATGTTTCATTAATTGAGCAATAGTAATATCTTTATTGGCTATGTATGCATTTGTTGCGTTTATAACTTCTCCCAAATTGTGTGGCGGAATACTTGTTGCCATTCCAACAGCGATACCACCAGCTCCATTAACTAAAAGGTTTGGATATTGAGATGGTAAAACAACAGGCTCTCTTTCAGTCTCGTCATAGTTATTTCTGTACGCTACAGTATTTTTTTCTAGATCTTCAGTTAAGAATTTAGCAATTTTTCCCAACTTTGTTTCTGTATAACGCATTGCAGCAGGAGGATCTCCATCTATTGATCCAAAATTTCCTTGACCTTCAATCAAAGGTAGACTCATAGAAAAATCTTGAACTAATCTTACAAGAGCATCATAAACTGATTGGTCTCCATGTGGGTGATATTTACCTATTACATCTCCGACTATTCTTGCGGATTTTCGAAAAGGTTTAGACCAATCGTAACCTCCTTTGTACATGGCAAAAATTATCCTTCTGTGAACTGGTTTAAGACCATCACGAACATCAGGTAAAGCTCTGCTAACAATTACGCTCATAGCGTAAGAAAGATAAGATGAGCTCATCTCATCAGATACTAAAATAGGTTTAAAAGAATTGTTTTTTTCGACTGTTATGTTTTCCATGAAATCTAGAAGGGAATTTCATCATCCAAATCGTTATTTACTGTCTGAAAATTATCTTCAGGTAAAGAACTCTTGTTTTCAGAAACTAAATTTGAACTTTCACTTTTACTTTTGCCATCCAACATTGTTAAAGTAGAATTGTATCCTTGAAGAACAACTTCCGTTGAGTACTTGTCTTGACCCGAGGATTCATCTTTCCATTTTCTTGTGGTCAATGCGCCTTCTAAATAAATATTTGCACCTTTTTTTAAGTATTGTTGAACAACATTAACAAGCCCTTCATTAAAAATTACTACTCTGTGCCACTCTGTCTTTTCTTTTCTTTCTCCAGAAGATTTATCTTTCCATGATTGACTTGTGGCTACGCTAAGTCTTGCGACACTTTTACCGTTAACCATTTGTTTGATTTCAGGATCAGCTCCCAGTCTTCCTATTAATATTACTTTATTTACGCTGCCTGCCATAATTTTATTGTTAGTATGTGATTTGTTATTTAATAACAATTAAAATTATATCATATAAACAACTTAATTATAAGACGATTATTGATAAGGTGTAAAAAAATGTTGAAAAAAATCATTATAAAAGGTGCAAAAGAACACAATTTAAAAAATATTTCAGTAGATGTTCCAAAAGATAAACTAGTTGTAATTACAGGGTTGTCTGGGTCAGGTAAATCTTCTTTAGCTTTTGATACTATCTACGCTGAAGGACAGAGAAGATATGTAGAAAGTTTGTCAGCTTACGCGCGCCAATTTTTAGATAAAATGAAAAAACCAAAAGTAGATCTTATAGAAGGATTGAGCCCTGCTATATCCATAGAACAAAAAAATACATCTAAAAATCCAAGATCTACCGTAGCAACTGTTACAGAAATCTATGACTACATGAGAGTCTTGTATGCTAGAGTTGGTGTTCCCTACTCTCCATTCACAGGGAAGCCTATTGTCTCTCAATCGGTTAGTGAAATGGTGGATAAAATTAAAACATTGCCAAAAAGCAACACTATTTTTTTACTTGCGCCTATAGTTAGAGGGAGAAAAGGAGAATATAAAAAAGAAATTTTAAATTATAAAAAAAGAGGATTTCAAAAAATAAAA
>Ga0114998_10003504_pt1 | contig 11611 bp, 5 predicted proteins | sample ArcticOcean_MG_C_5_FD_87044 | JGI IMG/M metagenome (GOLD analysis project Ga0114998, IMG submission 87044) | Marine microbial communities from western Arctic Ocean - ArcticOcean_MG_CB4_138 | ecosystem: Environmental > Aquatic > Marine > Oceanic | place: Arctic Ocean: Canada Basin | collected...
ACTTTGAAGCTTGAATTGGAAAAACTGAGTTATCAGTACAGAAACCCTAAACCCTAAACCGTATTGACCGCAGAAAAACTGTTCTAAACTTCCCTACTATTGAGACTGTATACTTTTCAATAACATAGTAATAATAAGCGCTATAAATAATACATCAATCAATAAATCAAATCGAACGCAATGATGATGCCTGAATCAGCAGAGAGCGGGATTACGCGCGAACGCGTGGCAGTGATCGGTCAGTTCTTCGTAGAACTCGCAGTGAGTCGGAAAGATCTTAAAACAGGTGATTTGATAGACTTAGGACGTAACGATAACGGTACTACTACTACTACTACTACTCATAAGCGCTCGAAAGGAAAAGAGGAAGATGATGATGATGAAAAAGATGATGATGATTTATTGAGTGATAACGATGAGCAAAGGGAAACAAAGCAAAGAAGAACGCGAGCGAGGAAATATCTGGAACGATTGAAGAGTTTGGTAGTCGTTACGTTCGTGCAATACGTGAACGCGAGTCAGGACGGCGCGATCGCCAGAGTGCGAGCGTATTTACCAAAGCTTTTTTTTGAGGCCAAAACAAGATTAGCCAGTGATGATGACGACGATGATGATGATGATGAAGCAGAGCGAACGATGCAGCGAGAGATTAAGGGCAACAAAGAAGCGATTAGGTTCGTGTTCATGCACGCGTGGGAGTCGTCGACGCGGACGACGAGGAAAAATAGACTACTGCTAAGGAAGAATAATAGGAACGATAGCGATAGCGATGGTGATAACGCGGACGCGGATGATTGTGGTGGAAAGAGATTGAATCGAGTTTGTGGAGTTTTATCGTGTTCAATGCACGAGAGAGACGATAAAGGGACTTTGAAATCACAGCTAGAGAAATTAAGGCCCGAGCGTCAAAAGGATTCAAAGTTACCTACGATCGAGAGAGATGATCAAAGGTTTCCATGCCCTGGGGATTTACCGGCGTTAGCGCTCGAGAACATTATTCGAAACGTCGATTCGAGGACGTACGCGAAATTGCAGCAGGTTTCCAGAGGGTTTAGGGCGTGTATGGATATGCAATCGCCTGGATTAGCTCTGACGTTACATCCGCATCAGAGAGCGGCTTTGGCGTGGATGCGCATGCGAGAGAGAAGGAATTCGTTAGAGCCAGTAATCGAACCCGGGTACGTTGAACTTTTTGCAAAACGAGTCGTCGCATCAGCAACGAAGAGGAATAGTGAGAATTATTGTTCTGATGATGACGATGAAGACGTAAATGATGATGATTTGATGCCGTTCTATCTCAACGCGAGTACTGGCGCTATTTCGCGCAAGCCCCCACGTTTTTATAACGATTCATGCGGTGGCGCTTTGTGCGACGAACCAGGTTTAGGTAAGACGGTCACCGTTTGTGCATTAATATTAGCGACAATTGGGAGCAAACCACCGCCACCAAAAGGAACTATTGCGAAAGTTGAAGAATCGAGCGCTGCTACTATTACTACTGATACTGATACTACTTTTAATAAAGCGGGTTATTCGTATTACATAGATGAACCGGCGTTTGAGGAGAATTCCTCGCTCAGCGGCGACGACGACGTTGATATTCATCATCGCGTTGACAACCAAAACAAAACTCCAAATCAGAAAACAATCACGCCAACGACAAATTTGCGCCGCTCGAGAAGAAGCGGCGCTGGAACACCCCTTGGTCTGTACGCCAACCTTGAGAAGAAAGGTATGCTCGTAGGTACTTTACCGACGCTCGGGTCATATACGAAAGATAACAAATTCGGTCGCGGGAAAAACTACGACGAATTATATTTCAAAGAAGATGTTTCAGAATGGTCCTCGCCTCCGGGCTATTATTTTCAGAATAAAAAGGTCAAACTCGACGACGATGATAGGGAAAGTTTCAGAAGAAATACTCGCTTTTTCATCCAAGCGTTTAAATTATCGTACGCAAGAAGTGGCAAAGTAGTTACTCAAGACGTTATTGAGTTCATTCTACAAAATACGGGCGAAATATCACAATTTAAACAACTCGTCATTCCACCGTATCGACGAAACGATGATCAGCCGTTAGTTTTAGACGCGTTTAATATGATTCGCGTCGCTTCTTCTAAATCGCAGTCTGGATATGGTTTTGGTCCACCAACTTTGATTCCAAATAGTAATAATAATAGTAATATAGAAGAAGGCGATTATCTCGTCTTGGATAAGCGAGCGCTCCACCAAGCGTGGCTTGAGATTGAACGCGAAGACAGTGGATTCAAAGTACCGCTTTTACAAAAACTAGATAATCCTACGATTGTTGGCGGGAAGAAGATTTATTTATCAAAAGCAACTTTGATCATCGTCCCTCAGGCGCTCATATCGCATTGGCTCGAACAAATCGCGTTTTGTCGCGGTGTACGAACAGTTGATGAAGGAGCGCCTAAAATTATCGTCGTCGAGAAACGCGAACATTCTTCTCAGCAGAAAAGAGTCGAACGACAAAATCACTACGGATTGGGTGGATACGTCAAAAATTTATCGAGCATTATCGAACTTCAAAGGATTTCAGATTTATCTAAAGGATATTTAGAGGAATTATTGGAGGCTGATATCGTCATCGTCGCATTATCCTCCCTTTCGGGAGAGTTTGGAAAAAAGGACTCGGCTTTGCATCAAATCCATTTTAACCGAATAGTTTTAGACGAAGGCCACCAAATCGGTGCCTCTTTGGCTTTATCGAACAGACTTAACGTCATGACAAGTCTTTTGTCGCATTCGAAATGGCTTATGACCGGTACTCCAACGCCGGCGACGTTTCGCGGCGCAACTGTGGCACATTTGCAACCTTTACTCGGTTTTCTTAAACAAGATCCTTTTGGTTCAAACGCTAGACTTTTCTCAAGTTTGATCTCAAAGCCGCTCGAACAAAGTAAGAACAAAATTAAAAAGAAAGATGAATCTACCACGGCGCTATATGCGCGCGCAGAAGCCGCGCGCGTTCTTTTGGAACTTCTTCAACGCATTATGGTTCGTACGTGTAAGACGCACATAAGGCTTCCTTCGGTTCGGAAAATTACTCACTCTGTGCCTTTTACGAAACAGCACGCTTTATCGTATAATCGCATGGTTTCTCACGTTCAGAGATCGATGCTTTTAGCCGATTGGTTCGATCCTAATCACGAGCAGAGTTTGCTCAGGGCGAATAATGCTCAGGAAGCGAGACAGACGGTGATTAACTTGCGCGAGGCGGCTTGCGTGATTGGCGACATGCCTTTAACTTATTCCAACGACGAAATCGATGAAGCCGAACGAGATTTGCGCGTACATCTGGCAGAAAAGTTATGTATCAAAGATTTAGCAAGACAGCAAGTGATGATTAATCGCGTATTACCTGCAATGACGCGATTTGAGTTCCCTTGTGATTGTTGCGGCATTTTAGCGTATTTACCGCTCGTAACTCCGTGCGCGCACGTCTTATGCGTCGAATGCGTACAGAATGAAAGCTCGAATCCAGGTGCAGATATTACGAATGGTGATGTGGTTACTGCTAATAATAGAAGAAAGATAGAAACGCTTCCCTCGGGCGTTCGCCGAGCACCTCGCAGTTGCGCGAAATGTGGTTGCCCCTACAAAATGCAAGACGCAACGCCTCGCGAGGACAATCCGATGCCATGTCAGCCAGTGCCACAAGATCTCATCGAGCTGCAATGTTCGTACATTCAAAGAGGGTGGACAGTAAACTTCAACGATGAGCGTTCTTCGCATGAGAGCTCAAAGGCTGAGTTTTTACTCGAGCGATTGAGATCGTTGAACATCGCCGTCACAAAAGTAGAGTTGGAAAACTTTGAGGCAAACGAGAGATTTTTCAAAGATCAACTCGTGCGTGAAAATAATAATCCAAACAACGGCGGCGGCCAAGTAAATAACATTAATGCTCAAGCTCCTTCTTTGCCGGCTGCGAAATATGAAGCGCCCGTCCGCAAACGCGACGTAGACTTTTCATTTTCTGTAAAGAAACTTCCAAAAGTTGTCGTGTTTAGCTCGTTCAAGACACACTTACACGTCGTCGACGTTTGCTTGACAGAAGCTCGAGTTCCTTTTCAATCACTTTCGAGACAAGGCTATAGTCGAACAGAAAAGGATGCCGCATTGACGCAATTTCGGGACGATCCGGATTGTCCACTTTTGCTCTTAGATAGGTCTGCTGCTGAAGGTTTAGATCTCTCGTTCGTTAGTCGAGTATTTTTAATGGAGCCGCTTGAAAATGAAAGTTTAGAAGAGCAAGTGATTTCTCGCGCTCATCGCATGGGACAAAAAGGAATCGTTTACGTCGAAGTTTTGGTCGCGCGCGGCACGGCTGAAGAAACGTTACTCGAAGCGCGAGCGGAATTTTTGAAATGGGAGAACAAGAAAAAAACGACGACGACGAGAAATAAAGAAAACGACGAAGGCGAAGAAGAAGAAAATGTAGTAGTAGTATTAGAAAATAGTATCATGGAAGAAGTCAATCGGTCTGGACGGCGCGTGTTAGAAAAACTATCATTAGCTGATATTGACGAAAGCGCTTTCCCAAAATCTCACGAGGAAGATTTCTTTTCTTTGAAGAAGAAAGCTGCGGTTGAAATTGCCGCAGACGTTACAGTAGAAAAAGATGATGACGACGATGATGACGCTTGGCGAATATTAGTGAAATCAGCTCTTGGCACGACGCACGAGGTGAAATTAAAAAATAAGGATGCAACTACAATCGCTGAACTTCGGAAACTATGCGTTGATGCGGCAAACATTTCGGAGGACGAGCGTCCGATTGTCGAATGCGGAATACCGATGCGAAGTTGCGAAAATTTACCTAAAACTTGCGCGATTGGTCTTTTGGGTGTACGAGATCGCGATATCGTGAATGTTATCACGGCTTCATCCGTTATCATAGCGGCGGCATCAAAAAAGACGACGACGACGGCGGCAGATGATGAAGATCCAGAAACGGTGGCGGCGAATAATGGCAACGACAATTACATTCAGCGACAACACCAACAGCAACAACCAAATAGTACTAAACGCAAAAAAAATCCCGACGTTCGCGACGACGTCGCTGATGCAAAGCTTCGACGTAAATTGAACGGAATTTTACCAGATTCTGAAATTGCGACTTCGCGCATGCTCGACGATCCCGATGGTGGTAATAACAATAATGGAGACGATTTCTTGTCGCGACAAAGAGAAGGCATGGCGCAATCGGCTGCCGTATTATTGCGCGCTACGCAAGGCGGAGCGTCTTCTGATTTGCGCGATGAACTTTCAAAAGCCGTCGATGAACGAATGATCGAAACCGAAGGGAGGCAAAAAGTCGCCGCGGCGTTGAATAATCAATACACGATTTCGCCGTTACCGAACGATATCTCAAAACGTCTCAGAGCGACTTATACAATCGCTCGCGAGCTCGCTTTAAGACATCAAAAATCACAACGAGAACTCACGGACGTCTTCTCTGAGATTCCAAAACCGTTCTTAGTCGCTCTCTTAAAAATCGTCGCCGCTAACGAGCAAGACAGGAAGAACTTACATCCAGAATCAATGGCCTGCGCTTCTCCGAGGACGTTCTGGAACATCGTTCGCTTAGCGCAAATCGGTCTCAAATCGTTTTCGTTCGCCGAAGCTTTAGAGGAAATCGCTCCGGGCGTTTGCGATTGGCGTAAGATTTGCTCTCGCGAGCGCTCGAAACCTTGCAAGTACGTCGATTACGTTCAACAGTAGTACACAGGTTTCGCTATGAAATCTGTCCTCGAGTCCTTCGCCTGATGGTCGATTTTCGAAGAGTTTGTCATATTTCATTAACAAGCGAGTATAGGCTCGTAATCATTAGTAACAAGCAATAAGTTTTGCCTACTGTATGATGTTCTCATTGAAATCGGCAGCGCATCTGCTTCTTCAGAAAAAGAAGCTCCTTCTTTGACCTTCTTTAGAAAAAAAAACGCAACAAAAACAAAAACAAATAACGATCAAATGACGAACGAGAACAAGGTCGAACTGTTCATATACGACTTATCGTAAGTGCTTAGTGCCCTGTTCTAATTTTTTCTTAATATTATTGGTACATATTTGTTCATTTGCGCTCTTCTTTTTTATTATATTATTAAACGATGAATAACGTTTTCTATGATGTTTCTTGTTCCAGGGATGGACTTGCGTCGATGTTGTCCGAACAATTACTAGGAAAGAAGATCGAGGGAATATGGCACACTTCAGTGCACGTGCATCAGCGAGAGTATTGGTTCGGGCACGGCATGCAGTGTGGGAAACCGATGCAGACGCAGTTCGGGAAGCCGAAGGACGTGCTTTGCATTGGAACGACCGAGGTCGACGAAGCGTTGTTTAAGCAGTTCTTGGACGAGATACATCCAAGGTTTAACGTCGGTACTTATAATTTATTAGAACATAATTGCAATAACTTTAGCGATGAGTGCTGCGAGTTCTTATGCGGGAAGCGAATACCGGAAGAGATCGTCGCGCTGCCGTCGGAGGTGTTGCAGACGCCGTTCGGGAACGCGATTAAACCGATGTTGAAGATGATGGAAGAACGCATGAGGAATACGACCGGGCAGACCGTTTTCGCAGAAGACAGCGACGCTATTTCGGAAGGACGAAGTAATCAAAAAACGGCGAACTTGTCAGCGAATTTAGGACAAAATCAACCGTCTCGTTCCTCTGACTCGTCCGCTCTGCAGACTTCGATGATGTTGAACGCTTTACAAGCGTTCGCCAGTAGCGCTCTCGCGGCTCAACAACCATCATCGCTGCAACAACGACAACAACCAAAACAAAATCAAAAACAAGAACCAATCATAACAGAAGAAGAAGAAGAATAAGAACGAGAAGACTCTGACGAAACGAAAGCTTTAAAGAAGTCGTTGGAACTTGCTCGCGGCGGCGCCTTTAAGACGAGCGCGCTTTGACTCATCCCCGAACGATCGTGCTATTAAAAAAACGCTTCGAAACGCGTTCGTGCGCGATCGATTACGTAAAGTTCGTTCGATTAGATCAGATGATTATGATTTTTTATACTCGCCCTATCATAGTCTATACACTATGCTCTCCATACAGCATCAGTCCATAAAAATTATCCAGCACAAAAAAGAATATATATCCGCATACTAATAAATAAGTAAACACTCGATCAAAATAAGTACTACCTAAAGTAAACGGAAGTTCTCTGCTTAATAACTACTACTCGCGCTAAAAATCGTGCGACAATGGTCGACTGCGTGGCCTTACAGGAAGCTTTAGAAAAACTGAACGAACTACTACTGCTCGAGCAAAGTAAGTGCAAGAGATTAGAGCAGGAGAACGAACAGATAAGGCAAAAACAGGCGTTGTTAGTCAGAGAGCTCGAGCAAGAGGAGGAGTCGATCTCGAACTCTCTGATGCGAAGAATAGAGCAAATGGACAAAGTGAATAAGGAGAGGGTTATATCGTCAATCGATCGAGTAGAGGAGCGGGAAGTATCGAAAGCGTTACAGATGAAGTTAGACGCAGTGATGAAGGAAAAAGTGGATTTGGAGAAACAATTAGAGGCCGAGGCCGAGTTCGTCGGCAATCGATTACAGCGACAGGTGGATATATTAGCGAAGGATAAGAAGAGTTTAAGCAAAGAACGCGAGAAATTGACGAAGAAGATCGATCTGTTGAACATCGATGCGAAGAAGTTACGGGCGGAGAAAGTGCAGATTGAACACACTCTAGAGACCGAGGAAGAGAACATCGTCAATCGATTACAGGCGCAAATACAAAAGCTATTACAGCATAACGTTTTGTTGGAGAAGAAATTGCATAGGATTCAAGGCGGGGGATTCGCGCAAACGTCGGATTCAGAGCAATCGGAATCTGAGTATAGTTCTGCTTCAGCGAGAGCGGCGTATTTAAGTTCGTCGCCGAGGAGTACGAGGTCTGGGCATCGACACGAACAACGACGGGGAGGGGATTTTATTTCTAATTGGCAAAGAGGCGCGATGCAAGCGCAACAGGAAAAGAAAGATTCGTCGTCTAATAATAATAACAATAACAATAACATTAACAGTAATAATGACAATAGAAGAACGGCTTCAAATAGCTCGAAAAAAGATTTGAACATAACTTCATCACAATCAGGGTCGCAAAGAGAGTCTTTGGATATCCCATCCGAATTAGGACGGAAAAGAAGTTCACAACATAGAACATTGTCAACCGGAGGACCTGAGTCGGATTTCGATAACGGTACAACTAATGTAAGCACAAAGGGTAACGATACGCCTATGAGTTTACCTACGACGCCGAGATCGGGGGTAAGCCAACAACCATCGGAGATAGACTTTTAATATAAGTACGCGTGGTGTACTGTACGCTTTTTATCGTCCAGTTTCTCTAATCCATACAGTGTATACATTTAATTATATATTTCTACAATAATAATGATACTAGATACTATCGCCCTTTCTCTCTCTCTCTCGTTTTCTATACTTCACATAATAGAAATAACAATATGTTCGTGACTCAGATCATCTTCCGAGTCGCTCGCGTATGAGTGAATATGCGTCATTGCCGATGGTGAGGTGATATTAATGGCGGCGCAAGGCGGAGGAGTGTTTTCTCGGATTCTTTCGACGATTACTCCTTCCTCTAATTCTTTTTCTTCTTCCAAATCTTCATCAGTAGGAGTAATAATTCCGTTTGTCTGTTTTTGAAGACGACATTTTTTCGTAGGATCCAATCCAAATCGTCGTAACCAACTTCTAATATATTCAACGTTATCATTAGTTTTGACTACTTTCACCGAATTTTTCCAATTCTTCGATCTTCCTTTCCCACAATGTTTCTCCCAATCACGGCCCTCGAAAAGATTCCCATCTCCTTCGCCAGACTTTTGCAAACATCCTTCTGTTTCTAATTCGCACATGCACCGGATTAATCTGCGTCTAGTGAGATAGACGCCTTCGTGACCACCGCACCTGACGTGAATAGACGGAGGTAATTTTTTTACAACCAAACTCCCGGTGTACGTCGATGCTAGAGTAGTTGAATAAAGAGAATCATAAAAAGGTTGTGGGAGAACTCGAGGATGAGGTGCACCGGGCCAAACGTTCAAGTCATCCTCTGGAGCGCTTTCATCAATCGTATACGTCAGTTTTACTTTTTCTTTCATTTTCGTCTTTTCTGGAATCACTGCTTGAACCATGGCGTGATCTTTTCGCTTCGCATCTTTTTTCTGGGATTTTTGTCTGTCGTGCTCTGAAGCTCTCTCCAAGACTTCTTTCAGAGGCATCATGCGTTTGTTCTCTCCACTATTTGTTATTAACAAAGGTCGTTTTCTTTTAAGTTCATCCGACGCGTCGAAAAATGGCTCGTCGTCACTGACTGCCTCAATTCTTTGATTCCATCCCGGCATCGTTATCGTTTGTTCCATCAATTCTTGAGCGGCATACTTTGACGTTGGCGTTCGCGTAGGCGTTCCTGTGTTTATATTCATCGTCGTCGGCGACGCCGGTTCCGCTTTCTTCCTCTGCTTCTTCTCTCGATCTATCTTTTTCAATCGTTCTTTCTCGTTCTTTCTCGCCTCGCCCTCGATTACTTTAATCTCTTTTTCAAAGCAATCGTTACAAATCAACTTCCCTGGAATGGACTTGCTCTTCATTTGCACGTTCACTTGATGCTCGTGTCGCCCGCACTTTTGGCAATATTCCCCTGGATATCGTCCTTTATTTACGTGCGATGGTATAGCCATTTTTGCAATTTCATCACCCGGTTTAACCATATCTTTTACTACAACCTCCATCGACTTTTTATTAAGCTTATTATTATCGACGACAGCGGCGGCGATACTCAACATCTTCTTCTCACACATCTCGCCCTCCTTCTCCTTCTTCTTCTTCTTCTTCTCGCGCTCGCTTTCAAGTTTCTTCTTCTCCAAAGCTTCTCTCTTCTCTTCTTTATCCATTTCATATTTCTCCCACGGGTACGGATCGCGTCTCAGCATCCCAAAATTTCTATCAATCGCGTCTTGAACTGCGTCCAATTGCTTCAACATAAATCCAAACGGCGTTCTTATATCCTGTTGCGCCTTGCATATCGCGTCAATGAGTTGATGCGCTTTGTGTACGTTCCTCGCGCGCTCGATTAAATCCGCTCTCGTTTTCGCTCTCGGCCCGAACAATCTATGGCACTCCTTTGGTTCAATCGCTCTCTTCGCTTGCGCCGGCGCTGCTAGGACTGGGACGATCTTATTACTATCATTCATTACTTCTCCTTCTTCTCCTTTTTCTTCTCCTTTTTGTTCTTTTTGTTTTAGGTTCCGTTGTTTCTTCTTCTTCTTCTTCTTCTTCTTCTCCTCTTCATCGTCGTCGTCGTCGTCGTCGTCGTCGTCAACGACAACAATCTTCCTCTTCTTCTCGTTCTCCTTCGCTAAGATCGACTCAGTCTTCGCATTATCATTATTTACTGCTACAACCCAAAGATCACTCTGCTTATTCCTATTATCATTATTATTATTACTACCAGTAGCGGTGCTTCGTTTCGCGGTCAAAGTGGTTGGATACGCCCCTTTGCTGTTAATCTCTAATAATCTCATCTCTCGCTCGCTCTTTTTCTTCCTCAGCGAGTCCGCGGCTTGCATCTTCGCCTCGCTAACCGCTTTCGATAGCATTCGTTGATATCGTTCCCTCGCGTTTTTCTCCTCCTCGCCGTCTTCGCCGTCTCCCTCTCCTTCCTCGTCTCTTACTAGTTTATCGTTAGAGTTTCCCATCACGGACAACGACAACGACGACGGTGATGCTGGTTATATAGATAGCAGCACTAACAACAAACAACGAAGAACAGACAACGAACAAACAAAAGCAAGCAGTTCTAGCAGTTCTAGCAGCGGCAGTGAGTCAGTGAGTGAGTGAGTGAGTGAGTAAAGTAATATTGCGAGGATGAAAAGTGAGAGCTTTATTAGTATTGATGAGCAAAAAAGCGAATATGAGCAGATATGAATTTTTGTATCTCCTAAACCCTAAACCCAGTGAATCTCGTACTGCAATAATAATACCGCAAAAAGCCAACAAACAACAAACAACGACAAACGACGACAGACAAACGACGACAGACAACGAACAAACAAAAGCAGCAGTTCTAGCAGTTCTAGCAGCGGCAGTGAGTCAGTGAGTGAGTGGTGAGTGAGTGAGTAAAGTAAGTAAGTGAGGCATTATTGAGCAAAAAAGCGAAGCAGATATGAATTTTTGTGTATCTCCTATACTGCAATAATAATGCAAAAAGCGCGCGGATATAAATAAAAAAGCTTAATCATATGTCGCAGTGGGCTCGTCCTTGGTCCGATAGTTCACCGCACTCGTGCATGATCGAGATTCGAGAATCGAGAACTTCAGTGATGTTGACGTTGAACTCACTCGAGTACAGTACTGATCGATCAGTGATGACGTGAACGAGAGAGGATCATTCATGAGCTTCGTTACCAATGTAAGCAGCACCCCCACAAAGACGCGTCTTGGTAAAAAGCTTATTATTCTTCCAATGCGTCGTCTGCGTCGTCTGCGTCGTCAACAGATCATCGAGCAGGCGAGTAAGAGTTCGAAGACTGGACGGTTTCCAGCGC
>Ga0114998_10003510_pt1 | contig 11606 bp, 10 predicted proteins | sample ArcticOcean_MG_C_5_FD_87044 | JGI IMG/M metagenome (GOLD analysis project Ga0114998, IMG submission 87044) | Marine microbial communities from western Arctic Ocean - ArcticOcean_MG_CB4_138 | ecosystem: Environmental > Aquatic > Marine > Oceanic | place: Arctic Ocean: Canada Basin | collected...
ATAGAAATGTATATCTAAAATTCGAAACGCGACGAAACGTGCGGTCGTCCGCGCTTTCACCGAATCGATTTTGTATCGAAATAAGTACGTATTCGCGCAGACAGAGACCGCTTCTTTTTTAATAACGTTCGTGTTGTAAGTTGTATCTAAGAATTTATTATATCCAATTTGGAATTTGGATTTTGGATTTTGGAATTTGCTCTGATGCTAAAATTTATATCTAAAATTCGAAACGCGACAAAAACGTACAACGGTCGTCTGCAAGCTCGTTCGTTATCGTTCGAAACCCAACGCTTTCTCTCTCGCTCTGAATCAGTCGTCGCGCTTTTCGTTTCGTTATCGACATCGAAACAGAAAGAGAAGAAGACGAGTAAAGTTTTCGGTCTCAAAATCAAAAAGCGAAGATTCAGAGAGAGAGATTAATTAATTAAGAAGAGAGGTTTGTTACGCAAGACTTAATCGAGGGAGTAAAAAGATAACAGGGAAAAAAGAACAGACAATGAACGACGATCATCGCGATTGCGATGAAGAAGAAGATCGCGATGATGCAGGAGATGATGATGATTTAGTCACCAAAGACCCGTACGAGGCGTTAGAGATCGAAATCGGTGCCGAGAGCGCAGAAATTTCGCAAGAGCAGATCAAGAGGCAGTTCAGGAAATTAGCGCTTAAACTGCATCCGGATAAACGACCGAATAGGGAACGCGCGAGAGCGCAGAGAGAGTTCGAGCGAGCGAGGAAGGCGTACGAGATCTTATCGAACGCAGAGACCAGGGCGCGAGTCGATGCGCTGATAATGGTCAAACGGAGGCGAGAGCGGGAGTTAACGCGCGAGACTACGAAGAGGAGGAAGATGAGGGAACTGTTGGAGAAGAGGGAGATCGTGGGGAAGAGGAAGACGCGAGAGGAGGAGGAGGATTCTGTTAAGAAGGAGAAGTTGAAGATGGAGCTGGAGAATTTGAGGGAGAAATATGAGCACGATCGTTATCGTAGCGATGGCGTGAACGGTTACGGAGCGAACGATAATAATAGAGTAGGGAAGACGACGTCAACAACAAAAAAAACAAAAAAAACGACAACAACGGTAGATTTAGAACGCGCGTTGAAAGCGGCGTGGAGGAAACCAAATAATACAGTGACAGATAAAGACCACGATGCGCCGAGTTTGTTTAAAGCGTTTGAGAAGTACAACGTTTGCGATGTCGTTTTTAGAGAGATTGAATGCGCGAAGAAACGGAAGAAAAAGGGGAGCGCGTTTGTGATTTGTAAGACTAGAGAAGATGCAATCAGAGCGAGCGAAGCTATTGAAGGGATCGAGAGCGAAGGTGGGAGACCGGTTATTTTCGTAACATTGGCGAAACTTACCGTGGTAAAAGAGAAAGAAGAAGTAGTTCATGGCGAGAACAAAGTTTTTCCTGCGCTTACGAAAACAGAAGATTTCGAGAAAGACGTTTTAGCGAAAATGCGCAAAGCGGCTGAAGAACGAAGAAAAGTGTCGAAAGCAGCAGCAGTAATTTAAGCAATAGAGTAGCAGTAGTAGCTGAATACTAATAGACGAACACGTGTATAATATGTACCGAGTATATCACTTTTGTTAGCTTTTTATATATATCAAAAAATTCTAATTCTACAAAAATTGTTCGTTCTTCTTCAAAAACACGAACCGTTCGTCACTGCTCGGATGAATTCATCGCGTGCAGCCGAGTCATCTCCCTCGCCTTTGCTAAAGCCTCGTCCTCGTTCTCTCTCCAATGTTTCGCAATCCTCTCATCTAAAGGATCATCCGGGTTAGGCGTCGATAACAACGCCTGAACGCTTAACAAAATCGTCCTTATTTGCAACGCCGGCGACCACTTCTCCTTCAACACGTCCAAGCACACTCGCCCGAGTTTATCAATATTCGGGTGATATATCTTCGTCTTAAACAATACCTTCGGTGGGTCCATTGGATACCCTTCCGGTAAGAACAACTCGAGATTAAACTTCCCGCCTTCGTATGGCGAATCCGAAGGCCCTTCGATCGTGACCACGAAATGTCTCACGTTTTCTTCCCGCGGTTCGGCCGTTATCCCAGGTACCGGTTCTTGCAATAAGCGCTGCGTTTCCTTTATGATCCTCCTCGGTAACGCGGACATCCTGTTTTATTTACCTCTTAAACTCCTAATCTTCCGTCTCTCGTAATGGCCTTTTCCCCACAGATTAGATCTCTCGCCTGATCTTACTCTTTATCTCTTTCGCTTAACAATGATCTCTCGATAGTTTCACAGTATCGCGAGAGAGAGTTTTTATCTTCGTAATGTTTATCTTATCACGCGCGTGTGTTTATGATGTAATTAATTTGAGTTTACTTTCCTGTTCTCTGAGTACTCCAAAAGGACAAGCAAAGGTGGTGCGTTTTTGTGAAGAAAAGAAGAAGAGAGAAAATTCGTTCATTCGATGGTCAACGTTCTATGCGGTCTGTTACGGTATCTACGCTATGGCGCTAGGACTGAATAAGGTAGATGATATCAATCAGACTTTGTGGATAATTTAGTCGACGTCGTATTGATCTTCTTCTTCATCTTCTTCTTCATCTTCTTCTTCATCTTCTTCGCGCTCGTCTCAACGCGCGCTATGCGAGCCAAACGGTCTTCGAACGACGAGCGTTTGGTGAGAATTTTCGATAAACAGCCGAGATGGACGACGATAGCGACGCATGCCATCGCGGTTGCGTTGAAGGGCATGGCGCCGTCTGGGACGGGTAGTATGACCGTCATCGCGTCCAAGAAGTGCGCGATAGCTTCGTTTTGTTCGCGCTCGAGTAACTTTGAGAAGATCGGCGAAGAACGAGAGGAAGAAGCGGTCGTCGTCGGCGTCGTTTCCTGCTCTTGAAGAAGAAGAAGCAGTAGTTTTTGATGCGCGATCTTGAACCTATCGCTCTTCGTATCTTTTTTGTCGTTGTCGTTGTTGTTGTTGAGCATGGCATAAGAACCTGGGTTTAGTTCTGAAAACGCGATCGCTGGTGGGAAAGTCATTCCGCGTTCTGCGTCGGCCTCGAACGATTCGAGAGGTAAAAATATCTTCTCAAAATCGAACTTGAGCGTCACCGAATCTGTTTCGCTCGGTATGATAAGAGTCGCCTCGAGTAGACCTTCGCCCCATGAGATGCTTTTCACGATGCTTTCGTTGTCACCTCTCGGTGACGATGATGCAATAACTTTAAACGTATGTTGAAACACGCGTATGTAATCAGGAATTGGATGGAATATGCGTACCAAAGTATCGCCTCGATTCTTCTCAAAACAGGCTGCTGCATTTGTTGTTATCGAAATCGAGATTGCGCCGCGAATGTTTCCTGAACCTAAAACGGCTCTAGTTATAGTAACGCTCGGAAGATCACCGACGATTAGAGAGCTCGTGTTCTCATTATCGATTTCAGTGCTATCGAGTAAATTTAACTCTGCGGCGAGAACGTTAAAGTCGTCGTCTTCGTTTAAATTTTTCTTTTTCTTCCTCTTCCACTTTCGTAAATCGACTACGCGAACGTCGTCATCTTCGTGATCCCCTAATTTATATATTCTCGAAATATCCTTCGCCGCCGCACAAGAAGATACAGACCAGTCCTTTAGCATGTTCATGAAGACTTTTTTATCCATCAACGCGGTCATTGAAAGCGACAGCGTCGCACTAGTACTATTATTAGTATTACTACTGTTGTTGTTGTTACTCGCTTTATTCTTTTTATGTCGTCGTCGTTTTTCGTACGAAACGCCAAAGCTTAAATATTTAGCATCCGCTATCAATCGTCCATTATTACCGCCTATCAAACTCGCGACGCCTTTATGTTTCCCGCACGGCAACTGCCTAAAGAAACTTTGCAAATTCTCCACGCACGCGTACTCTTTCGGCATCGATTTAAACATAACCATCGCGTTCTTCACTTCATCTCTCGATTGCCACTTACTACCAAATCTCGCGCGCGCTCGATAACTCTTCGCAGATTCCGATCGAACTCCAGCGCATAACTGCGCCCCTACGCCTCGCATCAACCGCTCCCACTTCTCCAAATACGCTCGTTCGCTCGCGTACTCGCACTCTTCCTTGTTCCATCGCGCGTTCAAATGTGCCCCTTGCTGCGACTCGCGCTCGAAATTAAACGCTCTCGCCCCTCTCGCGTTCTCGCTCCACCTGCCTCTGGCGAACGCGATTGAAACTAGCTCCGCGTCGCTCTCTCGCGCTATCTCGGTTAACCCTTTCGGTGCAGTCAAAGTATCTCGCTTTGTCATCTCTACATCATCGATCGCGAATTCGAACAACGCGGTAATTAAGATCTCCTTACACTCTACAGCATTCGTGCATGATGCTATCAAAACAAGTTCCTCTGAATATCTCTCGTTTGCTTTGACGAACTGTTTCGGACTACTCGCGCTCGAACTCCTGCTCATGACGACGTCTTGAATCGAATTCGAGAACAAGAACAGGACGAAGAACGCGATATTCATCCTCTCTCGAACACACACACACACACACACACACACACACACACTCTCTCACGAAGAAAAATGATTAAACGATCTCCTATTCGCTTCGTTATCGCTCTTCATCCTCTCTCGAACACACACACACACCCACCCACACACACACACACTCTCACGAAGAAAAATGAGTAAACGATCTCCTATTCGCTTCGTTATCGCTCTTCATTACCTCTCTCTCTCTCTCTCTCAATCGGAAGATTGAGCTTTTCGTGGAAGAATGGGGAACGAGGCTTCGGATGCACTTTTTCTTTTTTGGTGTTGAGGAGTTTAGGGTGTTGGAAAAGTTTAGGGTTTCGTTTTGTGCCAAAGAAGAAAGAACGTGTTGCCATTTAATCATTACCTCACTGATCTAAAATAGTCATAAATAAGTATTCAATCGTACTAACAAAGACGCAGACAAAGGAGCAGAAGAAGAAGAAGAACTATTTTGTTAAGAAATCCCCTCTCGTTATCGTCATCATCGATCGTTTATCGAAGAATAATAAGAAAGCGCGCGCGAAGTAATGGCGAAGGAACGAGTGACTGAGACAACGGTGCACCAGATATTAGGGGATGATGATGAAGAGGATGAGTACGAAGAAGAAGAAGAAGAAGATCTTTCGATGATGCACAATAAAAGACGAAGAAGGCAACCGATTACTACTGCTGCCGCTACTGCTGAAGATGATAATAATACGAGCAGTGAAATATGTTGCTTCGCGAAGGACGGATCGTGCGTGAGAAAAACCTCGTCCGGGTTCTTTAGCTACAGGGTCCCTAAAAAATGCGAGAAATATGCAGGCGAAAGATGTTGTGGGACGTGTTATTATAAATGTACGGCTGCGGATGAAAGGTGTGCTTTTGCGAACGACGGAACGTGCGCCGTGGCGAACAGATGCGAGAAGGATGGGATGAAAGTGACGTACGCGTACTTGAAGTACAGAGTGCCAAATTCGCACGCGAGATATTCAGGTTTGTGGTGTTGTAATTCGTGCTATTATAAGACTCAAGCTTTTGGGAAGATGTGCGCGTTCGCGAAAGACGGGACGTGTTTAATAGCGAACGAATGTCAAGCGAAAGGGAAAGCTATTGAGTATAACAATTTACCGCAACGCGTACCGAAAGGGTATCAGAAATTCGTCGGCTATAAGTGTTGCGAGACGTGCTATAACAAATGCCGCGCTACACTCGAGACTTGCGCTTTTGCGGAAACCGGCGAATGCGAGGTCGATAACGCGAGCATGAAGAAAAACGGCACTGCGCCGGCGTATAAGAGATTCCACAAAGTACCACAAACGCACCCGGTCCATGCCGGTAAAACGTGCTGTAATTCGTGTTACATCCAAATAAAAGCTAGAGGATTAAAATGCGCGTTCATGAACGACGGCGAATGTTCATTCGCAAAAAATTGCGTCAAGAGAGGCATCGAATGCGTGTACAAGAACTTGACGTACAAAGTTCCGAGCTCGCACGAAAAGTACTCTGGCGAGAAATGTTGCCGAACGTGCTATCGTAAATGCGCCGAGCACGCTAAAGAAGTCAGATGGGCGACCGTACTATCGAATTTATTAGAGAAAACTGACTAATACTATTAACATACACGTAGTAATATATGTTATAACATCATCTTACTATCATAGTATTACCTTTTTTCAGCGGTGAGTAGGGAAAACGACGCGATGCTCTCTAAAAAAAATACGCGTACATTGTAGAAGAAGAAGAAGAAAACAACAAAAACGAATAGACAAAACAATACTACTGTAATGAAGACCATCGCTGCCGCTAGCGACGCCGTTGCTATTAAACGCAACACGAAATCGAATTCACGAGGAGCGAAGACGACGATACCTTTTGCAAATTTGAAGAAATCCAACTTAAGCGATACGACTAAAACGAATACGACTAAAACGAATACTATAGAAGAAACAGCGACATCGACATCATTAACGAATACGACTAAAACGAATACTATAGAAGAAACAGCGACATCGACATCATTAACGAATACGACGAGAAGAAGTTTAATGTTCCAGTCAATATCGACTCCAATGATGTTAGCATCTTTACTGCAAATAGGCGCGAAATCTGAACCACCACAAACATTAGGTGTTCAAGAATTCAATGGGATCAAATCCTTAAGTCTATGTCCTCAAGGCGCGCAGAACTGTTTAAGTACTGCGGAAGAGATGGGGCAGGCTAATTGCTACGCACCGCCGTGGACGTTCAACCCCCCAGAATCGATCAGAGTTTTGAAGAATGAGAACGTCTACGACGTGGCTTTGGCGAAGAAGCAATTGCTCGATGTATTGAACGAGACGGATTGCGACGGGTTCGAGCTAAACGTCGTTCAAGAATACGACGATTATATCAGGTGTACGTATACTTCGCCGACGTTCGGGTTCATCGACGACGTCGAGTTCTGGTTTCCTAGGGATAAACGCTCGACCGTTGAATATCGCTCAAGTTCTAGAATCGGTAAGGACGACGGCGGTAAGAACAGATCGCGCATAAGAACTTTGCGTTTAGCCTTGCAACAAAAATACGACTGGGCCAGCGTAGGTTTTTAAATATACATAATCAGTTCGTACGGTATACTACGCTACGGTTTTCGATACCGTCTATCGACGACGTTAAAAATTAATTGTACATCCGCAAGTACCTAATCTTTTCTCAGCAAAACCTCAAAAGCTGTTGAGCAAACAACGAACTTATTTGACGCGATAAGTATAAACGGATCGCGCGGATTAACGAACGCATCAGAAACAGAAAAGATAAATAGATCCAAAAGGTGTGGAAGTTAAGTTTAGGTGACACCTGTACTTCTTTCAGCGATAAGTGAGCACGCAATTATTTCGTAAACATCAACGAACGCATTAGAACTGAAACATAAAAGATAAATAAATCCAAAACTTGTTCGTGGAAGTTAACTTTAGGTGACACGTGTACTTCTTTCAGCGATAAGTGAACGAAGTAATGGACTCGAGAATGGGCCGACAAAGAGCACAGAGTATACAGGAGATCTTCGTACTACAGCCATCGGCGATAGTTGATCACATAGCAGTGAGCGCGAGGATCGAAGAACACTTCGTCGATGGCGAGCTAGGTGGCTCAAAACCGATTACTTCGAACGAGTTGAAGAACGCGCTCGCTGGGTTGGGCGAATGGTCCACGAAAATCGGCGGCAGCGCGACGAATATCGCGGTATCGATGAGGCAAGGGTTTGAGATTTGTGCCGGAGTGATCGGGGCGTACGGAGACGACGAAATGGGAGACTTCTTTGAGACGAGCATGAGGAAGAACGGTGTCGATGTTACGTTTTGTAAACGAAAAGAGGGTGTTTCTACGGGTAGATGTTTAGTGTTAGTGCATCCGAAAACTGGCCAACGGACGATGAGGCCGGCGTTTGATGAAAAATGTCGACTCGCTTCGTCGGAACTGCCCGAGGAAGCGTTTAAGGGCAACGTCGCGAAGAACGTGTGGAAAACGAAATGGGTTATTTTGAACGCCTACGCGTGTTACGGAGAAGATGAATTGTTAGAGAGAGCTCTCGATTTAGCCGAGGCGCAAAAGGCCAACGTGTGTTTTCATTTATCCTCGTTCGAGCTCGTGCGTAAGTTCAAAGATAAACGAATCTTAGAGTGTTTAAGAAGAGATTGCGTAAAAATCGTTATGGGCAACGAAGACGAAGTCACAGAATTTGGAAACGGTGATTTTGAGAAAGGCTTAGACCTTTTGAAGGAGAACGTTGAAATAGTCGTTGCGACTTTAGGTGAAAAAGGCATGATTGCTTTAGAAACGAAGGAAAACATAACAAGACGCATTGAACAGAAAGCTTTTACGCCTCCGAACAAAATCATTGATACTACTGGAGCTGGCGATGCGTTGACGGCGGGGTTCATGTACGGAGTCTTAAGAGGCAAAACTTTAGAGAGATGTTGTGAAATCGGCTCTTTGACAGGTTGCGTCGTATGTACAGTCTTCGGAGCCGAGATAGGAGAGGATGGATGGATGTTCGTTCACGATAGGATGTACACGCTGGGCGAAAGGGATTTACAAGGTTTCACCAAACGTAACGATTCTTATTTTGCAAAGATTGCTCGCGGAAGTGCAAAGGCTGTGCGCTCGGAACTCTTAGAATGCTATGAACTGATTGAAAAATGTGGAAGAGGGTTAGTTTATTACGGCTCCGCGCGATTGCAGTCTGAGACTGAAATTTATAAGCAGTCAAGAGAGCTCTCTCGCCGTCTCGCACTATTATTCGACAACGTTACGACGTGGACTGGTGGTGGACCAGGTAAATTGTTCACTATTACAGCTATCAACTTGATTTATTATTTATTACAGGAATGATGCAAGCCGCCAGTCTCGGCTCGATTGACGCAGGTAAAATCGTTGCTGGGATTCGGATAGCACGCGAAGCTGGTACTTCTGTTAAATCGACACAGAAAAGTTATTTAGAACCAGATAACGAAGTATATTGTCGCTATCTCGCGCCAAGAAAAGTAGCTCTCACTGACGCAGGCGTGCGAAAGACATATGCCGACCGCACGGCGTATATTTTCCTTCCCGGCGGCCTTGGAACCATGGATGAATTCTTTGAGCTGTTCACGCTCGTACAATTAGGAAAGCTCGGTACAGAGCTCAAAGTACCAATCATTCTCGTTAATTACGATGGATTTTATGACTGCCTATTAACTTTCATCGAGACGATGATCAGTCAAGGAACCGCTTCCGCAAATGATATCACTTTCATTAAATGCGTGAATACAAATGATGAAGTCGTTTCGTTTCTTGCTAATTATTATAATATTATTGATCATTAAATTATCTATACTACATGTACAAACTAGTACGTTTTTTATCACACGTACTCATTGATCATTGAATTATTATCTATACTAGTCCTAGTGGGAATTCTTTCGCTAATGCTTTGATGTTTCTCTCATCAACGAGCGGCATCAGATGAATTCTCCCCGTACAGCCTAAACTAATTCGCAAATACCCCCACGCATTTTCTGCGTTCGGATTCAACTCTAAAGCTCTTAAATAGTACGCCACTGAAGCTTCATACCGGCCTTGATTAGCAAAACCAATACCCATGTTTGTCCACGCGCGAGTATAGTTTGGCTTCAAGTCGAGCGCCTTTCTGTACGAAGAAATTGCTTCCGAACTCTTCGCCGCATTTGCCTTTGTTGCGCCAATTTTATTGTGCAAACGATGATCTCGAGGGCTCAGACGTGCCGCCGTTTCAAACGCTCGCATCGCTTCGTCGTAATCCCTTGTTAAATGAGCTAAAACACCAACGACTGCGTGTATGTTTGCACTTTGTGGTTGTATCCTAGAAGCTTCTCGAAACAAATCTCTTGCGACATTTTCATCGAGGACATTTTTCCCCTCGACGAGATGCGAAACACCTTGCTGCTTGCGCAACCAAGAGATGGCATGTTCAATCGCTTCTGTTTTCTCGAGTTCGTTCGTATGACTAACAGCTAATTGTAATGCAACTTCGGCATCGAGTGGGTCGCGTCTGTGCGCTTCTCGCATGGCCGCAATTGCTTGAACATCATCATCGTTTTCGGCATGCGCTTCGCCTAGTAAACGCCAGGCTTCGATGACTGGGATACCTTCACTAGATTGTTTTGCAGCGGCCTCAAGCGCGAGCGTGGCTTCTGAAAGCACGCCAGTCTTTATAAGATCTCTCCCAATTTCAAGAGCGTTAGGGTTACCATCGTAGGGGTTCGGACGTGTGAATATATAGTCACTCCTCACATCGTTTCTCCCGATAGAATCATTCAACATTGAATCATTCCAAGCGGTTTCAAACTGATATTGCGGGTTATTTTGTGCAAATTCGTTAGCCCATTGTTCTGGTAAACTTGAAAACTCGTTCGCCCAATTTTCTGCGGCGTAGGCAGAGTTTGTCGTCATCGTCGTCGTTTGGTTCGTTTGCTGTTTTTCTTGCTCCCTTCGAAGCGTCGATTGAAACTCGTTAGCCCAACGTTCGCCGCCGCTTATATTCGCACTCTGAAACTCTGTCGCCCAATCATCTTCGACTTGCCTTCCTCTCTCAACACTCTTCAAATCATTATCGCGAACGGCTACTTGGCCAGAGCCGATATTTTGCATCAATTTAACGAATGACGAGTTTGCAAATTTTGGATCTTGACCGAGCGTCCGCGCTAACTCTGCGCTATGCATTCGAGTCTCTGCATCAATCATGGTTTCTCTAGACATTTGATTTTGTTGTTGTTGCATTGGTTGCGATCGTTGAAGTTGTCTCTGTTGCGTGAACTCATTCTCCCATTGATGTTGTGGTTGTTGATACGCTCCGTTGTTATTCATGCTCACAAACTCGTTCGCCCATCTCTCGCGCTCTGACCCTCTCGCATCCTCAAACTCCCTCGCCCATTGCGCAGACGAAGAAGAAGACAAATCCATTGCTCGAACGTTACCATTCATTTGCATGGCTCTACTATTTTGCGCGTTCTGAAACTCACCCGCCCATTCTCTACCTTGCATCTCTCGCTCTCGTTCTCTCCCGAACTCGTTCGCCCATTGCGCCGCTCTTTGCCGTTCTCTAATCATCTGGAAATCATTCGCCTGCTGCTGTTGTTGCATCACTTGCCCTCCTCCTCCTGCCCCTAAAAGCATTCGTTGTTGATTCTGTTCTCGTTCTCCTCGTCGTTGTCGTTCCCATTCATTCTTCATCATAATCTCTCTCCTCTCTCGCTCGCCCTGCTGCAACGCTTCGTTCTGCTCCTTCATCATCTTTTGCAAAATATTCGGTGCAACCTGTCTCCCGATCACGTCCGACCTCGCCCTCTGTTGCTTACTACTGCTCAAGTCTCGCGTATTCTCTGCACGTCTCGCTCGTTCCATGTCCGCCGTCCATCTCTGCCGTTCACCCTCGATCACTTCTGGCGAAATATCATCCCGTTGCATCTGTTTTTCACGCAACGTTTCCCCGAACTGATTAGCGTTTGTGTTTGCGGTGTTCTTCGTTACACCGAATAAGAGTTGATCGGTTAAGCGCATTAAAGGGTTCTGGTTCTGGTACGAGCCGTCGTCAGGGGCGCATCCATCCGGAGCTCGCACTAAATCGCGCACGAA
>Ga0114998_10003511_pt1 | contig 11604 bp, 7 predicted proteins | sample ArcticOcean_MG_C_5_FD_87044 | JGI IMG/M metagenome (GOLD analysis project Ga0114998, IMG submission 87044) | Marine microbial communities from western Arctic Ocean - ArcticOcean_MG_CB4_138 | ecosystem: Environmental > Aquatic > Marine > Oceanic | place: Arctic Ocean: Canada Basin | collected...
AGTAGTAGTAGTAGTAGTAGTAGTAGTAGTAGTACGAAGCGGGTGTTGAGGAGAGCGAGCGGGGCGCGACAGAATCTCCATCATCATCATCGGCAGCAACACGGGCAATATTCATCCGAGCAAAGAGAGCTAGGGCCAGCTTTGGAAACGATAGGGATCAAACGAAGGACCATGAAAGATGGGCAGGAAATCAAATGCACGGAGGAAGAGAAACGCGTGTTCGAGTTATTGTTGCGAGTATGCGAGGAAAAGAAATTGAACGTAACGTTACGAGTGGCCGGGGGATGGGTGCGAGATAAGTTACTCGAACTGGAATCGAACGATATCGATATCGCGATCGATTTGATGTCCGGGAAAGAGTTCGCGTTGGAAGTTCAAGAGTTCTCGAAAGAGCGAGGCGAGAAGGTCTCGAGCGTTGGAGTTATTCAGAGTAACCCGGAGCAATCGAAACATTTGGAGACGGCGACGATGAAAGTGAGAGATTTATGGTTAGATTTCGTGAATTTAAGGAGTGAAGCGTATGCAGAGGATTCGAGGATACCGACGATGGATTTCGGGACAGCCGAGGAAGACGCGGAGAGGAGAGATTTGACCATTAACGCCTTGTTCTATAACCTGAATAAAGGCGTCGTGGAGGATTTCACTGGGAAAGGTTTGGAAGATTTGAAAAATGGTATATGTCGTACGCCTTTAGAACCTTTGAAGACGTTCGCGGATGATCCTTTAAGATGTTTAAGAGCCGTAAGATTCGCTTCGAGATATTCGTTCTCTTTAGCCGATGATATCGCGCCGGCGGTCATGCACGAAACCGTCAGAGAAGGCTTAAGAACGAAAGTATCGAGAGAACGCGTAGGGAAGGAAATTCATGGGATGTTGGTTGGGCCAAACCCGTATTTGTCCTTAGATTTAGTGACGAAAATGAAAATGGGAAACATTGTGACGGATACTTATGATGATGATGATGATGATGATTTTGAGGATCAGAAAAAGAATAATAGCGGAGGTCTTTCGATATTTACGATCGAAATGCAAAATTTTGGCGTGCGAGCGGTTTCGGTCGGTATGCGCGTCGCCAAAGCGTTGAGATTATTCGAGAATAATAATAATAATAATAATAATAATAATAATAATAATAATAATAGCTCATCATCATCATTAGTAGTAGAGAACGACACGAGCAAAGAAGAAAACGAAACGAACGATCGCAAAGAACGCCTGTATCTCGCGTTGTGGCTCTTAGCTTTGCGCGATAGCACGCGGTTAACGAAAAAGAACAAAGAAGCTCCCTTGAGTGAGTTTATTATAATGGAAGCGTTAAAATTACGAAACAAAGATGCAGAGAGCGTGGCAAGGACGCATGCAAACGTCACAGACTTGCAAGGTAGTATTTTTGCAAACGCCGATACGTTTACGCGCACGGAAGCCGGTATGAAAATTCGCTCGATAGGTAAAGATTATGATATCGCATTCATTGTCGCTTGCATCGAAGAAGAACTGTCGAAAAAAATGAAACCTTCTTCTTCGAATTCAGAAGAAGAAGAAGAAGAAGAAGAAGAAGATGTTTTGACAAAAGTCGCAGAGGGTGTTATCGAACGCTGTTTGCACGTATTTAAGCGCACACGCACGGAATATGAACTCGTCGATAGAAACGATTCTATCGAGAATCCTTGGGAATTAAAGCCGATTCTTGATGGTAAAGAAGTCATGCGCGCGGTCGGTATGGATAAACCTGGGCCTTTGTTAAAACAATGGATCGAGAAAACGGTCGAGTGGCAGTTTGAATTCCCCGGGTTAAAGAAAGCCGAATGCGAATTGAAGCTGAAGGAAGCGAGCGGTAATTCATAAATAATATACGACAAAATAATATACATACAACAATAGAGCTAACCTAAAACCTATACTATATACCAAGGAGTGACACGTCTGCCCCCAAACAGCGACGGTATTTCAAATAATCACTTACCTGCTCGTTTGTGAAGACGTTTCCGTCGTCTTGCGCACGTACGATGTCAAAATGGTTGTCGTAAATTTTATAAAACTTCAGCGGAGTATCCGTGTGATTGGCTGGCCTCTCCCCGCGTACAATGACTCTGTTCGGCTTCGATTTCACGAGGAACGACACTAATAAAGCCGGCGTCATTCATTTGGCGAAATGGATACGCGCTAATTTTACTATGTTTTACATCCACCAGCTGAAATCTCCATTCGACTCCTTCGCTAAAGACGCGAACGCGATTAGTTCTCCTTTAGTGGACGAGACTACTTTTACTTTGTTCCCAGAGCCTTTTCTTTTCCTCATTTTAGACCAGGCGGAGGCGGAGACTGTTGCCGAGGCAACCGCGACCGCGATCGATTGTGGTGTCACGCAATCAATAACACCAATTTTTTTAACCTGCTGCTGTTGAACAGTAGCGTCGTTTTCTTTTTTTTCTATCGAAACGTAATTAAAGATCTCGTCGCCTTCTCGACCGGCACCTTTCTTTGGAAAGCGCAAAATAATTCGCACAGTTTGTTCTCGTTGCTGTTGACTATTATTATCTACGTCCATAGTAGTATTATCATACAAATCACCATCTTGACGACTTATTTTATGTAAATGAACGTTTGCTCCACGCCAAATTCCTAATTCGCTCCATTCGCAAATACCAGCCGCATATGCACCGCGTTGTACTAAAGATTTTAAAACGAATGGTGCCCAATTGGCGTCAAAATACAACGATGCGCCGTCGTTGTTTGGTCTCGCGACTGCGCATACTTTAAATGTTTTCTTTAGCATGGAGACGTCAACTTTCGTTGTTGCATTATTATTATTATTATGATCATTATCAACATCATCATCGAGAGCGATGCCAGCTAAAAGTTGTGCTCGTATGACTCTAGCATTATATCGAGCATCTGAAATTTGTTTTTCACTCGGTGGAGCAGAGTTTTTATTGTTGTTAATGTTCTTATCAATTGGGGCAACGGTATCGTCTGCACCTGTTCTACGTGGGTCAATTGCGGTTATGATAACGCATGGCCGATTATCACCCTTAAATATTTCAATTTGTTTCTTTATTGAATGAATCTTTTTAAATGCAACGCGTCGTCGTTCTTGACCGCATACTACAATCGGTCGAAGCGTGTCGTTGATGAGTTTCAACGACATCTTTCCAACGACATCGATTCTGCATAAATGTTCGCCCATTTTTTCCTCCTTTGCAAATTCTTGCACTTTTTTCGGAATCAACAATGGGCTATTATTACTATCATTATTATTATTATTATTATTATTATTATTATTATTATCAACGAAAATAGATGAGGAATCTTTTGAATACATCAAATACGTCGCGTCGTGCGCAACCGCGGAAGTTTTCCACGCGTTCACGATCGATCTCGAACCTTTGTTTTTCCCAAACCTATGCATCGGCAATATCTCAATCGCGAAATTATTTTCCTTACTCTTACTCCCTAATAATGCGTCACAAACTTTATCATATTGAGCATCATCTTTCGTCTTCATGACAAACCTATATATGTATATATATATATATATATATATATATATGTATCAAATTTTATGTTGTATTATTTTTGGAGAGAAAACAAAAAATGAAGAGTACGAGAGAGAATATATACACATGTATATGAAAACAAATGCCTCGGTGCGTACTGTCAGGTAACTAAATCGCGTGTCGCCATCGTGTTCTTCTCGGATTGGCTGGGTGCGTGTTTGCTCGTCATCGGCAAAGTACATACGTACATAAAAAAAATCGCGCGCGGAAGGTAGAAAATACAACATCGAACAATACGTACCTCTTCGCTAACCATTCATGCGTAGGTAACCTACTCATACTCTTATCCCACTTCTCCTTCTTCTCCTCCTTCCTCTTCTTCTTCCTACTCATCCATTCAACACTATCTGCATCGTCGTCTTCCAAGAAATCCCCTTTCGTCGTCTTCCTCTTTCTCTTCCTAGACTCTCTGAACCAAGACTTAAAATTCCTCGGCGCGTTCGCCCTCCTTCTCTTCTTCGTATCAACCGCTCTGGATCCGTATCGATCGCTTAATCGATTCTTTAATTCATTAACGAACATTTCCGTCTCTCGTTTCCGCGCTTTCATGAATTCTTGGACTTTAATCATCTTCGGTTGTTCGTAATAGGAGCTCTCTCGTCGTCTTTGTCGTTCCATTATTTTAAAGCTCTCAAATCTTCAAATCTGTGCTAATGCGCATACTCCCTCGTACTGACACGGAATCTTAATCAAATCTTTCTCTCTCTCTATATCTAGCGCTTGGAAATCGAGCGTTCTTAGACACACGCACACGCACAGAGACACAGAGACACAGGGACAGAGAGAGATTGATTCGATATAAAAATCGATCGATTAAAACTGTGTTTTCAATCACACAGATCTCTCTATATCTATATCTATCCCTCGCCTCATTTGTTCAAAGACTTTACGGGTACTACTAAAAATGTATGCCATCGCAGAACGCGCTCGCGCTTGAATCGGATCAGAGAGAGAAATCGTTCGCTTTAAACGCTTCTTCTTCCTCTTCTTCCTCTTCTTCTTCAGAAAGAGAGAGAGAAAGTTCTTGTTTTGAAGTGTCAATTTGACCCAGATTTTGACCCTTTTTGTGTTTCCAAATCCACTCAGAACAGTGCAAAGGCAGGTACACTTATTTTTACGCTTCGCTCGATAGTAATCGATTAATATAAGCGAGAGGGAGTAATAAATATTGAAAGAGAGAATAGAGAGAATAGAGAAGAGAGATTGAAGATATAGAGAGATTACTGCGTAAAGAAAGGAATACAAATATACATATATATATAATACATAGTACCAGTACTGTATTGATTTGATTTCTTATTCGTCGGGAAAGAGGTTTTATAGTAGGAAATAAAAAGATTTTGGTAAACGCGCGATAGATAAATCGCAAATGAGCGACGAGCGAGAGATCACTCGCGAAGACCTGTTTGAAGCAGGCACGGATGATCGCATGCGCTCAAAAAAGGAAACAAAAGAGGAAGTAATTGGCGAGAAAACTTCCGAACAAATCGAGCGCGAGCAGAAGAAGAGGCAACAGAAAGCCGAGAAAGAGTTGAAGTTCGCGTTGAAGAAAGCGCAGAAGGAACAAAGCGCGATGATCGCTAGTAGTGAGAAAAAGGAGAAAAAGGAGAAGAAGATTGGAAAAGCGCGATCGAAAGAGGACGAGATGGCGTTAGAAAGCGCTCTTGGAACGAAGAAGGGTGAAAGAAAAGATACTTCAAACGCGGTACCGATGGCGACGAGTTATAACCCTAAAGCGGTTGAGTTCGCGTGGTACGATTGGTGGGAACGAGAGAGGTTCTTCGAGGCTAGGAACGCGTCGAAGAAACCGAAGTTTGTGATTGTTATTCCGCCTCCGAATGTTACTGGAGCCTTACATATCGGACACGCTTTAACGAACTCGATTCAAGACACCGTCGTGAGATGGAGGAGGATGTCTGGGTATGAAGCTTTATGGGTTCCAGGTACGGATCACGCCGGGATCGCGACGCAAACCGTCGTGGAGAAGAAATTAATGAGAGAGGGCAAGATTACGAGGCATGATTTAGGGCGCGAGAAGTTCTTGGAGAAAGTTTTTGAATGGAAAGGAGAGTACGGGGGGAAGATTTTTAATCAATTGAGAAGGTTAGGGTCGAGCTTGGATTGGACTCGCGAGGCGTTTACGATGGACGAGAAACTATCGAAAGCGGTGAAAGAAGCGTTTGTGAAAATGCACGAAGATGGGTTGATATACAGAGATAATAGACTCGTGAATTGGAGTTGTCAATTGAAAACTGCGATATCGGATATCGAGGTCGATCATATCGATATCGATGGACCGACGATGTTGTCAGTTCCAGGTCATTTGAAGAAAGTCGAATTCGGCGTCATTACTTCGTTCGCTTATAAAATTAAGGACGATCCAAACGGGGACGAGTTAGTCGTTGCAACGACGCGTATTGAAACTATGTTAGGCGATGTCGCTGTAGCAGTGCATCCAGAGGATGAGAGGTATAAGAAATACCATGGAAAAACGTTAGTGCACCCGTTCGATCAATCGCGAGAAATTCCAATCATTTGCGACGAAGTGCTTGTCGATATGTCGTTCGGTACTGGGTGCGTGAAAATTACCCCAGCGCATGATCCAAACGATTTTCAAACCGGTAAAAGGCATAATTTACAGTTCATCAACTGTTTCACCGAAGATGGGATCATCAATGATGTCGGTGGCGATTTGTTTAAAGGCATGAAACGGTTCGAGTGCAGAGTTGCGATTGAAAAGAAACTCGAAGAGCTCGGTTTATATCGCGGTAAAGATAAAAACCCTATGCGTTTAGGTCTCTGTTCTAGATCGAAAGATGTCATCGAACCAATGTTGAAACCGCAATGGTGGGTGAACTGTGGAGATATGGCGAAAGATGCGTGCGACGCAGTTCGAGACGGACGTCTTGAGATTTTACCAAAAGAACAAGAAGCGACATGGTTTCGATGGCTCGAAAACATTCGCGACTGGTGCATATCTAGACAGCTTTGGTGGGGACACCGAATCCCTGCGTTTTATGTCAATTTCGATAACGAAGAAGAAGGAGAAAATGGCTTACCAGGTGGAACGAGTGAAAAAGTCGATAGATGGGTCGTCGGCAGAGACGAAAGCGAGGCTCAAAAAGAAGCCGAGAAGAAATTCCCGGGGAAAAAATTCACGCTCGCTCAAGACGAAGACGTTTTGGACACGTGGTTTTCGTCCGGTTTGTTCCCGTTTTCCGTCTTTGGATGGCCGGATGAGACGCCAGATATGAAAGATTTCTACCCAACGTCGTTGCTCGAAACTGGTCACGATATTTTGTTTTTCTGGGTCGCGAGAATGGTCATGATGGGTATGAAGTTGACCGGTAAAGTTCCTTTCAAGAAAGTATTCTTACACGCCATGGTAAGAGATGCGCATGGTCGTAAGATGTCGAAATCATTAGGGAACGTCATCGATCCAATCAACGTCATTGAAGGCATATCGCTCGAAGAATTACACGAAACACTCGCAAACGGGAACTTAGAAGAGAAAGAATTGAAGAAGGCAACGGCTGGGCAAAAGCAAGATTATCCGCAAGGTATTCCCGAGTGCGGCACCGATGCACTTAGGTTTGCTTTGATGTCATACACTGGACAAGGTCGCGACGTAAACTTGGATGTTTTAAGAGTAGCCGCGTACAGAAACTGGTGCAATAAACTTTGGAACGCGATTAAGTTTGCCATGGCTAATTTAGGCGACGATTACCAACCAGTCGATAACGAGTATAAAGAACTCGATACGAACGATGCAACGTGTCCAATAGCCGCGCGATGGATAATTTCTCGTTTAAATAACGCCTTGGCCGTCGTTGACGAAGCAATGGAATCGTACAACTTTAACAACGCGACTGATGCCATTTATCAATTTTGGCAAAACGACCTTTGCGACGTCTTCATCGAAATCATCAAACCGACGATGAATGGCGACGATGATATTGCCAAGAAAAAGACTCGCGATGCGCTGTGGGTGACTTTAGATGCTGGATTAAAATTACTCCACCCTTTCATGCCGTTTGTTACCGAAGAACTTTGGCAAAGGTTACCGAGACGCGCGGATGCCGACGCTCCGTGTTCTATCATGATTGCCACATACCCGACAAAGAATGAAGCATGGTCAAACGATAAAGTTGAAAGATCTATGCGTGATGCAATCGAATTTGTGAAATCTTTGCGTTCGATGAAGTCCAGCTATAACGTCGCACCGAAAGCGAAACCAAACGCATTCGCGAAGTGCTCCGACGCCGACGTCATTGCAGCTATTAAAGAAAATCTTACCGGCATTCAAACGCTCGCATCAGTAGGTGAGATAACTATATTAGATTCTAATATCGACGTTCCAATTGGATGTGGCGTTACGGTTGTCAACGATCAATTGACTGTTTACATCGAGTTGAAAGGTCACGTCGATGCCGAGAAGGAAACGAAAACTTTAGAATCAAAGTTAAAATCAACTATCGAGTTGAACGAAAAGTTGGAGAAAACTATGAGCGAAGCGACGTATGCAGAGCGCGTGCCGGAAAACGTTCGCACTCAAAACAACGAAAAGTTTGCTTTACAGAAGCAAGAGATTGCCGCTTTGCAAAAGACGATTGAAGACTTTCAGACTTTACTTTCGTTGTAATCAGGATGATTTTATACACTTGCACACACACGCGGTGACGATGTTATTTACAAACAATATTAACGCACATTTTCTATGAAGAAGAGGTTTTCACGGGAACGTCAGACCTTGATCCCCACTCGCACCAACTGCCATCGTACACCTCGACGTCGTCTCTACCGCATTCATGCATAGCGAGCGTTAAAATACACGCGGTCACGCCAGTACCACACGTGGCTACAATTTTCTTTTCCTTATCGTTCAGTTCCATACCGGCTTGTTGGAAAATCTCCAATAAAGCTTCTTTTGTCTTAAACTTCCCTGCGGCATCTAAAACCTCAGGAAACGGAACGTTCTTCGAATTCGGAATTGAACCACAAGCTAAACCAGGTCTTGGCTCTGCCGTAGTCCCTAAAAATCTCCCAGCCGGCCTCGCATCGACGCACTGTTTCTTGTTTTCCTCGCAAACGTCCCTTCTAACGCTCTCGATCGTCGCCAACCTATTCAAATTTAACTTAGCTTCATACTTCGCAACCAAACGATCATCAGTACTCTCATACGCTCTCGCGCATGCACTCTCACTCTTCAAAACCTCCTCTTCTCCACAAACATTCATATCGACATCAAACCCTTCCCTTTTCCACGCTTCAAAGCCGCCGTCTAATACTCTCACCGTACCGCGATGTCCGAACGCTTTAAACATCCACCATAACCTACAGCAACTAAACACCCCATTCTCGGCTCTATCATACACGACAACATCATCCCTTGCACTGACGTTAACTGAATCACACGCTAACGCGAACGCCTTCTCTTTCGGCAACATGTGCGGTAACGCCTTCTCTTCCACATCACACACTGCATCGATATCAAAAAAACTCGAATTCGGTATTCTCGCTCGTAAGAACTCATCTTTAGGTTCTCTGTTCACGAACGGCATGTACCATGACGCATCAATGATCTTCACCGTCCCTTTTATTTCGTTTAATTCCTTCGCTGAGATCAGCGCCGATTGTGATCCTGATTGTGTTCGTGACATAAAACTGGTCCCGCTTCGGATTTTTTTGTATCTGATATTTTTTGTGATTACTGAAAAAGTATGTTTACGATGTCTTTCTGAGTTTATGTCAGCGCTGTAGTATGTAAGAGTTTTTATTGAATGAGTTCCCTGAGTCGATTGAGAGAAAGTTGTAGCAGTCGTGATCGATTGTGATTGGGAGTGCGTCAACATTGTGTGCGGGTTATTTTATCTCTCTCTCTCTTATTTTTACACTTTTGTAATTTGTATCTCATCACTCTCTTCTTGCGTTGCTATTACCGCTAGATTTGAATTTGATGACTTTTGTTAATACTGATGTACATTTTTTTTTATAACTGAGACGATGGAGATCGTGGGGATCGTGGGGGAACCGACGACGATGCTTGCGATGATGGTTGATTGAACGGTGTATGTTGTTTCGAACTCGCCATCGTCCTCGCGAAGTTGTTGTTATTGAACGGGTTACGAAACGTTGAAGGGTTCGATGGTTTCTTGTTGTTGTTGTTGTTGTTTTGAAACGGCGGCGGCTTAGCGTTGAATGTCCTTGTTTTCGCCGCTGCTGCTGCTGTTTCTGCTTGCGATTCTCGTTTCCAGAATTTTTGTCCGTTCCTTGGAGTATCGGGGCACTCTGCCTCTGCTGGTATAGTCCATTCGGGCGCTCGTTTTTTTCCTTCGCTTTGCCATCGCGCGTAAGACGCGCGCAATAGCTTGAACTGTTCGCCTTTGAGTATTTTTTGCTCTAAAGTATCTTTTCGTATTTCAGCTCTATCTGGGTGAAATAACGGAAGAGCTTTCTTAAACGCGTTTTCCAACTCTGTAATCTCGTTCTTCAATTCTTTTTTATACAGTTTTTGTAAGACGGCGTGAAAATGTTCCTTCTCTGCAAACGCGATTAATGGTTCCATGTCCTTCTCGGCTTTTTCTTCTGCCGCTTTTAAATCTTCTCGCTCTTGTCCTTCCTTTTCTTTTAGTCGTCGTTTCTCTTTAGCTTCCATACGCTCTTTCGCCGCTTCTTTTTGTTGTTTCGCGATTTCTATTCCATTCTCTTCTTCGATCTTCGCCTTCAACGATTGCAAAATTTCTCTTCGTTCTCGTTCAATTAATTCATCATTAGACTTGTTCCTAGGCGAACAAAGCTCATCACCGTCCTCGACGTCGTCGTTTTGAGAATACTCCACTCCCGACATCGTCTTTGCAGATTGCACAGGCGACGACGATTGTTTCTTTCCCTCGGTACTATTACTTCTTTCAACGCTACCTTCATCGTTCTCGAACGAAGCATCTTTCATATCAACGTCAACATCATCACCACCACCATCGTACTCATTCGTTACAAATCCTTCATCTTCCGCGGTAACAACTCTTCCCACCTCTTCTCCAACATCCTCCTCCTCCCGCTTTTCCTCCTCGCACCGCGCTTTTCTCCCAATCTCCAGCTCACTCGAATCTACTAAAACTCTCTTCTCGTCAATTCCTCTTCCCCTTCTCCCTCTGCTTTCGCCGAGTTTATAACAAATCAACGTATAGACGAGAACTACTATGAACTTAATCGATCTTTCGATGACGACGACGACGATCATCGCTTCTTCTTCTTCTTCTTCTTCTTCTTCTCTCTTCTTATATTCACGGCTTCCACTGGCCCATTTTCTTATTCGACAGGAGTGTATACTAAAGTAAACGAGAGCGAGATGCTTCAAAACTCATCAATCGCGGTATCGTGAGTCTTGCAATGGTTCTTCCGTCTTCTTTTATTCACTGGTTCCACTGCTGGCCCATTTTCTTATTCGAGTATATGTGTGTAATATATTACGTGACGCTTCTTCTATAGAAGTAAAACAAAGCGCGTGCTTTCGTGATGAGAAAAGTAGAGTTTAGGGTTTTACGTTTATGGTTTAGGGTTTCATCCATTATTCCTCTCCTTTTTTTTACCAGCGACGACATCTTCACTTTTAAAATTCGCTTTTCGTAGTAAGCGCTTTAGCGAGAGTATTTTTAGTAATTTTACTTCACCGCGCCCATAAACCGGTCTTCGTAGTCTCTCTCTCTCTCTCTAGCGCGCTTTCGTCTTTTGATCAACGCGTTGATCAGTGCACACATAAACTCGAGAAACTTTCTCTCTCGCGTGTAATCAAAAAATCAAAAGCGAGACTTTTGGAAAACACGCACAGAGAAGGGAATTAACGAACCAGAAGGGCGCGCGTGATTGAGAATAAACTGAAGAGACTTTTTTGGAAGCGCGTAGTTCCGAATTTAAAGAAAACTCGAGAGGATTTTAGAGATCTCGGATATCCGAATCGTCGCGGTTCGTTTATTTCGTTAAAGCACGAAGAAAAAGAGAGAGAGAGATCGTGTTTTTGAGATCTTGAAAGAAGAGACTTGAAAGAAGA
>Ga0114998_10003524_pt1 | contig 11594 bp, 11 predicted proteins | sample ArcticOcean_MG_C_5_FD_87044 | JGI IMG/M metagenome (GOLD analysis project Ga0114998, IMG submission 87044) | Marine microbial communities from western Arctic Ocean - ArcticOcean_MG_CB4_138 | ecosystem: Environmental > Aquatic > Marine > Oceanic | place: Arctic Ocean: Canada Basin | collected...
AGGTCTACATGCGTTCTATTTGGTGATGGTGCTGGAGCTGTAATATTATCTGCTCAACCAGAGCCGGGTATTATATCGTCACATATACACGCTGATGGTAAATATAATGATTTGTTATCTGTAGAGAATAATCATATAAAAATGAAGGGCAATGAAGTGTTTAAGGTTGCAGTAAACACACTAAGTAAACTAGTAGACGAGACTCTTAGTATTAATAATATGACAAAAAGTGATGTAGATTGGTTGGTTCCTCATCAAGCAAATCTAAGAATAATAAAAGCTGCTGCAAAAAAATTATCTATGAGTTTAGATCAGGTGGTAGTTACTGTAGATAAACATGCCAATACTTCAGCTGCCTCTATTCCTTTGGCGTTGAATGAAGCAGTAAAAGATGGAAGAATTAAGAGCGATCAAGTAATATTATTAGAAGCCTTTGGAAGTGGTTTTACATGGGGATCTGTATTACTTAGGTATTAAAATTGATAGACATTAAAGATATTAAGCATAGTCTAAAAGATATGACATCAAATCCTGGTGTTTATAAAATGTATGATTCTGATAAAAAAATTCTTTATATTGGCAAGGCTAAGAATCTTAAAAAAAGAGTGTCGTCATATTTCAGAAATTCTAATCACTCTACAAGAATTAAAAGAATGATTAGCCTTATATCCACAATAGATTTAACTATTACTAATTCTGAGGCTGACGCTTTACTCTTTGAAAATATTCAAATTAAAAAACACAGGCCTAGATTTAATATTTTATTACGAGACGATAAATCTTACCCTTATATATATGTAGACACTCAACATGATTTCCCTAGGCTAAGTTTTTATAGAGGGAAAAGGAAAAAAGATGGAAAGCTTTTTGGGCCTTATTCCAATGTTTATTCTGTAAGAGATGCGTTAAATACATTGCAAAAACTTTTCAAGGTTAGACAGTGTAGTGATTCTTTTTTTAACAACAGAACTAGACCTTGTTTGCAATATCAAATTGAGAGATGTTCCGCCCCATGTGTTGGATTAATAGATAAGGATGATTATGTAACTGATATCAATATGTCAATGAAATTTCTTGACGGAAAAAATAATGAAATTATTGAGTCACTAATACTAAAAATGGAGAGAGCATCAACTGACCTTAAATATGAGACTGCAGCAAATTTCAGAGATCAAATTGAGTCGCTTAGGCATACTTGTGAGCAAAGCTCTATAAGCGGAGATAGCGGTGATGTAGATATAATTTCAGTTTTTATTGTATCTGAGACAGCTTGTATACAGGTCTTTAATATAAGAAATGGAGTTAATTTTGGTAGTGAAACTTTTTTTCCAGAAATTGATGAAAATATAAACGAAAGCTCTCTTTTAAGTATATTTATTGGGCAATACTATTTGTCTAAACAAATACCGAAAGAAATAATTATTAATAAAAATACTAGCGATAAAAAGATATTAGAATTTATTTTGTCTAAGAAAAATTCCTCGAAAGTTTTAATAAGAAATAACGTGAGAGGGAAGAGGCAGAAATGGGTCGAACTTGCAGAAAAAAATACATTGGCATCTATAAACTCTAAAATGTTAAGTAAAAAAAATATGTTTAATAGGTTTCAGGCTGTGCAAGATTTATTTGGAATGAGCGAGATTCCAAAAAAACTAGAATGTTTTGATATTAGTCATACATTTGGAGAGGCTACCGTAGCATCATGTGTATCATTCTCAATAGAAGGCCCTCAAAAAAAAGACTATAGAAAATTCAATATCAAAACTACAAGTATAGGAGACGATTACCAGGCTATGAAAGAAGCCTTAACAAGACATTTTTCAAGATTGAAGAAAAGTGAGTTATCATTACCAGATATATGTTTTATAGACGGAGGACTGGGTCAAGTAAATATTGCGCTTAAGGTGATGGAGGAATTGCAGATTTCAACGGTTCAAATTATTGGTGTTTCAAAAGGCAAGGCTAGAAAAGCAGGGGAAGAAACTATTATTATGAATTACGGGCAAAAGAAAATTAATTTAGAAAAAAATTCTCTAGCTCTTCATCTTATTCAGCAAATAAGAGACGAGGCTCATAGGTTTGCAATTACTGGACACAGAAAAAGAAGAGATAAAAGTAGATTTGAGTCTCCATTAGAAGAAATTGTAGGATTAGGGCCGAAAAGAAAGCAAGTTTTATTAAAGCATTTTGGAGGACTGCAGGGTCTTATTAAGGCCGGAGAAGATGAAATTAAAAAGATTCCTGGTATTAATAAAAAATTAGCAGAAGCAATTTATTATAGATTTCACAACAATTAAAATATGACATACGCAAATTTAATAACTATTTTTAGAATAATCGCAATACCATTTATGGTGGTAATATTTTTCTATGACATTGAGAATTCAAGATATTATGTGATATTAATATTCTCAGTAGCTGCTATAACAGATTACTTAGATGGTCTTGTAGCTAGGAAAATGGATCAAGTAACTGCTCTTGGTAGGTTTCTTGATCCAGTAGCAGATAAGCTGTTAGTAATTTCATCACTACTATTGATTCTCATAGAAAATAATAATTTAATAATTTTTTTACCTATCTGTATTATTATTCTTAGAGAGGTGATAATATCTGCGCTTAGAGAATGGGTTGCGAAAGAAAAGTTGGAAAAAAATCTGGAAGTTAATAGTTTCGGAAAAGTTAAAACTTTTTTCCAAATGTACTCTATAGTTTTTTTGCTTTTTAATGGAACTATCTTTACAATAAATACATATGAAATTGGTTTGTATGGAATTTATATTGCAGCCTTTTTATCATTATTTTCTATGATAATATATTTAGGTAAAGTTATTAGGTCATAGATATAAGTGCGGGAATAGCTCATCTGGTAGAGCGCGACCTTGCCAAGGTCGAGGTAGCGAGTTCGAGCCTCGTTTCCCGCTCCATTTGATAGTGGCTGAGTGGCAGAGTGGTTATGCTGCGGTCTGCAAAACCGTCCACGCCGGTTCAATTCCGACCTCAGCCTCCATTAATTTAGTATAAGGAATCACAGTTATGAGAAATTTATATAATTATCCTATTGGGACCAAATCTCCAGAAGAATTTAACGTTATTATAGAGGTTCCAACAGGCAGCAATAATAAGTATGAGTATAATGCTGAGCAAGATATTTTTGAGCTAGATAGAGTTTTATTTAGTTCTGTTCATTATCCAGGTTGTTATGGGTTTATACCGCAAACTCTTGGGGGTGACGGCGATCCTTTAGATGTTGTTGTATTAACAGGAGAGCCTATGATCACAGGATCTGTACTTAGCGTTAGGCCAGTTGGTTTTTTAAAAATGACTGACGACAAAGGTCAGGATGAAAAAATATTAGCAGTCCCAGTAAACGACCCAAGATTTAATGAAAGACGAAAGCTGAGCGATGTTAGGCAACATGTTCTGTTAGAGATAGAGCATTTTTTTAGAATTTACAAAGAACTCGAGAAGAAGTTTGTGGATATTGATAAATGGTATGATGTAGAAGATACAAAAAAACTAATTTTAGAAGCCCACAGTAACTTTAAAAAATAAATTTTTTAATTTCCGTTATTGCACTTGGTTATAATAATCCTCATTACTTTTGACGCTTTAACAATATGCCTTTTAGATCAAGAACAGAAAGCCCTGAAAAAGAACGAGCTGACTTTGGAAATATTTCAAAAATGTTTCCGTATATATGGGCTTTTAAATCCAGAGTAATTTTTGCTATATCTTTTTTAATAATTGCAAAATTCGCAACAGTAGCTGTCCCCATATTATTGAAAGAAATAGTTGACTCACTTAACAGTGATAAGACGCTTTTAATTCTACCTTTGGGACTTCTTATTGCGTACGGAGCTTTAAGATTAACTACAGCATTATTTAATGAGCTTAGAGATGTGTTGTTCGCAAAAGTTCGTTACCATGCGGTCTATAAAATATCTGTAAAAGTATTAGATCATTTACATAAAATGTCTTTACGATTTCATTTGGAAAGACAAACAGGCTCAATTATAAGAGACCTGGAAAGAGGCACGCAAAGTTTATCTTCTCTAATTAACTACATGATATTTATAATACTTCCAACTATTATAGAGGTTTTTCTGGTTGGGGCTATTTTACTTATCACATACGACATAAATTTTGCATTTATTACATTTGCAACAATTATTGTGTACACATTATTTACTTTAAAAGTCACAAACTGGAGAATGAATTTTAGACACGATATGAATAGACTTGATTCAGAAGCAAATTCTATAGCCGTCGATAGCCTTTTAAATTATGAAACAGTAAAGTATTTTAATAATGAAGAGTATGAAATTAAAAGGTACAGCGATGTACTTTTTAAGTGGGAAAATGCAGCAATGCAAAGTATGACTACTATGTCTATGTTAAATTTTGGGCAAGCTATTATTATAACTATAGGTGTTACTTTTATAATGATTTTCGCTTCATCTGGTGTTGTAGATGGATCCATGACCTTAGGGGATCTTGTTCTTGTGAATGCTTTGATGCTTCAGTTATTCGTACCGTTAAATACTCTTGGTATAGTTTATAGGCAAATTACATATGCCTTAGCTGATATGGATATGTTGGTAAAATTATTAGATAAAGATATTGAGATTGTAGATAAAAAAAATGCTAAAGATTTAATTATCAAATCTGGGGATATAAAATTTAAAAACGTTTCTTTTTCTTATAATGAAAATAGAAAAATTTTAAAAAATATTTCTATAGACGTACCCGCTGGAAAAAAAATAGCCATTGTAGGTCCATCAGGAGCGGGGAAGTCCACTATAGGAAGATTATTATTTAGATTTTATGATTCTTCCCAAGGTAGTATTTTAATAGATAATCAAGATATTGTTAATTGTAGTCAAGAAAGTTTGCATAAAAATATTGCTGTTGTTCCTCAAGATACAGTTTTATTTAATGAGAGTATTTATTTTAATATAAAATATGCAGATAATAATGCAAGCAAAGAAGATGTAATTAGTGCTGCAGTACTAGCTAATATCCATCATTTTATAGATGGTCTTCCAGATAAATACAATACTATGGTTGGTGAAAGAGGCTTAAAACTTTCGGGAGGAGAAAAACAACGAATAGCTATAGCTAGGGCAGTCTTAAAAAAACCTAAAATAATAATATTTGACGAAGCTACTTCAAGTCTAGACTCTAAATCTGAGAATAAAATTTTAAATTCAATGAAAAAAATATCAAAAGATATTACGTCTTTAGTTATTGCTCATAGGCTTTCAACAATTAGTGATGCTGACAACATATATGTTTTAGACCATGGTAATGTTATTGAGAGTGGCACTCACGAACAGCTTCTAATCCAAAAAGGAATGTACTTCCAAATGTGGAATCTGCAAAAAGAATCAAAGTAATATTTTTTTATGAAATCGTAAGAAAAAAAATACCGGAAGTTTGATGTTTTCAATCTCCGTAATAATTTCCCTTATTAGATTTTATATTATTTTGTAACTTCGTTTTTATAAACATTTTTAGGCTTTTGCTCACCTTGCCAAAGAAGTTCATACCCCAGTTCCTTTGAATCATCACAGAATACTACTAATTTATCAAAGAGCTCTTTGAAAGTTTCATGAGAATGACTTTCTTCATGTTCTGCAAATGATTTCCAATAAGTCACTATGGCTAAATGCTTGCCTTCTTTTCCATAGGGTCCAACACTACCTTCTTTACTTATAAAGCCTGAATATTTGTATACTTGTCCTGCTAAGAAACCTGGGTAGTTTTCCTTAACGACGTAACACATTTCGCCTATTAAACCCTCAACATCTTCCACTGATACATTTGGCTTGAGTTTTACTATATTGAATAGCATCACTGATTCATACGGTATACTTATTTTATCAAACATTTGCATTTCTCCATTCTTTTAACGGTGAACCACTCTTTAACCATAATAGTTGCTTTTCTTATATTTTATATATCTATAAATGGTTATATAATTATCTTCTTATTTAGTCTCTTTTTTGAAATATGTAGGTATCAGGATATTATAGGTGCTATTAGATCTATACTAGTTAGCGAAAGTGTTTATAATATCGGCTTACATGCCCAGGTGGCGAAATTGGTAGACGCAAGGGACTTAAAATCCCTCGGTAGCAATACCGTGCCGGTTCGACTCCGGCCCCGGGCACCAAAGGATGCGATATACTATTGATTTATTGATAAAAATCAATAATTTATAAATTTTAGTTTATTTTTTACATTATGTAAAATAGTTGCTATAAGAGTTAGCTTATAAATTCATAAGAATTTGTTAAGTTGAATTATATTACTATTATGCTCTAATTGAGTAATATTTAGTTTAAGGACTATGCAACAAATATAATGCATAGGTGAATAATTTAATTATAAGGAAGTAAAATGTCTGAGAAAATAAATGTAATGTTAACAACTGAGAATATGGAACAATTGCAAATGGCTGCGATGGTTGCTTCAGTAGGCGCTGTAAGTGGAAATGATGTGAGCGTATTTTTATCTATGAACGCGTTAAAATATTTTGTAAAAGAAAATAATCATAAAGCTCCGGTAGAAGGCGAAATGGGAAATATAATGTTAGAAAAAAAAGTACCTCCATTTCTTGAGTTATTTGAACAAGCGGTTGAATTAGGTGATGCAAAGGTATATCCATGTTCTATGGCTATGGATATGTTAGAAGTTAAGTCTGAAGATTTGTTTGATTACGTAGGTGAGCCTATGGGTCTTACAAAATTTCTCAGTGACGTTAATCAAGGACAAGTTTGGTCTTTTTAAATTAGAGGAAATATTATGTCAGAAAGAATATTAGTAGATGCAAAAAATACATTTTGCCCAGGACCATTGATGGAATTAATCTCAAACATGAAAATGGCAGAAGTAGGTGATGAGCTAGAATTATTATCTACAGATGAAGGCTCTGCAGCAGATATACCTGAATGGATCAACAAAGTTGGACATGAAATATTAGAAAGCTTTACAAAAGAAGACGTGTTACATATCGTAGTAAAAAAAATTAAATAAATTTAACGATAGGAGTACAGAGATGCATATATTAGTAGTTGGTGGAGGAATGGGCGGAACAATTCTTGCAAATAATCTTGCTAGAAGATTGTCCGGTGAGTTAGAGCAAGGTTCTACAAAAATCACAATGGTGTCAGCTTCCGATAAGCACATGTACCAACCTGGCTTGTTGTATGTTGCTGTAGGAAAAATGTCTACAAGTGAGCTTTATAGAGATCAAAAAAGTTTGCTAGAACCAACAATAGATTTCCATGTTGATCCTGTAGAAAAGTTTGATTTAGACAATAATTCAGTAACTACAAAAAGCGGTAAAAAAATATCTTACGACATTCTATGTATTGCCACAGGTTCTAGAGGAGACGCAGCAGCTATTCCTGGATTGGCGGAAAATGCATGTCAGTTCTATACGGAAGCTGATGCTGTAGCAATGTATAAAAAACTATCAAAATTTGAAGGTGGAAAAGTAGTTGTGGCAACAGGTGTCCCACATAAATGCCCAATGTCCCCACTAGAAATTACATTCTTCTTGATGGATTACTTTAAGAAAAGAGGTATATGGGACAAAGTAGATCTTCATTACACTTATCCAATTGGAAGAGTTCATAGTCTAGCCCCAGTAGCTGAATGGGCAGCACCAGAATTTGATAAAGAAGGAATCACATATGAGACTCTGTTTAATATGAAAGAAGTAGTGCCAGGCAAAGTTATTAGTGAGGAAGATAGTTCTGCAGAATTTGATTTATTAATCACAGTTCCGCCTCACAAAGGTATGAAAGTTATAGAGGATAATGAGTTAGGTAAAGGTGGGTTCATTCCAACAGACAAGAAAAGATTGAACATGGAAGGAAGAGATAATGTTTATGTTCTTGGAGATACTACCAATCTACCTATTAGTAAAGCTGGTTCTACAGCTCATTTTGAAGCTGAAGCATTGGGTGAAAACATTGCTGCAATAGTTCAAATGGGTGAGCCTGTAAGAGACTACGATGGAAAAGTATTTTGCTTTATTGAGGCTGGAGACGGCAAAGCAACATATGCTATGTTTGATTATAATAATCCACCAAACCCTCAAGCGCCTACATCAGGCTTACATTGGTTTAAAACAGCTTACAATAGAATGTATTGGGCTAGTGCTAGAGGAATTATATAACAATAAAAAAGGGTAAAATTATGAGTAGCGAAATTACTATACAAGAGCAAGTAACTAGATTTATGCAGGGTGCAGGGGATGCGCTTACAGATGACACAGTCGCAAGACTAGGGTTCATGATGAATGAGCTATTAATAATAGCTGATAGAGTTACAAGAAATAAAAATATTATGAAACTTCTAGAGATGTCTGAAAGTAAAGATTTTGCAAAAATGTTAGATGCAATGTCAGTTGCGTATGATTCTTATAAAGAGTCGCCAACAACATCTGGCGGAATAGGTGGTATGTTAAAAGTTATGAGTGATCCAGATGTCCAAGGCTCATTAAAACTTTTAGGTAACTTTAGTAAAGAACTTAATAAGTAATTATTATTTCTTAAAACATTTAAGAGACACAATGTTTGAAAAAAATATCAATCTGGTAGATATTCAAACTATTGTCGTCTCTTTAGTTGTTTTAGGAGTGTGTTTATTAAGAATTATTCCTCATATTAATAACTTTAGCCCAATAATAGCTTTAGCAATCTTTAGCTCTTTACATTTTAAAAATCGACAATATTCCTACATAGTTACAATTCTTTCGTTATGGGTTAGTGACTTTTTTATAAATAATTTTGTGTATAATCTAACTACTGATGTATTTTGGTTTTATGAAGGATTTTATTGGCAGTACTTATCCTATATTATTATTATTTTTTTAAGCTCATTAAGTATTAATAAAAAAATAAACTTTAGAAATACTATTTTTTTAGCATTTTCATCAAGTTTTATTTTCTTTTTGGTCACAAACTTTGGATTTTGGATTACAACAGATTTTTATAGTTATGATACGCTGGGTTTAATAGAATGTTACGTAGCAGGAATACCTTTCTTTAAGGGGACGTTATCTGGAACGCTTTTTTACACACCTATATTTTTTGGAGGATACTATATACTGCAAAAAAAATTCTCATATTTAAGAAATAAAAACCTATTATATTAATAATATTTAATTGTATTTATTATCCAAATAATGTAATTTAACACCATGTTTCAATCTACAAAATGATGATCACGGAGGTCATAAATGAGCAATGAATTTGATGAGAGCGGTATTATAGACGAGGCAATTATTGGTCAAGCAGCACCAGACTTTAAAGCAACAGCTGTAGTAAATAACCAATTTAAAGATATCAAGCTATCTGATTACAAAGGAAAGTATGTTGTTTTATATTTTTATCCTTTAGATTTTACATTTGTTTGTCCAACAGAAATTACAGGATTTAATGATAGGTATGCTGACTTTAAGGCTTTAGATACTGAAATTCTAGGAGTTTCTGTAGACAGCCAGTTTTCCCATTTAAAATGGCTTCAAACCCCAAAGAATGAAGGTGGTTTAGGTGAGCTTGATTACCCATTGGTGTCAGATTTAACTAAAGAAATTAGTTATAAATATGGCGTGTTAATGGACGATGCTATATCCGCAAGAGGATTGTTTATCATTGATGCTGAAGGAGTAATTCAGCACGTAACTATAAATAATTTACCAGTCGGAAGAAATGTTGATGAAACTTTAAGATTAATAGCAGCATTTAAACATGTTCAAGCTAATCCAAATGAAGTTTGTCCTATGAATTGGACTCCTGGTGATAAAACAATGAATCCAGATCCTGAAAAGTCTAAAGAGTATTTTAAAGATATCAAGTAAAAAGCTTTAATAATATAATGCAAACTATTGATTTTAATAGTTTGCTTTCTTTTATTTAAGTATTTAAGTATTTTATTAAATTATAATAATAAGTTATACAAATGTACTTATAAGTTTTTTTAATGAGCGAAATAAATAAAATCTATTATAATGGAATATATAATAGTCATGACTAACATGATTAAAATTTACAGGGATTGAGTGGAATGGCTACTAAACAAGATAAGATTTCTTTTAAAAAGAATGCAACTACTTCAGATTCATTTGAGATGCCTCAGTTTGAAGATCGTGATAAGCAAACACAAAAACACACTACCTGCTATATGTGTGCCTGTAGATGTGGAATAAAAGTAACGTTAGAAAATAATAAAATTAGATATATAGAGGGCACTCCTTCTCACCCTGTAAATAAAGGCGTCCTATGCGCTAAAGGTAATGCAGGAATAATGAAGCAGATTTCACCTGCTAGACTTAGACAACCATTAATGAGAAAGCCTGGCTCTGAAAGAGGCACTAGTGAATTTGTGCCTATTAGCTGGGAAGATGCTTTAGATATGCTTACTGAGCGACTTCAAAAGATAAGAGAGACTGATCCAAAAAAACTAGCTTTCTTTACTGGAAGAGACCAAATGCAGGCTTTAACAGGATTATGGGCCCAGCAATTTGGAACAATAAACTGGGCTGCTCATGGTGGATTTTGCTCTGTTAATATGGCTTCAGCAGGCTTATACACAACTGGTTTTTCTTTCTGGGAATTTGGTGACCCTGATTGGGACAAGACTAAATATTTTTTATTATGGGGTGTTGCAGAAGATCATGCGTCAAATCCTATTAAAATTGGAATTGGTAAATTAAAAGAGAGGGGAGCTAAGTTTGTTTCTATTAATCCTGTGAGAACAGGGTATCAGGCTGTTGCGGATGAATGGGTACCAATAATACCCGGAACTGACGCTATGTTGGCACTTTCAATGGTTCATGTCTTACTAAAAAATGAATTATTTGATTGGGAGTTTTTAGTAAGGTATACGAACGCACATTATCTTGTTGTTGATACGCCAAGAAAAAAAGGTGATGGTCTATTTTACAGAAATGAAGACGATATTCCTCAGTCATGGGATTTAGAGAAGAAATGCTTGGTTAATGCTGTAGACCCAAAAATTAAACCAGCTTTGCTTGGAAAATATACTGCGCCAGATGGAACACCTTTAAAAACAGTATTTTCTATTATGATTGCAAGATACATGGATGATGAGTATTCGCCTGAAGAGGCTAGCAAGATATGCGGCGTACCCGCAGAACAAATTGAGAAAATTGCTTTAGAGATGGCTCATGTTGCTTTTAAGGAAACAATAGAAGTTGATACTGAGTGGACTGATTGGACAGGGAAAAAACATGATAAATTTATAGGAAGGCCTGTTTCTATGCATGCTATGAGAGGAATATCTGCTCATTCAAATGGATTTCAAGCCTGTAGAGCTATTCACTTTTTACAAGTATTGCTTGGGTCAGTTGATTGTCCTGGAGGGCATTTAGCTAAACCGCCTTACCCTAAGCATATTGTGCCACCAATTAAACCTGGTAAGAAAGTTGTGCCAGGACAGCCTTTAGAGAGTTTTCCTCTGGGTTTTCCTACAGAACCAGAAGATTTATGTATTGATAAAGATGGTAACCCTCTTCGTATAGATAAAGCCTATTCATGGGAAGCACCAATTGCTAATCA
>Ga0114998_10003527_pt1 | contig 11593 bp, 11 predicted proteins | sample ArcticOcean_MG_C_5_FD_87044 | JGI IMG/M metagenome (GOLD analysis project Ga0114998, IMG submission 87044) | Marine microbial communities from western Arctic Ocean - ArcticOcean_MG_CB4_138 | ecosystem: Environmental > Aquatic > Marine > Oceanic | place: Arctic Ocean: Canada Basin | collected...
AATATGACTATTGTCATAAACTTCCAGGAGACTAATATTAGTATTAAGTGAAAATTTTTTAATTAGATCTTCGATTAAGTTATCATTACTCTGAGTCTCATAAATTTTTTGTGTCAAGGCTAGTTTAGCATTTTTTTCAGCTAGAGCAGTTAAGTTTTTTTCTTCTTTAGACTTTGCTTCTCGTAAAATTATTTCTTTTCCCTCTTTTTCTTGAAATGCTTTTTCTAAAAGATTATTTTCAGAAATATTATTATTAGTAATTATTAAAGATGGAATAGATTTATTTTCATAAAATTGAGACAAAAAAGAAGATAAAATATTTTCTAATTTTTCATCAGGATCATGTTTTGGAAAAAAAGCTTGATTACCCCAGTTTTGTTTGGATCTAAAAAAGAAAACTTGGACGCAAGTTTTTCCCGAATCTTTAAAGATACTTACTACATCAGCTTCATTTAAATTTGTTTGATTAATTTTTTGAGATGATTGAATCTGTGAAAGAGCTTTAATCTTATCTCGTGCGGTTGCAGCTTTTTCATAATCAAGTTCCTTACTAGCTTCTTCCATTTCTGTAGAAAATATTTCTTGAATCTTTCTTGATTTTCCGGATATAAAGTCAACTGAGTCTTCTACACTTTTTTTGTAATCTTTTTCACTTATGTGACCAACACAAGGGGCTGAACATCTTTTTATTTGATGAAGAATGCATGGTCTTTCTCTATTTTTAAAAACACTGTCATCGCAGACTCTAAGCATAAAAACTTTTTGTAAAATTTTTATAGTCCAGTTAGCTGAGCCAGTAGATGCAAAGGGTCCAAAATAGTGACCTTCTTTAGATTTCTTTCCTCTTAATTTTGTAATTTGTGGCCATTTATCTTTATGATTTATGAAAATATACGGAAACGATTTATCGTCTCTCAGTAAAATATTAAAACGTGGTTTGTGTTTTTTGATTAAGTTTGCCTCAAGAAGCAAAGCTTCACTTTCGTTTGTTGTTGTTGTTATTTCTAAATACTTTGTTAGAGAGAGCATCCTTTCAGTTCTAATCGGTAAATTTTTGTCAGAAGTGTAACTTTTAAGTCTATTAGGAATATTTTTAGCTTTACCTATATAAAGTATTTCTTTTTTAGCTCCAAGCATTTTATAAACACCCGGGTTATTAGGAATTAATTTAACCTTTTCTTTTATAATATTTTTTCCAGACTCGAGACTATTAATCATTTTCTCTTTTTAGTAATTTCAACACCTACAGTAGAAGTGTTTTTAATAATTTCTGGCTTCTCTATTCTTAATTTAATTTTTATTATATTTTTATTAAGAAACAAGTTAATAAAAATATCTTCAGCTAAAGTTTCAAGTAAATTATAATGTTTTTTGTGAGTTATTGATTTTATTTTACTAATAATATTTTCGTAATTAACAATACTTTTTAGATCATTTTCAGCTGCTTTTAACAACGGGTTGATATCTATTTCAATATTAAATTTAACCTGTTGTTCTTTTTCTTTTTCAAAATCATGAATTCCAACTGAGGTATTAAAAACAAGGTCTGTAATTATTACTTTTCTTTTGTATGAATATTCTTCTTTTTTTTGAAAATTTATAATTTTTAAATTTTTTTTTTTCATTCTTTTACATTTATTATATCAGGTGTTAACCAAGCGATGCTTTGACCGCTATCTACAGGTATAATTTGACCTGTAATATTGTCATTATTTATCAAAAATTTTACAGTTTTAGAAATATTTTCAGTCTTAACTTTCTTTTTTAACAAAGTACCCTGCCATTGTTTTTTAAAATGTTTTTCAGATTGTCTTTTGTTTTTTAGTGTAGGCCCAGGAGCAATTCCATTTACCCTTACATTTGGTGCGAATTTCATAGCACTCACTTTTGTCAAAGTTCCAAGCCCAGTCTTACTTAATGTATAAGAAAAAAAATGAGGAGTAAGCTTGAATATTCTTTGATCAATTATGTTTATGATATTTCCACTATTTTTTTTAATATATTTAAAAAAATCCCTAGAAAGAATAGAGGGAGATTTTAAATTAATACTTATATGTTTATCAAATTTGGCATCGTCAAATTTTTCTATGTTATCATTTTCAAAGAGAGAAGCGTTATTTATTAAACAGTCGATTCCTTGCATAGCCTTATAAGCGTAAGGGATAATTTTTTTTACTTCTATACTTTTATTAAGATTTGCTTTTATTAAAAATATTTCTGCACCAAGATTTTCTAAATCTATTTTTAGTTTTTTGACTTCCGAAAAAGATTTATTATAGTGTAATAAAATCTTTACATCAAAGTTTGCTAGAGATTTTGCTATAACTGCGCCAATTCTAGTAGCTGCACCGGTTATGATTATTTTTTTGGCTTCCATTTTTTTGCTGCTTTATTTACTTTTACTCCAGGCATACCCATTGTAGATCTACCCTTAGGGTGAATTTTATTTTTTAAGTTATACTGGCTAATTTTAGGATTCAAATTAATTTCTAACTCACTAGCCTCTAGTTTTCTTATTTCATCCCTCATTCGTGCCGCTTCTTCAAACTCTAAATTAGCAGCAGCCTCTTTCATTTGTTTGTTGAGTGACTTTAAGTGTTTTTTTAAATTTCCTCCAATATTTGAGGTGCCACTTAATTGTAGATGATTTTTTTCATAAATAGATGATAAAATATCTCCAATATCTTTTCTAATTGATTTTGCTGTAATATTATTTTTTTTATTGTAGGCAACCTGTATCGCTCTTCTTCTGTCAGTTTCACTAATTGCTTTTTCAATACTTTTAGTTTTTTTATCAGCATATAAAATAACTCTTCCGTCAATATTTCTTGCTGCTCTTCCAATTGTTTGAACCAAAGATGTTTCTGATCTTAAGAATCCCTCTTTATCGGCATCTAAAATTGCAACTAATGCACATTCAGGAATATCAAGTCCTTCTCTAAGTAAATTAATCCCAACTAAAATATCAAATACACCCATACGTAAGTCTCTTATGATTTCTATCCTTTCAAGAGTATCGATATCAGAATGCATGTATCTAACTTTCAAGCCATTCTCATGAAGATATTCTGTTAGATCCTCTGCCATTTTTTTTGTTAGAGTTGTTGCTAGCACTCTAAACCCATTACCTATTACTTTTGCCGCTTCATGCATTAAATCATCTACTTGTGTCTTGGCTGGTTTAATTTCAACTGGAGGGTCAATCAAACCCGTAGGCCTAATAATCTGACTAATGGACTCATTGTTAGTTTGTTTTAACTCCCATGGACCAGGTGTTGCCGAAACAAACACAGTCTGTGTTCTCATTGCATCCCATTCATCAAACTTTAATGGTCTATTATCCATACAAGATGGCAATCTAAATCCATATTCAGACAAAGTACTTTTTCTTGTACGGTCACCTTTGTACATACCGTTTAATTGAGGAACAGTTACATGGCTTTCATCGACAAATAATATTGCATTATCTGGAAAATACTCAAACAGTGTAGGAGGTGGTTCGCCAGGTTTTCTGCCAGATAAATATCTAGAATAATTTTCTATCCCATTACAAGTGCCAGTCGCTTCTATCATTTCTAAATCAAATTTAGTTCTTTCTCGTAATCTTTGTGCCTCTAGTAATTTATTATTTTTTTCATGCATTTCTAATGTTTGCTTAAGTTCTATTTTGATTTCTTTAATTGCTTGATCCATAGTAGGCTTTGGTGTGATGTAGTGACTATTTGCATAAAGTTTAATTAATTCAAAATCATTGAACGTGTCAGCAGTCAATGGATCAAATTCTTCTATCTTATTCAATTTATTTAAATCAAAACTTAATCTCCATGCTCTATCCTCTAAATGAGAGGGAAATATTTCTAAATTTTCACCTCTTACTCTAAAAGTTCCTCTAACAAAATTTTGATCATTTCTTTTGTATTGAAGAGTGACAAACATTCTAATTAAGTCTTCTCTGTTGTAATCATTATTTTTTTTAAGAGTAAGTGTCATCTTGCTGTATGCTTCAGGTGACCCCAATCCATAGATACATGAAACGCTAGCCACGATGATAACATCATCTCTTTCTAATAAAGACCTCGTTGCAGAGTGACGCATTCTATCTATTTGCTCATTAATCGAAGCTTCTTTTTCAATGTAAGTGTCAGATCTTGGAACATATGCTTCAGGAGTATAGTAGTCATAATAAGATACAAAATATTCAACAGCATTTTCAGGAAAAAAATTTTTAAATTCACCATAAAGTTGGGCAGCTAAAGTTTTATTAGGCGCAAGTATTAACGCGGGCCTATTTGTTGCTTCTATAATTTTTGCCATTGTAAAAGTTTTACCTGAGCCTGTAACACCTAAGAGTACTTGTTCACGTTTTTCTTTCTTTAAGTTTTCAAGTAGTTTTTTTATAGCCTGAGGCTGATCACCATCAGGCTGAAAATCACTTTTAATTTTAAATTTAATCCCACCTTCAAGTTTTTTATGAACTTGACTGTTAGCAATTTCTAAATCACCTATTTTTTCTTGATAAGTATTTTGCATTTTGTGTTAATAATATTTAATAAAAAACATTATAGAATTCAATGAGCATAGTTTCCAACAGTTTAAAACGTATAAAACCGTCGCCCACACTAGCAGTTACTCAAAAAGCAAGAGAACTAAAAGCAGCTGGTAAAGACATAATTAGTCTTGGGGCAGGTGAGCCTGACTTTGATACCCCTGATAACATCAAACAAGCCGCTATAAAGGCTATAAATGACGGAGACACCAAGTACACAGCAGTAGATGGGACACCAGTTTTAAAAAATGCAATAATTAAAAAATTTAAAAGAGAAAATAACCTAGACTATCAAGCCGATCAAATAACAGTTGGCGCAGGGGGTAAACACGTAATTTACAACGCTATGGTGGCTACCTTGAATGAAGGAGATGAAGTTGTTATCCCAGCACCGTACTGGGTTTCTTATCCTGATATAGTTTTATTAGCAGGAGGCACACCGATAATTTTAGAATGTAATGAAAAACAAGGATTTAAAATTAATACTTCAGAATTAGAAAAATCTATAACTAAAAAGACAAAATGGATAATATTAAATTCACCATCTAACCCTACAGGTGCGTGCTATTCGGAAGATGATATTAGAGAAATTGCTAAAGTATTAATTAAATATCCTCACGTTTACATTTTAAGCGATGATGTCTATGAACATGTAGCTTATGAGGGTTTTAATTTTTTTACTATTGCCCAGATCACAGAGTTGAAAGAAAGAGTTTTAACAATGAACGGTGTCAGTAAAGCATACTCAATGACAGGCTGGAGAATAGGCTATGCTGCCGGCCCACAAGAAATTATAAAAGCAATAGCTAAAATACAATCTCAATCTACAACGAATCCATCTTCTATTAGTCAAGCAGCAGCTGTTGAAGCCTTGAATGGAACTCAAGATTTTATTAAAGAGCGAGCAACCTCTTTTCAAGAAAGAAGAGACTTTGTTGTTAAAGCATTAAATGAAATAGACGGAATTGAATGTTTAAATCCAGATGGAGCATTTTATGTTTTTCCAAGCTGCAAAGGTTTAGTTGGAAAAAAAGATAGCAGTGGCAAAGAAATCAAAACAGATACTCACTTTGTCCAATCTTTACTTGAAAATAGTGGTGTAGCAGTTGTTCAAGGTTCTGCATTTGGTTTAGAAGGCTTTTTTAGAATTTCTTACGCGACTTCAATGGGCAACCTTAAAAAAGCTTTAGGAAAAATATCTACTTTTTGTAAAAGTTTAAAATAAATTATTTTTGATTTAAAATTCTCTTAGCTGGATCTGTTTTTTTGATCCAAGATTTAGGAATTGAATTAATACCTTTTAAAGCTGCAAAATAAGCTCCAATAAAATTAACTCTAGAACAGTTACAACCACCAGCCTTAATTGTTCTTAAAATTGCATTTTTGTAACTTGATGAATTAATAATTGAGTGAATTGAACTATTAAAAGTTCCAGGATAGCTACACGCCATTCCTAATTTTTTAACTGCTTGAGAGTGAGGTTTAGTTTTTAATTTTTTTACTTTGTTAATATCTTCAATAATATTTTTAAAATAAAAACTTTTTTTAAATTTTTTAATAAATTCATTTATAGGATCTTTAGCACCTTTTAGAGCCAAATCAATCAAATGAAACTTGGCTAAAGCATACTTTAAACTTATTTTTGAAACTGTAACTATTGATATGATTTTTTTTAAACTTTCAAAACTACATCCATATAAAAAATAGGGAAGGGCCGCACAATAACCATCAGACTCATTTACTTTACTACCACCCGTTAATTTTTTATTTTTTCTAATATTTTGAATAGTTTCAACAATATTTTGATGTATCCAAGGTCCTTTAATTATTCCTCTCCAATCTTTAATTTTTCTATATTTTGCTCTAAGTGTAAAGTTTTTCCAATATGTGCTACCAGATCCAAAGTTTTTAATTATATTTTTTTTAAATCTTGTCTCTATATTTTCATGTCCTTCAACTAATGTTTGAAACATAACTTGACCAACATCATTATAACCTGACACTTTTCCAGTTTTTATATTGTAAAAAGGACTTTTATTTTTTTTTAAAAAAGTAAAATCTTTTTTCCCTTTAATATATGTTAATAGTTTTTTCTGATCATAAACCCAATGTAATGGTCTTGCCGCAGCATCAGCAACAGTAGCCCCTAATAAAACATGAAGATTATTTTTCACTATTCTTTATTGGATATATATTTTTCTGCTTCAAGTGCAGACATGCAGCCCATTCCTGCAGCAGTTACAGCTTGTCTAAATATCTTATCTTTAACGTCTCCAGCCGCAAATACACCCGGTATATTTGTTTCTGTAGAGTCTGGTTTGGTAATTAAGTATCCTTCTTTATCCATTTTTAGTTGATCTTTAAATAAAGCTGTAGCAGGGTCATGTCCAATTGCAACAAACAAACCATCTACTTTTAGTTCGGTAACATCATTGGTTTTTAAATTTTTAATTTTAATTGCATTAACGCTTTTTGGTTCAGAAGTTCCCAAAACTTCTTCAACCGCGCTATCCCAAATAATTTCTATTTTTTTATTTGCTTTAAGTTTTTCTTGAAGCATTTTTTCAGCTCTTAATTCATCTCTTCTATGAATAAGTTTAACTTTTGAAGCAAATTTAGTTAAAAATATAGCTTCTTCAACAGCAGCATTACCACCCCCTACTACCGCGACAACCTGTTCTTTAAAAAAGAAACCATCACATGTAGCGCAAGAAGAAACACCAAAACCTTTAAATTCTTGTTCGCTTTTTAAATTTAACCATCTAGCCTGAGCACCTGTTGAAATTATAAAACTGTCTGCTGTATAAATTTGACCACTATCACCTGTAGCTGTGAAAGGTTTTTTAGACAAATCTACTTTACTAATATGATCTTGTATCATTTCAGTTCCAACTGCCTCTGCTTGACCCTTCATTTCATCCATCAACCAAGGACCTTGAATAACTTTTGAATAACCTGGATAGTTTTCAACCTCAGTTGTCGTCGTTAGTTGACCTCCTGGTTGAGAGCCGTGAACTAAGATAGGTTTTAGCATAGCTCCAGCGGCATAAATTGCAGCAGTGTATCCTGCGGGGCCAGATCCAAGAATTAACACTTTTGTATGTTTAGGTGATTTATTATTCATTCTATTAAAGATATATAGTTATAAATGTCGAAATTAAAAGCATTACTTTTAACGCAGGGAATGCACGGTATGATAAGTCAAGTTGAGGGTTTAGCTAAAGCTCTTAACTTAGATTACAAGCATCAAACTATAAAATTAAAAAAATTTTGGAATTATATACCGCCAAAATTTACTCCAATTTCTGAAAATATATTAAGTGAATTTTTTTTTTGCAACGCTAAAGTAATTATTTCCTGTGGAAGAAAAAGCGTTATCCCATCAATTGCTCTTAAAAAAAAATTTGGTAAAAATATCTTAAATATTCACATACAAGATCCTAAGGTAAAATTAAGTAATTTTGATTTTATAGTTGTTCCTGAACATGATGGTCTAAAAGGAAAAAATGTTTTAACTAGTAAAGGTGCAATTCATTATTTAACAAATGATGATCTAGACAGGCATGAGAGTTATTTAAAATCTAGAATAAATAGTCAAAAGAAAATAGTAACGTTAATAATAGGTGGGCCAACTAAACACTATGACTACAATAAAAAAGTTGTAGAAAATATCTTTTTAAAGATTAAGCAAAACTTTTTAGATAATAATTACCAACTAATTGTTGTGCCTTCAATGAGGACCCCACAAAATATAATTGATAAGGCTAAAAATTATTTTAATGAAGATCAAATTATAATACCCAATGTTGATAAAAAAGCTTACCTTTGTTCATTAAAGAATGCAGATCATATTGTTGTTACCTGTGATTCTACTTCGATGATCTCAGAAGCTGCAATTACAGGAAAACCTATTTATATAGCCCAAATGCCAGCTGTTAAAAATAACAAAAGATTTAAGAGTTTTTTCAATTTATTTTTTTCACTAAATATAATAAAAGATTTAGGTAACGAAGTTGAGAATTGGACTTATCCTAAATTAAATGAAACAAAAAAAATAGCAGATCAAATAAAAGAAAAAATTAAACTTTATGACTTTTCTTAATTCAATTTTAAATAATTCTCAAGAATATAATGAGCCATTCAAACACTGGGAGTTAAAAGAACCTCTTTCAAAAGAAGTAATTAATGAAATTATAAAAGCTGATATACCAGATCACAATGAACTCAAATTAGAGTATGATGGTACAAGAGCAATTGATGGCGGCGCTCCTGAGTTTAGAGAAGGCATTGTAGATGGCGGTAAAGCTATAAAATTTAGATGTTTTATAACAAGAGAAAATACTCAAAAATTTCCAGCTTTAACTAAATTTATAAACGAATTGCAATCTAAAGAAACTTATTCAAAAATTTCTGAACTTATTAATAAAGATCTTTCTAATTCCTATGTAAGAGTAGAAGTAATTTGTGATCGAAAAGGATTCTGGCTCAAACCACATTGTGATATTAAAGAAAAGTTAGTATCCTGCCTTTTATTTGTTAATGAATTTAACGAGTCTCAAAGTCTGGGTACCGATTTTTATAATGAAAAATTAGAAAAAGTTAAAACTGTTCCTTATAAGAATAACTATGGATATTTCTTTTCTAGCGATCCAAACACTTGGCACGGTATGGAAAAAAAAGAAATAGTTAAAGAAAGACGCTGCTTGCAAGTAAATTATGTTTCTTTCGAGACTGACTGGCAAGTTAAAGGTTGATATAGTTTAAATAAAAAAAGGAGAAATATGGCAACTTATGAATGTAACAAATGTGGAATGTCAGTTAACGCGACCTGTGGAAAATGTAACGCACCATTAGTAGATGGTATTTTAAATTTAGATAACGGCGGGGGCTCAGTTCAAGTATCTGAATGTCCAAATAAGCATGGAAAAATTAAATCTCCACTATGCTGCGGGCAGGACATGACATGTTCCGTTAGTTAAACGACAAGAAAAAGTAATTAGTTCACAAAAAGTAGCTTTAAGTTCATAGAGACTTGTATCTATTACCAGACATAGATGTTACTGTTTCTCTTTTAGATATTGCCAAATAATTTATCACATCATTAATTAGGCAATAATTTTTTAGAAAACAACTTTAGAGAGAAATCATCATTTACGCAATTATGCGTGAACAATGAATCAATTTGACCATGATTATAAAAGACATAACAAAAGAAGAAATTTCAGCAATAGGTAAGATTTTACCATTAAGAAAAAACAATATTCTTACAATTAAGAGTATTAAAACAATCGAAATAGTTATTGTCCCTAATTTTGGCGAAGTAAACTCCCATCAAGATAATGTTGGAATAATTCTAGAAGAAGAAAAAATTTTAAAGATTTTATCTAAACGTTATAAAAATGTTTCAATCACTGAAATTAATTGCGAACAAGATTTAGAAGAGCTAGTAGCAAGAAAACCTGACCTAGTATTCTCTGGGGTTAAATATTTTTTCTTTAACAATAGAAAAGTTTGGCTTAATGACTATTTAGAAATGTTTGATATTCCATACATTGCCTCAAGTAAAGTGGCACTGGACAATGAAAGTAATAAAAATCGAGCTAAAAAGCTTATGCAAAAAGCTAAAATTAAAACAGCAGATTTTTTTATAACTAATCCTGGAGAATATTTGGATGAAGCATTAATCCCTATAAAATTTCCTCTTTTTATAAAACCAGTAACTGGCGGAGACAGCAGAGGTATAGATAAAAATTCAATTGTACTCAATTTTGAGAGTTTTTCAGCAAAAGTGCTAGACATTAAAGTTGAGCAAAATTCACCCTCATTAGTAGAAACATATTTATCAGGAAAAGAATACAGTGTCGGTATTTTTGAAGATAGTATAGATGGAAGCCTAAGAGCTATGCCGATAGAGATTATAGTTAAAAAAAATGTAGATGGTAATTGTATTCTTGATTTTGATGTAAAAAAAAATGATGAGGAAAAAGTAATTCCCGTTACAGATATTAAGGTTTTTAATAAACTTTCAAAATTAGCAAAAGATTCTTTTAAAGCTCTTGGTGGGAAATCTTTAGGTAGAATTGACATTAAAATGAATCATCTTGGTATTCCTCATTTTATCGAAGCCAACCTTATGCCAGGTCTCCGAAAAGGATACTTCTATAGGTCTTGTGTAATAAATCTTGGCATGAGTTATGAGGATATGATTTTTAGTATTGCAAACACCGGCTTATCTTCACAATAATTAAGAAATTAAAATTTTTCTACGGAAGTTCTTAATTCAGTTTCCCAAGACCAAGCACTTTTATCTTGGTAGTGAAATTGCAAGTAAATTTGAGCAATTGAGTCTGGGTGAATAGTTTTATAAGATCCATAATCTTTGCGTCCAATGCCACCATCAATTATAAAATGGCCAATATGAATATTTTGAGGGTGTAGCTCTCTAGCTAATGATTGAGCCAATCCTCTTAAACCAAACTTTCCCATTGCAAAAACAGATGAATTTGAAAAACCTTTTACACTCGCAGTAGCACCAGTAAAAAAAATACTTCCACGTTTTTTTTTAAGCATTCTTTTTGCAGCTTGTTGTGCTACTAAAAAGCCTCCATAACATGATATATTCATTGCCTCATGTGCCTTTTTAGGATCAATATCTGCTATGCTTCCCCCAAGACTTTTTGAAGGATTGTAGATTACTAAATCGGGTGTACCAATTATTTGGTCAGTTTTCTTAAATAGGTTTGACACACTTTTGATTTTAGTAGCATCACATTTAACTGCATCTACACTAATCTCTTTTTTTAATTTTTTTAACTTTTCTATATCTCTTGCGGCTAAAACAACCTTCATCCCCCTAGATCTACATAAACGTGCTAACGACGCACTTAATCCACTGCCTGCCCCAACAATTAAAACTGATTCTTGCATATTTTTTAATTTTATTGATTTAAATATCCTGAAGTGAAGTTACAGTAATTTTTTTTGTTTTTAAAGATTTTATACCCTCTAAACATACATAGGCAGTTGACATGTTAGTACAGTAAGGAA
>Ga0114998_10003529_pt1 | contig 11589 bp, 15 predicted proteins | sample ArcticOcean_MG_C_5_FD_87044 | JGI IMG/M metagenome (GOLD analysis project Ga0114998, IMG submission 87044) | Marine microbial communities from western Arctic Ocean - ArcticOcean_MG_CB4_138 | ecosystem: Environmental > Aquatic > Marine > Oceanic | place: Arctic Ocean: Canada Basin | collected...
GGACCTCTTCTTGGCTGGTATATAACTTCGACTGCAATTGGTAATGGTGGAGATGTGCTTTACTCACAGTTTACAAGTCAACAAGGTGTCCCAGAATCCGGGTGGGCGCGAGTTGGCAATGGCGTATCACCAGCGCCAACCGTTACAAGATACACATTCACTAGCCGGCACACCGAGCTGGTCGCCACTGCGCGCAAGGCCATCGAGGAGATCGACGCGGCTGTCTTGGCCACCAACTGGCCTGGCGCGCTTTCTCCGACCAAAATCAAACCGACCGGGACCGAGCGCGACAACGACGCCGAGCACCGCGTCACCAAGCTTTCTTACGACTTACAGTTCCGCATCACTTGACACCCTCTCACTACATAACCCCACACCACTAAAAAATTATGGCATTACCATCCGCAACACCAGTAAACTTCCCGCAAGGCCTTGACGTCGTGACGATCAATTTGATCACTTACATCGCAGACGCAATCGACTTGCAGTCACAAGTAACTCGATTAATTACGCGCACAGATCAGAATGGCGATTACGCCGAGTCACAAACGCGCGCTTCGTCTGAAGCAATAACCGGCACCATGACATTGCAGCGCGCCTCAACAACAACTGACCTACCGGCCGCCGGCCAAGCATTCACCCTCGACTACGACGCAAGCGGAACACCATCCTCGCTTGAAGTAATGGATGTTAAGGCCAATCGCTCAAAGGACGAGGCCGATGTCTTTGAAATTGGAGTTAAGCTCATCACTTACCAGGGCTAATGGCTGACCTAGTTGACATCACATTACTCACTGCTCACCGCGTTCTTGGCAAGCTACAGGCCGAGGACGCGCGCTGCGTCATCCATAAAGGAGTCGCGGACGATTTAATCAAGCGCAAGATTGCGCGCAAGACGAAGACAAAGAAAAGCGCAAAAAATGAGCCTACCGAAGCAAACAGCAACAGCGACGGCGGCGAGTAATTACGCAGCAGTTAGAAAGTCAATCGAGCGGGCGCGCCTTTTACCATGGGCGTCCGCTGTTGGCATTCGCATTGGTGACTTTACAGTGGCGCCACTTTGCTTCCGATCGCTGATTGACCTGGAACTGTCTGACAATGCATTTGCAATTGGCGACGAACCAATCGCAGGCGACATCGCGGCATACATCTGGCGCCACATGCCAGAGTTTACGCCGAGCGCTGACAACTCAGACTTCATCAAGCGCATCGCGAAGATTAAAAACATCGAAGAATTGATTGCCGGGATATACTCGCATATCATGTCGCCATTCGATGAGACGCCAGCGGCGTCAAGCTTCGGCAAAACATCGAAGCAAAACAAGCTGCCACCGATCCCTTCGATCGCAGCCATCTGCGACGAGTACGGCGCAGCCTATGGCATCGACCCGCAAGACGTGGCCGACATCGACCTACGCATCGTTTTTCAATGCTGCCGTGTGCAGCGCATCCGCAACGGCGAGAAGTACGCAGAGCCAAAACAACTCAGAGAAGCAAAATCAGACTTTTTAACATCACATGGCTAAGACAGAAATAAAATCAGAGATCAGCCTAAACACAACGAAGTTTCAGCGTGGCCTGGCTAATTCACAGCAAGGAATCAACAACTTTGCAAAAAATGCGATTGCAAAGTTTGGCGCGATCGCAGGCGCCGCAGGGCTTGGCATGCTGGCGCGTTCAGCGATCGACCTGGGCAGCAAAATTTCAGACATGGCGGTGCAGATGAACATCGGCACAGACCAATTACAAACGCTTGAATTTGCCGCACGCGAGGCAGGCGTCGGCGTCGAGATCATGGCGCGTGCACTGCGCAACGTGCAACTGCGCACTGAGGAGGCGATCAATGGTAACAAGAGTTATGGCGACGCATTTGTGCGACTTGGAATTAACATTCAAAAGTTTAAAAAACTCAGCGTGGAAAAGAAGATGGAAGCCATCGCCATTGCTCAATCCAAAGCGACCGACAAAGCTGCGGCATATAATGCAGTGTCGCGCATCTTAGGTGAGAAAGCCGGCCCAGCGTTGCAGGAAGTATTGCAGAAGTTAGCTGGGCCGCAGGGATATGGTGGACTAGAAGCCGCAGCCAAACGTGCTGGCGAGGTGATGAGCAAGGAAACCATCGCCAAAATGGACGCCGCTGCTGACAAGATCGAAAGCTTCAAGCGGCGGATGACAGTCATGGCCGGCGAAGTATTGGGCAAAGTCATGCCGGCATTTTCGATATTCGGAAACGGACTAGGTTCCGTGGGTGATATAACGGCATCACTGATTGGCAAGTTTTCTAGTTTTCTCGGCTTTCTCGGGCGCAGTGTCAGCGCGACGATTGATCCAGTCATCAAGCAGTTTCAATCGCTCGCAGAAGGTCTAAAGGGAGTGGCACTGTCTTTTCTAGAACCAGCAAAGGCATCTGAAGCATTTAAAAAGTCACTTTCGCTGCAAAAAGGCTCGGTGGATTCGCTGCTTAACTGGCCGAAAAAGATGGCAGCCGAGTACAAGCGAGCCAACGAGGAAATGGCGATTGACAATAAAATGCTTGATCGCTCGATGAAGGAAAGGGCAATCAGCATTGAAAGCGCGTGGGCTGAGATGTGGGGTAAAAATGTAAAAGTCGCGCAGAAAGCATCAAAAGAAATAAAAAACGAAATGACTGGCGGCGCAGGTGGCGATGCCGATCCAATCGTCGAAGAAGAACAAGTACGAAAAAAGAAAATTGAAGAAGTGCGCGAAAGCATCAAACCTGACTTGGTAAAAGAAGCCGAAGACGGGCGGATTGCAGGCGAGGTATATTCGACAGCCTACTTTAAAGAATTTAAAGAGCAGTCAAAACTCAATAGAAGCGATGAATTGAGGGTTGATTTGAAGGCCGTCGGTAAACAAAGGAAAGAGGCGCGGCGCTTTGGCAATTGGGATGAAGATAAAGAACTGAGGGACCAGGAATCTGATCTGCGTAGGGGCATTCACGAAGCAAGAGGCGACGAACGCACTGGGCGACTGCTTGCCAGACTAGGGAGGTCTAATGAGTCTGACGGCTCCACCGGTCGATCTCCTGATGCCCACCAAAATTCCACTGTCGCTGATTATCATACAAAATCAATTGAGCTTCAGACTAGTATCAAGGATTTGATGGAGCCGGTTTCTAAACACTACGCTGAAAACTCCAACGATTCGCTCCAACGTGATTCCTTCCAAAGCCAGATTGATTTATACAAGCTGGCAGAAATTCAATCCGAAGATATTAAACTAATAGTCACTCGACTCGACAAACTCGACCAAGCACTCCGATAACATGTCATTACCATCAACAGTCACAGGCACAGCATTCTCAATAGCAACATGCACCGGCGGTTATATGTCATTCCCGTTCCGCGACAATGGGGACACAATAACGAAAATTTATTACCATGAAATGAAAGTGCTAACTGCTGCATATGCACCATTAGAGGACTTTAATTACATGACAGCAAATGTGGGTTTTCCTAATCAACAAAAACCCATAAGATCACCATTTGCAGATGATTCTAATGCTTATTATGTGGGTGACCAATCTGTTTCAAATGGCGGTGATGGATTCACAACATTCATCCGGGTCTTTGCTAATATTCCGCAGACTAGATATGATCCAACTGGACTTTATGCGTTTGACTTTTCCGGGGTGACCACAACGTCATCAAGCACTAACACAACAACCTATCCTTATACAATGAGTATTTCATCGGCTGGATATAATACTCCATTTTCCAGCCCGTCATATCGGTTTGGGTCGGCACTTGGGTCGGGCAATATATTCGTTGGGTCTGTTTCTGGCGACACTACAAAACTAGCCGTTGGGGATGCGTTTACTGTCACTGTTACACCAACAATCTCATATGATACAGCCACAATCGGGCCTCGCAGTATAAGTTCATTCGGTGTTTCCATTCGATCAATAGCCGGAACAATTATTACAATGAGGGCTGGGAAGTTTTCTTTCCAAGATAGTTATGAAGCATATTATAATACAAACCCAACGTCTTTGGGGTTCAGTAAAACTGTTGTCACTAGCACATCAACTACAACAGATGGTGAAATTGAAACCAGAAATTCACCTTCTCGCGAATTGAAGAGTTATGTGATGACAAGCGATCCAACGTCCGTCACTTTGTCTAATATGACGCAGTTGCCAGACAGTCTAAGCAGTTCAACAACACCAACCCTTGCTGAATATAATGCAATGGTAGCAAATGGTGAATATTTAAATGGTGCGCCGGAAACTATTAGTCGATTTTTGGGAAATATTTACGAAAAATCATTAATTCAAGTTCGAGCAATTAGTTAATGTTTATTTCCGGCAATGGCAAACGCGCCAGAACTAAACTTGCTGAAATTTTAGTTCGCATGAATTACAGAAAAATGAATTGTTTAAGGGCGGTCGGTTATCCTGCACCAAAAACAGTCAGAATGTTTGCACAAGGTGAAGACCGAGCAATTGGACATTTTGGTGGAACAATTAACGAACATTGTAATATTGGCCAAACCATTCAATGTTACTTTCAAAAAGAAGATCAGCATAAATATTTCAGAACTGGCGACACAGTTTTAGAAACAACAGTTATCAATGATGGCATAGATGAATGGCATTTAACTGCAAGCAGAGTGGATGTTCAGTATTCTGATTTAAGCACAAATGCAAAAGCATTTGGAAGTTATAAGTCCGGTGATGGCAGCACATCGGTCAGATTCCCAGCCGTTCATCTTTCAAGATTACCTGCACCTAGAGGCTGGCCAGTTCCATCTTTCCTGGAAAACCCAAACTCGGCAGTTAAGTTGAATCACTCGTTCTACTCTGAACCTGGATACTAATCGCGGCTCACTTAACTTGACACGTAGATCCCATGTATCATGGGAATCCAAACATCTACACATTCAAGCGGGGCGTGCCGCACCATCACACCAAACGACAGCACCGATTTGCCGCTTGGCGTATGCCGGGCGCTCTACGTCGGCTCTGGTGGTAACATCTCAATCGTCGATCTATCAGGCACCACAGTGGTATTCACTGGCGTGACAGACGGCTCCATCCTACCGGTGCAGACTGCGCGCGTCAATGCGACCAGCACCACCGCCACAGCACTCATCGCACTTTACTAGATGATCCGCCACGCTCCAAGCATCGGCATCGGGATCGGTCTTTCGCTGCGCTCGCAAGGCTTTGGCGTTTCGTATGTCAAGGCCGGACGTGTCTTGGACTACTCGACCCAGGTCGGTCCGTTCACTATCGTGGACAAGTCTGGCGAGGGCAACACTGCAACGCTATACAGCGGTCGTGGCTTAACGATGGATGCGGTCAATGATACCGTCACCTATGCCACAGGTTACAGCCTTGGGTCGCGGACGGCTACAGTCTGGATGCGCGTCACGTCATTGGGCGCACGAACGCTTAATAGCGCGGGTGGCGTGTTCACCTTCACGCCGACAGCAACAAACGTCTGGGAGGAGCTAAGCAGCACGGCGACCGTCTCTGGTGATTTAGCTTGGACAGCAGGGAGTGACTTCGACATTGGCGACTTAACGTGTGCGACCGAGCATTGGACACACAACGACTGGAGCAATCCATCGGGCAACACCAGCAACGGCAAGACCATCGTGGACAGTGGACCGAATCAGCTACACGGCACATGCACAGGCTGCTCTGGCTTTACGGGCGAGGGCATTGACCCAGAGGTTGCGGGGATCGTTGGTCTGGATGATGCGCGGTGGTTTAATGGCACTGATAGTTATGTGAATCTAGGAGCTGGTGATCCACTTGGATTTAATGGAAGCGGCAGGATTGACTTTGGGTGTAATGTCGTAATCGGAGCGATACCAACTTCACCCGAGGATATTTTTTACCAATATATCAGTGGCACTAGCGTGGGATTCTCGGTTGACATACAATCGAGCGGTCAGGTGCGAGCGTCGGGGCGAAGCGTTTCTACGGATAGTTTTCAGTCCTTACTCTCTACGGCACTGGTTACTGTCGGGGAAACCCGAATTGATGCATATATAGACTATGCAAATGATGAGATTGGCATTAGCTTAAACGGAGGTGCATACAAAACTGGCTCGGTGGTCTTTGGTCAAACGTCATTTACTTATGGATCTAGCACCGGCAATACTAGAATTGGAAATTCTCAATACGTCGGGCGATTCTTTACTGGGTCGGTATTCAACGTGGAAATTCAAGAAGACTCCGTGGTAAGTAATAGCTACACTGGCCTCGGAACCTCCGTCACAGCATGGGAAGATACCATCGGCAGCAACGACGGCACAGAGTCGGGCTCGTTCGTATCCGTAGGTCAGAAGCGAGCAACCATCCCGCAGACCGCAGACAAGAACTGGAACAAGTATCAATATTTTAATGGGACGAATGCGAAGGTAACCTTCCCACTGCTCGGTGTAAATGATTTACAGAGTACCACAGTAAGCCTCTATTTTATTTATACAGACAGCATAAATTCCCGCATTCTTCAACTAACTAGCGGTTCTGCGTCTGATTCGATCTATGTGCTATTAAATTCCACAAAAGACGGAACCTCTGATATTGTAATTACGCAACAAGGAGGTGGAATTAAACTCGGTATCGACGACGCTGGACTAACTAGCGGGGATCGTGTTGACCTTGTTTTTACTACATCTGCATCCAACCAGCTAGTTTCTGGAACATACAACGGGATTTCACTGGGAACACCTACAGCGAATGGGCGAACTGGGTTCTTTTCGTCATGCGTCCTCGGTTCTCATGATGGCGTTTCCTCCTACTACGAAGGTCTAATTTTTAAATTAGAGATTGCTGGAATATCTTCCTACACGGGACTTGGCAACGACCCGTGGAAAGACACCATCGGCAGCAACGACGGAACCGAGTCGGGAACCTTCACACGCGAGCTAGTCACAGCATCCGACGCAAACATCCAGATCGACGCACTCGGCACAGCAATCAGCGAGCCACGCCTGAACACTCAGCAGATCAATCTATTCGGTGAAGGGGAGTACAGCTCGACACCTGACAGTGCTTCGCTGGACTTGACGACTGCGGCGACGTGGGAGGTTTGGGGTAATTTCTATGGGGTTCCAGCGAGCACTCAACAGATTTTAACAAAGCAGGGCGACGCAGGGGCGGGAAAACGATCTTGGATCATTCAAAAGCTTAACACGGGAGCAGCAGGTGAGGCGCGTTTCTTGCAGTTCTCTGCCAGCGATGTAGCTACCATCGCGACGGTCAGCGGTATACCCGATTCTGTCGGGATGCTTTCATTCACACTGGACCAGAGTTCTGGAATATTAGCTTATTTCAATGGTGTTCCGTTGACGGTAAGCGCACATACTCCCGCGATTATTGGGGTTAGCGATGCTCCTGTGGTTATTGGGTCGAATGCAGCACTACTAAATATTTACGACGACAAAGTTGGCTCCACAAAAATCTACAACGTCGCACTCACCGCAGCCGAGGTGCTGATCAATTACAATACACAGAAATCACTCTACGGACTATAATATGGCATTCGCAAACACATACCTTCGCATCTCCACCGCTAACTACGAGGCGATCCCAGTCCCTCAGTCATTCATCGACAAACGTGGACCAGTCTACTTCCCAGCAGTGGGTGAGGACGATCCTATCGAGATGACACCGCTCAACGCTGGCATCAAGGAAGCCTACGAAGCCAAGTATCCGAACATGCGACTCAGTGTGAATGAGGAAAGCGTAAACGAAGAAGGCGAAGAATCCTTTGAGTGGGGCGTGGCATACGAAGGTTCGACCCATCAGGTTCTTACCCTACCAAACCTATCGCAGAGCGAGATTAAAGAGATTCTAGCAGCAGCAGATGCGCTAGGCTTCGACCTTGAGCCTGTTATCTTAGCGCACGACGAGGTTCGTGAGTACAAAGCAACAGGAATCCTCCCATCAGTTTAATTTGAATGACCGACATTGTTTACAAATCTACCATAGGAACAGGGGGCTTTATCGCTACCATTGAACTCGGTCACATTAACGAACTTCTAGGACTAGTCGTGGGTCTTGCTACTCTGGTCTATATGACTGCATCAGCAGTCAAGGTAATCAAGGAACTCCAGAACAAGGATTAATATGACACCAGAACTATTAGCAATGCTAGGCGGGGGCGTAAGCGGCTTCGTAATGAAGATGATTGCGGCACAAGCCGACAACCAGGCTCGTCTCTTTGAGCGTATGATCGCTCGTCAGACAATAGCAGATGAATCAGCAGATAAGGCAGCAGCCCGTGGTGGTGTCTATATGCGTCGTGCTATTACATTTTCTGTCATCTTTGCCATTGTTCTGGCGCCATTCGTTTTTGCATTTACTGGCATAGGTGTTAGCATTCAGACAGAATCAAAAGGCTTTCTAGGGCTATTCAAGCACCTAGAATGGTCCACAGTTCAAGGCTTTGTTATCCTGCCGGAGATTCGGCAGACTGCGCTCGCGATCGTCGGTTTTTACTTTGGCTCGTCTCAAGTTAAATGAGTCGCTTTGTAAACGAGCTTAATGCTCGGATATCAAAGCAAATGCGCGGCAAGAAGTTTACACGCGTTGCGATACTTGATCGCGACTTGTGCTACGAATCAGACATCGCCGGTGATGTCATCGTGCCTCTCGGCTTCGCATCAGATGGCGCCAGCGTGCCACGATTCTTGTGGTCCATGTTTCCACCCTTTGGCAGATACCTGGAGGCGGCGATCGTGCATGACTGGTTCTGCGTGACGCGTGCAGTGGACAGCATCACTGCGGCCAGGGTCTTTCGCGAAGCAATGGAAGTCTGCGGCATTGGCAAGTGGCGCCGCTCCAAGATGTACTGGGCCGTGCGTCTCTGCGGTCCAAAGTTCCAAATGAAAGTGGACAGAAGTGGACACTAAATTAAAGACTAAAAATAAGCCATTGATTATCATGCACTTAAAAAACCACGTTCGACTCTCCTATGCTCCACCAAGGGTTTTCTTATAAATCCAGATGTGTTGTAAGTCGCTTATTATTAGCGTTATCTGGGAAAGCTAGAAAAACAGTATTTATCCAATTATGTTGACTTTAAGTGCAAAAGTGGACAAAAGTGGACAAATGGAGAAGGCCCCATCGTTCCGAAATTACGACAAACCAGCACGCGCGAATCCGTATGGCTGGGATTATTATCTGCATGGCAAGCGTCTACGTGTGACGTTTAAGACCAAGGTCGAGAAGTCTGCCTACCTCAAAGAGTTTACTCGCAAGTGGTATGGCGACCGTGATGCGCTGCTGAACTTTGATGCGATCGAATACCGACGTGTGCAGTCGCTGATCCATTCAGCCGGTTCGATCAATGCAATGGAGAGTGCGGTGCGCATCCATCGTGACGAACTGAGCCAGCACCAGCTCCGACTCTCCGATGCCATTGCCATGCGCTTGCAGGATGTGGTGCGCCGTGGCATCAATCCATATCGAGACGAGCTGCACTGCAAACGCATCCTCGAACACTTTGGCGATATTAAGCTTGAGACGTTCAAGCCGCTGGAGGTGTCGCGCTGGATCAATGGCCTGCCATATAATTACATTACTAAGAAGGGCCACTTGAAAGCGTTGAATGCCTGCATCAATTGCGCTGTGCGTTATGGTAAGTTAAACCACAACCCGATCAAGTCCGTCACACTGGAGCGCAGCCGCGTCGAGATCACCGAGCGCGACATCGTGGAGCCTGAAGACTTGCACCGCTTACTGCTGGGCGTGGCATACGAATCGAAGGATCGGCACTTTGCTGCGGTCCTGGCGCTGCTCTTCTTTACTGGCATGCGCGTGTCGCTGTTGGCGCCGGGGACGGACAAGCGCAAGCGGGGCGAATACATTACTGCCGACATGATCAATGCCAAGCGGCGTGAGATAAGCATCCCGGCGCGAGTCACTAAGACGCAACGCTCACTACTCATTTCTGAATCAAACCACATTAAGCACCTCTGGCCGTTCTTAGAGGGTGTGGACTTGCAGACGCCAATCGGCCAGACAGCGTTCAACGATCAGCGCGCAGAATACTGCGAGCGCTACGGCGTGCAGTGGTCGCCAAACTTGCACCGGCGATCGTGCGCGTCTTACTATGCGGCGCTGTGGGGCAAATCAATGGCGGCCGAGTTGCTGGGCAATAGTCCAGACATGATCGCCAGTAATTACCAGACCGGCACATTCAAAGAGAAGGCCGAGAAATACTTTGGCAACAACGTGGACTTCTTGGATGACGGTGGTCACACGACCGCCAAGACTTGATCACAGGTCGCGGCAAATGTTCGCCAGGCTGTGGACCATCTGCCGGATGTCATCATTGGCCAGTGCGGCCTGCTCGATGTCAAACAAGCACGCTTTAGTGCTGACCACTGACTTGGGTGTGGACCTTGCATGTAAGGTCGTCCCGCCGGGTCTTAGGTAATTGCCATCATGGATGATGCCTTTGAATACTTCACGTTCAAACTCAAACACAGCAGGCGTGAGGTCGAGCAAATGCGCGGAGAGTAATTCGCGCGCGACCTTTTCGTCGAAAAGAACAGAGATGGCGCCGACACCTTCTGGCGTTATGGCTCGCGAGCCACTAAGGATGCGCGACACTTGAGCGCGCGAAATGCCAGCGATCTCTGACAGCATGGTTGGATTGACACTGTCACTATCTTTGAGCAGTTGGGAAAGCTTGTGTGCAAAGTGATTCATTTATTGATTCAATTAATCCTGCATATTTATTGCGCTAAATGGTGCAGTTTTTTCTTGCCAGCTTGGAAAATGTTACCAATTTGGAATAAATGAAAACTACAAATATAAGCAAAGAACACTACGACAATCTGAAACAAATCAGTGAAACCACTGGGGCCAGCGTGGACGAACTAATTGAATTTGCGATCCGCACATTGATCGACGGAGCAAAGCAAGGATCGCTTGACCATTTGATTAATCAGGACGACGACTAGGGTCGATGTCTTGCGCTATGTAGCGAGGGATCTCATTGCGGAGCACTAACTCCATGATCTTGTTGCGACTTCGATCACAGCGCTTGGCAAGCTTCTCAATGTCTCTGATGAGTTTTTTATCAATTGCGATGGTGGTGACTTGAATGTTGGCTGCTCTTTGATTAGGCATATTTATGCGGGTTAGTGGTGATTTCGATTAATGATACTGCTTTGACTTACTTGAAACTTATTACACCCAATACGTTAGTCAAACGAGGTGAGTGGAATTAAATAACAATAAATATATATCTGAATAAAAAACATTTACACCTGGCACGCGGTATAGGCAATAAATAAAGAGTAGGTAAAAACCCTATATTATATTTGACAGGGGTGTATTGCACCTACAGCATAGTCGTATGAATAAATTTACTAAACACATCATCTGCTTCATTCTTGCCGGCACTTACGCGGCTCTTGCTGCATGTATCGCTTACAACTTTTTAATCTAGGTGTATCGCACCTAACCCAATAATAATACAACCAACCAACATACCATGAGCATAAAAGAAGCAATCAGAGACGCCGAGGAGCAGATCGAGTACACGCTCGATCAACTCGAATCCAGCCACAACGTGCGAGCCTACAGCATCCGCATTA
>Ga0114998_10003530_pt1 | contig 11587 bp, 7 predicted proteins | sample ArcticOcean_MG_C_5_FD_87044 | JGI IMG/M metagenome (GOLD analysis project Ga0114998, IMG submission 87044) | Marine microbial communities from western Arctic Ocean - ArcticOcean_MG_CB4_138 | ecosystem: Environmental > Aquatic > Marine > Oceanic | place: Arctic Ocean: Canada Basin | collected...
TATATATATATATATATATATATATATATTACTGTATATTATAGTTATACGCGTCCAGCAAGTTATACAAGTACATATTTATCATAATAAATAACAATAAATCGGATTTCAATGAAAACCCTAAACCTCAAAGAACACGCATAAAATAACTTTGGAAAAGAATTTCGTTATTAAATTATTATTATTATTCTTACTCATCGGTCTATTTTTCACGCGCGTTCGTTTCTCTCTTTCACCACTGCTTGAGCTGCTATACTGCCGTTGATAAAGTATTCTCGCTCGTGTTGAATTTCGTTTGTTGAATATATAGACATATATTATAGAGAGAACGCGCTTCGTTTAGGAGAGCGTACTACTGATTTCTGTTCTCGAGGCAAAACGTTGATGAATCTTGTAATTTAAGAGAGAGAGAAAAGAGAAAAAAAACGCATAATTTATAGTTTTAAATGACAGATCAAACAGCGACGAGGGAAATTTTGGTCAACGATCGCGATGGGAGATGTATCGGAGAGAAATTAACGAACATGGAACCAAAACAAAGAAGAAATGATGATGATTCGAATGAGTTTGTGTACAGATGGGTCTGCGACGTCGAGAAATGGGAACCGATCGATGGACATTTAGGGAAAGAGTTTCAGTTCTTACTGAAAATGATCGAATGCGAGAAAGAGCGCGAGCAAGTGCTGAAATATTATCACTTTGCGGATAAGAAAAGGGCTTTAGTGTCGAGATTATTGACGAGAAAGGCGTGCGCGAAAGCATCGAATTTGCAGTTTAAAGATGTCTTGATCGGGCGCACGAAAGGGAGGAAGCCGTTTTTCGCAAACGTTCGAGACGCTATTAGTAGTATTGATGAAAACGGCGATACCGTTAACGATAACGACGGCGGTAATGGTAGTAGTGATAGAGAGAGACACAAAAATAATAATGAAAGTGGTGGTATAGCGAAAGCGCCGAACTTTAACTTTAACGTCTCTCACGAAGGGAAATACGTCGCGCTAGTTTCAGAACCGTTTGCGATTTGTGGCGTCGACGTCGCGGCTCCGGATCAATTACGATTAGGGAACCGCTCGATTTCGAAAATTGAGGAAATTTTTGAAACCTTCGAGTCGACTTTACATCCGAGCGAGAAAGAACAGATTCTGAAACAAAACGGCCTAGCGAGTCAATTATCGAGATTTAGACAAATTTGGTCGCTCAAAGAGGCGTGGTCGAAATGTATGGGTACTGGATTGGGCGCAAAATTCGCGACAGCGGCGTTTACGATTTCGCAACAAGAAGAAGATAATCATAACACTGTTGTTGATGATAATAGTAATAATAACAATAACAATAGCAATAATAATAGTAGTACATTCGGTACATGGACGGCGACGATTTCCGTCGACGGCGTGAACGAGCCATCCGGCTCGATCGATAAAAACTGGAGTTTCCATTTACACCCGTTCCCACCACTCGAGGACGTCTACGACGTCCCGGACGACGACACGCACTGGATCACGGTCGCAAGAGGACCAACGAGCTGCGTCGTCGATGCTCACGGTGAATTTTGGAAAACCTTAAACGCTAAAAACATTGAATTAAAACGTGCGGATACTTGGTCCGCCGATATTTGGAAACCGGCGCCAAGGTTTGAAATGTTAGACATAATAGATTTAGTCCCGAAAGAGTTACGTTATCGTTTCTTATGCGTAGTGAAAGATGAACTCAATTGCGAGCGCGTGCTCAATAGTTTCTCCAATAAAAATCGTTTGTAATTCTATGCATTTTATTCAATAGTCATCGTACTAGTCAGTCATCGCGTCCTATCTCTAGTAGGGGATTTCGTTGGAACAATTACGTACCGTTTAGCAAGTAAGTAACATTTTTTTAATAACGAGATTCCACACACCTTTTCGTGTTTCGTTGGTCATCACAACGAAACACGCGATCAAAATGTCACATCGCGAACATTTACACTACGAAGGCACCGCAGGTCCTCTATCACCATCCGGGAAATCTGCTCAAATTCGTCAATGGTCCGCTCTCTCTCACGTAAACAATACGACTAATCATGATAACACCGTTGTCGAGATCGAACGAACACCTAATTGGGAGCATCAGGAAAAAGTTTCCCTAATAACTTTAACTTCCTCTTCTTCGCATAAGCAGTCGTTGTTATCGAGAAGAAGACAGAACGTGGGCGAACGAACGAATAGTTATGGTAGCAGAGGTTACAATTTGTTCAAAGATTTCAAGACCGTGAGAGCGGAGAGAGCGTGCTTAATCGTACTCGTGATCATATTCTGGGCGCAAACTTTTTTTGCTAACGTGATTGATTATGATGAGATTCGGGGATATTCCTCGACGGCGGGTGAAGTCGGCGGTATGGAAAAGGGTTATGAAACGACGAGGAAGAGTATGACGAAGAAAAAGAAAACGACGTCGTCGTCGTCTTCAGATTTTGTGAGGTTTACGACGAGCGATTTGAATACTGGGATAATTAGTCATAAAGTTAGGAAAGATAGCGGGAGACGTGATAGTCCTTCTTCGATTACGACGACGGCTTCTCCGACGACGACTTCGACGTCGACGAGAAAGGCTGTAGATAGTACAGTAGTGAATGGCATGCCGAGATGGTTTACGATGCAAGCGAAAGAGTATTGGACGTTGTATGAGAGCAATGTTTTATCGTGTGGAAATGATATGGAAACTGAAGCGTGCGCGCTTCCACTCGAGACGTACGTAAATTTTGCGAAACTATCTATAAACGATCAGGCGTCGATTTTGAAACATTTAGGCTTACCAGCTATAAGAGCGAGGGATTTGATTTTGAATGGTATCAGTGATGCGGATAAACAAAGTCTCTTATTGTTAACTGTAGATGCAAAGCGCGGAAGAGATATTATAGAAAAGACTGCGACTTTACCGGCTTTGAAATTGATTAAGCGCGGGATTTTGCGTTCGCCGAGAAAAGTCATGGCATTATTAGCGGCTTTAAATGATAATAAAATGGAAACGTCTAACAGTAGTAGCAGTGGTACACAAAAACAGGCGCACAGAGATCTTCTTTCATTTTTTCCAGATGAAGACGTTGCTGTTCTTTTCTCTGCATCGTCTGCAATACAAGCATCTATTGCTTCTGAGAATTTATCCACGAAAAAGCTCATCAATGTATTTGAAAAAATGTTAGCAGTAAGCGGTAATGGTACAGTGGTCAGTGGTGGTGCACGAAACAGACACCAATCTTCTTCTTCTTCTTCTTCTTCTAAGTCGTCGGCGGCTGCTGCAAAAACGATTGCAATGATCCTCGAGGCGTCTCGCAGAATGACCGCCGCAAAAGTACTCTCGCGACTCGACGCTACAACGCAAGCGTTGATTTTCGCCAAAATGGACGACACCACGAGCGAAGCATTGAAACATCGCGTCTCCGAACTTCCCAAACCTACTCAAGCCGAAGAAGACTCTTATCAACAACAAGAACAAAAAGGACAAGGCTCTGTTCTTAACTTAGTCGAAGAGGAAGCTCTCGAACTCTCGCACATAAACAAAGTCCTCAAAAACGTCGACGTTGAGATTAAAACTTCCGAAAAGGAGGCTGAAAAAGAACGAGCGAAATTAGAAAAGAGAGGCGATGCTTGGAGAGGTGCTGCCTGGTGATATCCGTTTGTTCGTTCGTTTGTTCGTTTGTTTGTTTGTGCGCACTATATATTATTAGAAAGAATCACAGGGTCGCTATGATTCGATTCGAACCACCTTGGCAGCAGGACTGCAGGAGATTGGAATAGAGAAAAGTACGAAAATTTTGAACTTTCTTAATACGTCTGGGTCTAAGAAAAAAAACACGCGATGCTTTAAACGTTGATACGGACACGATCTCATCGCACGACTTTTTGTGAAGAACGATCGAGATTAAATCGTGAGAACCACGCGCGATGATTTAGTGCTTTGAAAATTGCATGATTTACAAAAACGGTTACCGAATGTTTGGGACTTTAACGACGCGCGAGGAACACTAAATGATCATCAATTGAGCTGAAAACTCATACTATGATTGAAAACGAACGTATCATGCTCTTCTATTCAAAATAGTACTGTTCTACTGGTAACGGTGTACGAACGAGCGAAGAAGGTGCCAAAATTGGACACTACTCTTTAGCTTCTTGAAATTCTTGAAATCGACAGAACTTTGATATAATAAAAGTAGCGCGTGTTTAACTTTACGCGCGATGCTCGAAGTGTTCGAAACACTGCCGCTATCGATCACGGTAATGATTACGATTTTAAACGAGCGTGTACAGACGTACACATGTGTACTCAAGTACTCAAAAAATGTTCTCAATAGAGCGGTATTGGGCACACGATGGTCGAAGAAATCAATTTGCCAGACAAAACTATCCCCACGTGTCTACCGCTTTTTAAAGACGCATTTGAGCATTTCGGATAATCCTCACTTCATCGCGAGTGCATACACACATAAATAATTAAATAAATAATATTATAAAGAGCACTGTACACATACATACACGTATCACGTAACACGCGCGCACACACGCACGGCATCTCGAACTATCTATCGCGCTCTTAGAAGAGAAAAATCAACGGCGCAAAGGATGAGCGAGCGTGAAAATATCAACACCATCTTCGGGCCTGATAATCAATTGGAAACCTCATCAGAAAAAGAAATTATACGTACGCATAGAATGGAAGATCAAGATACTGCCGTCATCGATAGTCAGCAAAAGAAGCAAAACGAGAGGCAAATGAACTTCCTTTCTGCGACGAAGAAGAGCGGTAATGCAATGAAAACGGGTACGATGCTTAAAGTCGATGAGTTCATACGTCGCATGGATGATTTTTGTGTGTATTTTTTTTTCCAAAAGCGTTGCTGCCTCGTTCGTTGTCTTTGTCCAGCGCTAACCAGATTTACTTTGATTATTATTATTTATATAATGAAACACAGGATCAACCGATGCAGGAGGTAATAGCAATAATACTGCTCGTAATAGTGACGCGAATACGAAACAGACACCGCCTGGTTTTCAATCGAGAGCGAAGAAGATATCGCCGAGGACTCCGCCTAAAAATAACGAGAACGGACAAGCTTTGCACCATCGCGCGGCTACTTCTACTACAACAACTACGACAAATGTTGATTCCAAGACGCCGACGAATCTGCGTTCAGAAAAGGATGAGGAGAACTTTGATCCGAGTTTAGTCTCACCGCAATTAGCGATGATTAAGAAGCTTAGCGTGAAACCGAAGACTGTTGATGACGACGACGACGACGACGGTACGGGAGAAAAGGATGATCCGAAAAGTCCTTTAGCGATGATGAACGATGGGCAAACGAGCGTCTCGCATAGTTCTACGGATATTTCCAACGTATCTTTTCAAGAAAAGAAAGTTGTAGATGATAAAGAAGATGCGAAGAATTCTAATGATAAGAATAATAACAACAACAAGCAGCAAAATAATAGTTACGTGAAGCCGCGCCCTATTTGGATAGCTAGATTACCGAGACCATCGGTGGAGAAATACGACGAGCAAAAAGCACAAAGAGAAAAAGATCAACAGTTAGATCAGAAGATAAAAAAGATGACTTTTGATATCGATACCATGATTAGAGAGTCGCAAGAGCTGAAAGTTGAGTTGGACGCGAAACGAGTCGAGTTGAAGAAATCGCGAGATGAAGTACGAATGGCGAATGATTTAGTGAAGCCGATTCGAGATCGATGGAACGGATTGCGAGATGCCGAGAAATCAGTCAAAGAGAAATCGCAAGATTTAAAAGGTTTAGACAGCACTGCAAAGCTCGATCAAAAGCTCGACGATTTGGAAAAGCGAATGGAAGACGAAGGTTTATCAGTTCTCGAGCAAAACAAAATTTTGCGAGAGCAGAAAAAGTTGCGAAATATGCAATCAGATATTGAATCTCTCGAAGAAAGAAAGCGTCAAACAACTGGACAGAATCTCGTTGGCGAGAGTCGAGACGATTTGAAAGCGCGCTTGAGCGCATGCTCGGAAGCAATTGAAGTTTTAAAAGCGAGATTAAAGACAGTTTCTGATTCTCACGACGAGACGTTTGAACAAACTAAAACAATCTCTGAATCAATCAAATCTTTACGTGAAAAGCGCTCGAAGCTCATGGACGAACGCCATTCAAAGTACCGCGACATGGGAGATATTAGAAAAGAAATTCAAGTCTTCTCCAAATTCAAAGCACTCGCAAGAGAATCGCAAGCTTCGATGGATTCAAAGAACGTCGATGCCGTTTCAGACGCAAGAATGAAATGCGAAGATCATAACGATAAATTGATTGCTCAAATGATTGAGGGCGAAACTTATCGCGAATGGTATATGCTCGAAAGCCGAAAAGAGCAGGCGAATGCAAGAGATCGTAAATTGGAGGTACAGGCGGCGAAAGATTCCGAGAGATTGGCAAAGATTGAAGAAAAGCTTAAATTCTCTGAAGCAAAACGCGTTGCCGCCGAGAAAGAGAAGATGAAAGCCGAGGAGGAAATCGTTTCAGCTGTGATTCCCAACACTGCGAAGCTTACAATTTCGACGATATCAACGGGGGAGACTGCTTCTGCATTTTTCTCCGCCGCCTCCGATAAAAAGTCAAAGAAGCAGAACACGGCAAAGAAATCACCATCATCCATCGATAATCTGAAGAGTTTAAACGTAGAAGCGCCGAAGATTGCAGAAGTTCCAGAACATATTCTCGAAATATTAAATACAAAAAAGAATGACGATTCTAGCGATGCTCCGTTAACTCCACGCTCGCAAGCTCGCGAAAAATCGATCGAAGGAGCGCAGCTGAAAGCTCGAAAGCAACAATTGAAGGAGGAAAAACTTAAAGCTAGCGCGCAAAAGGCTGAAAAGATTTTGCACACATCGAAGAACAAAAATGACGACTTAGCTGCTGCGAATGCCGCGATACAAGCAGCAAAAGAAGCAAAGATAATGGCAGAATCTAATCGTAAAAAACTTGAAGAACGAGAGATGTTATCTTCCGCAGCTTCAGGGATTGAAGTTGCACGCAACCAACGCGACGTTGTGAGAGCGGCTATTGCTGCGAACAAAAAAGCTTCTGAGAAAAAAACACAAATGAGAAAGCGGAGTAAAGAGGTTTCTTCAAAGATGTTTGCAGCTTTGATTGTTGGCGTATTTCTTGCATTTTGGTTTATGCTCTTAATACAGCACTATTACAAGTAATTCACTTGTTCGTTGCGTATATAAAATAGAAATCAACGCGCGCTCGCAGAATAATATACAACTTGTAAGGAGAAATCCGAATAAAAACCAAAATGTTGTCAGTAATAATACAGAAAATAATGTTGGTATTTGAAAGTAAAACAATGATCATATACTATGTCTAAATTTGCTGTGGTGTGTGTATTTATATTCTCTCCCTAAATCCCTCTCTCTCTCTCGCTTTTTGCTTTTAACACAGATTATTGAACAATGTCTTGTTCGTTCGCTTGATTTCGTTGCTCCACTTTGTGAGCGCGTCGTACTCAGAGTCCACTCCTTTTCCTTTCGTTTCTTCTTCGTTTTCTATGATATTATTATCAATGCTCTCTCTGTTAATCTCCACCATTCCAGTCACTTGATTTATTTTTGCGTCTAATACGTCGTCTAATACTAAATTTACGAGTAAAGATTCCAATTCTTTCTCTGAAATGTTCAATTCCTCGCTCAAGTGCGATAATTTAATCTTTGAGTAAGGTTTCACGGTTTTCAATAAAACCTGCGTTCGAACGTTATCGACTAAAGCTTGAATATGCGTTGCGACGAAAGTATCTTCGCTAATGCTCTTCTTGTGTTTTTCTAAAAGTTGCTCGAACGAAGAGATATCGTTCGCTTGATACGCTTGTACGAGATCCGTCATAGCTTTGACTTCTTCGTTGTTTTGGTAAGGCTTTGCTTCTTGCGAACCGAATGGATCTACGTCTGATTGCATGAGCATATTCGCTAAAACGAGGTACTTCAAACATACTACGCGTCTCTGCAATCCAGCCTCGTCGTAGTTCTTAAAAGCTTCGAAGAAATCTGTCGCCGCGTCTTCAAAGTTTCTCTCCGCGATGTGCATTTTCCCACCACATTCTCGAATAATCCCAAGAATCCTTGGATGCGGTATCGCGCTCGTAACCGCGAGCGATTCTTGATATAACTCCTTCAACTTTTTCGTATTTTTCTGTTCCGTATACATTTGAATTTCCATCGCGTACACTTCCAATAACTGCGTCCCTTTCCCAGCCGCGTATTGACCGGTTTCGTCTTGACAGGACTGTCTCAACTCCTTCGTCGTCTTCGCCATGGACGCAAAATTCTCCCACTTCAACCATAACTTACACAACTTCAACTCAATCTTAAACCACAACCTCTCGTTAGTCTCTCTCGTCATAGTCTTTAACATTCGTTCATAAAACATCTCCAGAAGTTCTTTATCTTCAATCGCGTTTGCGGTCTCCAACAACGAATTCACGACTTTCTCCGCCTTGTTCTTCGTCACCGATTTCTCCTCGACGTACTTTAACAACTCACTTAATGCTTCGATCGTTTCGTGGACTGGTTTCTTCATCGAAATCATTAGTTTCACGATTTGTTTATACGCCTTTATGCCCCATTCGCTTTTCTCCTGTTCCATCGCTCGAACTTCTTTGAACCCTTCGAGTGCTTTTTCGTGATCTTTCGCGTTCTCGAGTAACCCTGGTTTATATCGTACGATTATTAAAAGAATTATTAAAAGAATGAATCGTTAGCTTGTGTGTGCGTGCGCGTGAATAATAATAATCATAAATAGCAAATATTCGATCGTTTATGAGGAAATTACGCGCTCGATATGGTCCATGCATCGAATGGACTTTTTGAGTTCGTTTAACGAAAGAAAAACGAGATCAGTGAGCATAAAAGAACAAACCTTTTGCGTTATAATATTGGTTCTCGATGTCAACATCTTCCTCTTCGTTCTCTTCGTCTGAGTACTCGAACCCGTAATCTTCATCCATGTCACTCATGACTTATGTGAGAGGAGACCTCTCGATTTTTTGTGAATAAAATGTAAAGTTGAAGAAGGAGAAGGATGAGTGTAATGCTATGAGCTATATTTTTTTTACTACTAACGAATGTCACAGTAAACGACTGATGTCGCGACCCCAGATCTTCGTGCGTAACATGTCGCAACCGACCTTGAAAGAGTTCCCGTACGATACTTGCGAGACGGTTTCGAAAGATTTCCAAAAGAAACCGGCGAGGATACCTTTTAAGATCGTGACGCCCGGGATATCGGCGACCGCGGCGTCTTTACCGATGTATGCTAAAGAGCCTCTGTGCGTGTAAACGAATTCGGCTTTCGGGTCTGCTAAGGAGTCAACACTCTTCGCTTGCGCGGCTTTGTTGAAGCGGTCGGCGAGAAAATAAGCTTCCTGTTTCGCGACTTGCGCCGTTGCTGGGAAAGATTTTGGTTCGAGCGTAACGCAGTCTCCTATGGCGAATATGGACCCATCGGAGCCTTTCACGCGTAATGCTTTATCGGCGAGTAAACTTCTTCGGTTTGGCTGTGAATCCTCTGGTAACGTATTCATGATATTTTCGCATAACGGGTTCATTTTGATACCAGAACACCAAACGGCCATTCCGAACGGGAGCTCTTTCTCTTCTCCAGTGTTTTTATCTTTCACGACTAACACGCATTGCTTCACTTCTTTCACTTGCGTGTTTAATAAACAGTTAATGTTCGCTTTGTTGAAGAAATCGGTCGCATAGTCTTGAATTTCACGGTTATAAGTCGATAATAAGCGATCTTGTAAATCGATTATATTGATCGATACGTGCCTCAATAGACGTTTAGGAAATGTTTTTGCGACGTCATTATATACTAAATCGTACAACTCTGCTGCTAACTCGACGCCAGTTGGACCGGCACCAATGATTACGAACCTCAGCAAATCTTTAATTTGATCTTCGGTCATTTCCGGTAACGCCGCTCTCTCAAACCTCGCGTTCACTTGACTCCTAAACATTGCCGCGTGCGATACTTCCTTGAAGAAAAGACAAAACTGTTCAACGCCTGGCACGCCGAACGTGTTCGGAATCGCACCAACGGCGACGACTAAATAATCATACTTCATTTCAAAACTCTGCGATTTATGTTTACTCTCCACGCTCGGCAACCATTTCGTCGCAATAGCGCTCGTTAAATATCTATTCGAAAACGTTACCGTCCTCTCCTTTGCGTTTATATCAGTCGCTTGCGCTTCGTAGAACTTAAACCCTTTCTCGGCAATAGGCCTACGAATGCTCTCCACGATACTCCTCGTCTCAATCGCACCAGTGGCTACGCCTGGCAACAATGGCGTATATAGGAAATAGTTCCTCGGCGACACGACGACGACGTTAAACATCTCGTTCAGCTCCCGCCCCTTTAAGGCTTTGATGAACGATATTGCCCCCCATCCAGAACCAAGGACGACGATGGTCTTCTTCAAAGGGTCGTTCTTCCATGAATCGATTTCATGAGCTCCCGGCTTATTAGGATTCGCTATTTTCTGTTCTAACGCTGCAACTAATCTTCTATCCCAATGATCGCCATTACGCTCGCGCTCGTTCTCCTGTCGCGTTGAATACGGTTTCGTTAAGCCACGTGGGACGTGGATATCTTTTCTTAAGTAAAAACTCGTTATTTCTTTCGCATCATCGTGCGTTTTCGTACTCGCATATCGCGTTATAACAGCAGAAGAAGAAGAAGAGGAAGAAGAGGATGAGCGCGATCTGAGCAGTATTGCTGAAATCATTTTTATTTTCTGTACGCAGTAATCAATAAGATATGTATAGACGAGTGACGAAAACGTGATTCGTTTTGGAGTTTTCTACTGTTGAAAAAAAGTGTCAAATTATTTGTGGGCACCCGCGGGAAATATTTGTCGTTTTTGCTGCTGCTGGAAATCCTACAGTTCGACTACGGAAAAGATACCAAAGGATGATCGATAAACACACGCGCGCTCGCGCTGAGAAAAAGGAATAATAAGGCTGTTCTCTATTATTTTTGAATTATTATTATTATTATTATTATTATTATTATTATTATTATTATTATTACAGTATGATGAATAAGGAGAAGAAAATATGTTTTAGTTCAGATTTCCATGGAAACACGGAGATGTTAAGAGAGTTCTTGAGACGAGCTACGACTGATGATGATGATGATGATGATGATGGTTTGAACGCTGATTATGTGATCATCGGTGGTGACATAGGACCGCGCGGCGGAAAGTTTCATGGACATGAATTAGTCGAGTTTAACAGTAAAGATGTCGTGAAACAGTTGGATTGGTTAAAGAACGAGATCTTTCCTTTAGTATTTTACAACTTAATGTTCAAGCGGATCTCCTATTGGAAGGTGAGCACAATATCACCACCTGTTTTGGCTTACACTCCTTTAATACTCTGGAGCGTGTACGTTTCTGACATCAATTCTGTCAACTCTTGAAGTCAATTATCCCGACTTCAGACTTACCTTTCGTCGGTTTCGTTAACGACGTCGGTTCATCCGTTGAATAGTCTTCGGGTCGAACGCGTGTAGCATTCGTTGCCCTAGTGA
>Ga0114998_10003534_pt1 | contig 11584 bp, 17 predicted proteins | sample ArcticOcean_MG_C_5_FD_87044 | JGI IMG/M metagenome (GOLD analysis project Ga0114998, IMG submission 87044) | Marine microbial communities from western Arctic Ocean - ArcticOcean_MG_CB4_138 | ecosystem: Environmental > Aquatic > Marine > Oceanic | place: Arctic Ocean: Canada Basin | collected...
CAAAAACTCCTAGACGAAATTTCGATTGCACGCAGCCAGACATTCAGCAAAATGGATGGTATTTACAACGAACCGCCCAAGCCAGCCGTTAGACCGGGCGCTGATGACCATGACAGGTATCCAAGCAGAATTGGTAATAGCCTGCACTTCAAAAACGGCAAGCAGGACAAAGTCAAATGATATGCCCAGAGTGCCGCGCGTGGTGCGAGGTCAAGGAAACCAGACAGCGAGCCAATGGCTCAACGTACAGACGGTACGTCTGCGCAAACGGCCACCTCTTTTCAACAAAGGAAGTGGTCGTGGTAGGTCGGTCAAAGAATCCCGTTGTCGTACTGAGTGCGACCGTTGACTCGCCGAGCAGTAAGAGTCTGGCATTTTAGGTCTGCCGCGTCATAGGAGCAATGCACCCAGCCTGAGTCTGGGTCGCCATTGTAAAACTCAAGGATGAGTTGCGTGTATTTTAGCGAGTCCCTGATGTATAGGGCTAATTCACGATTGTCCATTGACAGCACCTCAAAGTCGGCTGCATAGCCAAAACAGTGATGTGAGGTAGTGCTACCACCAACTGACTTGTTAACTTCTGGCGAACGGTAGCCGCTGGTGACAATGACTGGGCCAAACTTTTCGCGCAGCGGTTGCAAAATGTTGTTAGTCAGTGCTTGCAGCTTTTCAACAACCAGCGCTGATGCCGTGTTTGAAATGCCGTTGCGGGTCGCCGTTTCTGATTTAGTGAGTTCGCTCAGTGAAAAATTAGCTGATAGTTTCATATGTATTGGTCTTTCTTTATTTGTATGCACGAAAGTTCAAAACTTGCTACATCTAGGTCTGTGGTTAGCCTCTGTCTGACCGCGTAATTCTTTTGTTCGCACTGACTGGCTGTTGCCGTTAGCTTGCCGTTAGCAAACCCGCAGTTGCCACTGGTGAGACAGATAAAAGCGACAGGTAGCCAGAAAGACATAGAAATCCTTTATTTAACGATGCTCCGCAACTGGTCGTCTTTGTCTTTGCTGCCTACACTTGACCCGAAATAGTAAGACAGAATCTGAGTGACAGCCGCTGACAGCACGCCCAAGATGTATATCAAAATATCCTTGGCCTCCGGCTTAACTTCAACAAAGATGAGTACGGCAAACAGTACGAACGACAAGCCTGTGACACCAAGGGCAAGCGCTGGCGTGACAATCTTGTTAAGAGTAGGCGCGGCTGCACTTGAAGAAATAGCCACTTCACGCTCACGCGCACTGTTTTTGTCCGCAAGGATAGCTTTGAATTTATCGTGTTCAAGCTGCCTCAGTTTTAAAGCCGCCTCTGGGTCTGCCTTGATTGCCTTTGTAACAGCCTCAATCTCATCCTCAACGCCAAACTGTTTGGCCAATGCAGACACAGCCATGCCAGCTAAAGGGCCACCCAGCGCCGTAGCAATGCCGGGTGCAAAGCCTTTGACCATTGCCATTAAGTCATTCATCAGATACCTCTTTTAACGATTAACCAAACCAGCCCAGCAATGACTATTACACCTGTCAGCACCGCCACGCCGACCAGTATGCCGTTTATCCAAGACCAGACCAACTGCCTGCGCTTATACACTGCAAGGGCTTTGTCGCGCACCTCTTGCTCACGCTCACGTTTTTTCTGACTTTGATGTAGTAAAAAATCGTCATACAGGCCCGGTCGTCCTGACCAAATAAGCATGGTTTTTAACTCAGATTCTGCCTCTCGCAAACTTTCCATTGCCCAGAAAGCCTCAGAGTCACTGCCTTTGCTTGATGCCTTCTTAGCCAGATCAGCCTTGAGTCCGAAATACTCCCCTAATTTTCCAGCGCACTGGGCCAGCTCCTGCCCATTATTCAAGGCCTCACGCACAACTGCAAATGCAGCATTGGCGGCAGCTAATTCTAAAAGCATTACTTAGGCAATGAGCCGCTGTTGCCAAGCCACATAAATATTCCAATAACGGCAGCGCCAGCCATCCATGTCAGCTTGGTAAGGACAGACTTGCCAACATCATGGTAAATCTTGTTGAACGCCTTTTCAGCCGCTTTTTCGGCAATGGCATCAATCTGAGCGTCCGATAGTTGGATGTCGTTATTCATATAATTTAAAGAATTAAGTTGTGACCAGATTTTAACAAACTTGCTCGTTTTTTTCCAGTGTCTACAGAGTTTTAGCCTTGACAACCTTAACGACTTCTTGAGCGCTTAGTTTTTTGAAGTCCAAGCTGACATGAACCCTTGCGCCACCATCTACAAAGCCGGACACACCATGCCACGCTGCATGGTTAAACACGTACCACCTGTATGGCTGTATTACAGCAGTGACTACGTGTTCAATTTTGTCGTGGTCAGGGATTCTTGCTGGGTTCAATACTTCAAACGGCTCTGTATTTCTATACCAGTTGGTTTCTTGCTCTTGACCTTGGAGGAGCATAAACATTGAAGAGCAACGTTTGCTGTCAGAGTGTATCGAAAAGTAGTCGCCGCCGTGTGACATTTGGACAAGTGTTCTTGTTGTATCCGCATCTAAGCCCAAGAGCCATGCGGGTAAATCTTTGTGAAAGGCTTTACGCAAATCTTCTGGAAGCACCCACTGGTCAGACGTAATATGCGTCAAATCATTATTCAACTCTTTATTTTGTTTTTTACGGCGCAATATTTCTTTTGTATTGGAAAAGGTGTTGTGCTTTGCTGTCTCTTTATATGCTTGCTTGTTGTCTACTGCGTCCGGCAAAAAACCAGCTTGGCGCATTAGTATTTTTTCCAAAAGGTATTTCCCGGCGGTAGACCCAAACTTTAGCCCGGTGTCGTAGCAATAGTCGTCTGGGTTAACGTCTGGCTTATGCGCAACAATCATGCTGACGCACCGCAGTTTCCCGACTTAATTGCGGCAACCAAATCCACCGTAGAAACATGGTCAAAATCCAAACCCATGTTTACCCGAACGCCGCCGTCTGAGAAGTTGTGCACGCTATGCCATGCTTGGTGATTGAAAACATACCAACGGTACGGCTGCATCACGGCGGTGATTACGTGTTCAATTTTGTCATGGTCTGGGATTCTGTATGGGTCTATGTATTCAAAATCTGAGGTGGGTCTATACCAGCGGGTTTCTTGCTCTTGGCCCTGTAGCAGCATAAATAAAGAACTTTGTCTCGCATGGCCCATATGGGTTGGCAAGTATTCGCCGCCAAAAGAAGTTTGCACTGTTGACTTTGGTTCGTTAGCGTACATCTCAAAAAACCAAGCTGGTACATTTTCGTAAAACTCCGCGTCAAGGTTTTCTGGCAAAAACCATTGCAAGAATTTTATTGGCTTTTTTCCGGGGTTGTATTGTTCAAACTGGAGTTTACGGCGGTTCAATTCGCGAGCATTTTCCACCCCAACCAATTTAACAAGGTCTTTGTAAGTGTTACCCCTGTTGTACTTAATCCGCTGAGTAAACTGCGCGGGGTTGGTGTTTACCTCGTACAAAAGTTTTTCACCAAAGTCCTTACCAAAATCTAACGCAGTTTCAAAACAGTAATCATCTGGGTTTACATCAGGCTTGTGGGCAACAATCATACGTACTTAACCGCGTTTTGGTCTTTACGCCTAATAGCCCGGACAACCCAAGAACCCATGTCAAAGTGATACCACTGGGTTGAAAACTTCCAAGACTGCCAGTTTTTATGATGGTAGCCGTGTAGCCACTCACCAGCAGATGGGAATATGTATTCAAGCATCCATAAGTCGTTTGGCTTGTTACCCGTATGACTAAAGGTTTGGTGAAGCGCTGCAACCAAATGCGCAGCGCCAACGGCAGGCAAGTAGCAGTAAACAAACACCTGTGGAGATGCGGCAAAAATTACAGTGGCCATAACTAGCCACAACAAAGCGTAGTACCTATCTACAAATAGGTGCATTTTGTCACGTAGCAAACGTTTAGCTAGAATTGTTTTAAGCGGCACATTCCTGTAGCCCTTGCGCAGCATGGACGCAGGTTTTAACGGCCCCTCATGTGGGTCTAAAGAGGTATCAGAATGCTTGTGATGAGTCGCGTGCGTGACAACCCACTGTAAAGGGCTGCTGTACATAAATAGAACGCCAAAAGTCGCGAACGTGTAGTGCCAGAAGCGCCCTGTTTTAAATGCACCGTGGCAAAATAAACGGTGATAACCAACGCTTAACGTGACCGCAGCCATGAGATAAAGCGCAAAAGAGTAACCAAGCATATACGGGTGGGATACAAGCGCGGCGATAAGAGCCACGACTCCTGTGTAGTACGCAACATTGGCCATCCACGCGTTATGTCTAAACATTACTTCTCCTTAATAAATACAAGCCCGTAAGTTTTTGTTACCGCAGTAATTTGAGCGCCATCAGAAACTATTTTATATGTCTTTGGGCCTTTAACAGCGTCTTGGTTATTGACCTTAAATTCGCCCTCTGCCAAAAAAAGCAAAGTGCCAGCGCCATACGCTGCGGTATCGCCAGCTTCAATAACAGTCTTGCTTACCTCCGGCAAAATATTGCCGTTAGCCTTCGCAACAGTACACCACCATTTTGTATCAACGTCTACGACAAAACCATATTTCCCAGCAGGTACTTGTATGCTGGGGTCTGTAATATCACCTGCGGCCCTGCCACGTGTGTTACCAGTGCTTTTAACACTCCCGGCAACCCAATACGTAATCATTTTTGCGGCGGTGTAGTCTGTTCCAACTGGCACATCAATACTGTATTTGTAGCCTAAAGGCAAAGCCTTAAAAAAAAAGTCCCAGCCAAAAATTTTGTGCCGTGTAAATTTTAATATTGGGCTCATATATTTTCAGCCACTAAAACAAACAAAGGGTCTTCAGGAGCCGCGTCAACAACTACCTCTTGAGCAACTGGCGCTGGGCTTATAACGCCTGTAGCGCCTACTTTCGGGGCAACTTTTGGAGCCTCTAACGCAAGCCAATAAGCCATTGGTGAAAACTCATCCACAACCAACTCCAGCGGCTCTCCCTCAAAAGGCAAGCGCACACCCACCAAAATTGGCTCACGGCCCTCTGAACTGTACTTAACGTCCATGCATTGCGCCGTAGCATCTACCGAAATGATTTCATACGTATATTCGAGATTCATAATAATTTCCTTTAGCCTATTGAGCCGTATCTTGTTCCTGTAGCCAACCATGTGACGTTGGACGTTCCCGCTGTAGCAGCGCCGCCTGAACTACCACCACCGCCTCCACCTGCGCCCCATGCCCCACCTGAATTTCCGTTTGGTGAGCCACCACCGCCTTGGCCGTTAATAGTTCCCGTTCCACCCGCACTACCTGCAACGTTACTACCGTATGGTGAGCCACCACCACTTGCGCTGCCACCGCCTGCGCCACTAGAGTTTGTTAGCGAGGAGCGCCCGCCTCCACCGCCGCCACCGCCACGTTGAGCATAATACCTGTTAGGGTCGTTTTTTGTTTCGTTTCGCGTCATGGATCTTGTACCTGCACCACCTTTGCCGCCGCCGCCACCGCCTGCAATAGTGCCGTTATTACGAATAGACGCAGCAACATAAATCGCCATTGCCAAGCCACCACTTGCGCCGTTAGACCCAGCGGCTAGTGAACTGCTATTGGATCCACCACCAGCGCCACCGTTGCCACCACGCCCAACAATAGTGCCGTTGTTGACTAACTCAATGCCATTAGGGAAAGTGCCGTTAATAGTTAGTGCTGGAGAACCCGTACCGTTAGCAGTAATGTACACACCACTGCCAATTGTGGCAAGTACGTTTGAAGTCCCATTCCAGCCAGCGTTAACAGCAAGTGTGCGTAGGTTTGCATTTGTCTGTGTAGAGGTAATTGAAAATGCAAATTGGCTTGATTTGCCGTAGCCATTGGACATAGATATTTGCCCGCTTGCCACATCAAACAATCCGCGCAGGTTGGATTGATTCAAGCTGATGGCTGTTGTCCCAGCTATATCTAGTTCAACGTTTACTTGGTTGAGAGATATAGCACCAGATACTGGTAGAGTCATACGTACCCCTTATGGTGTGCCGTAGGCGGTCACGTTTGCTAATGCAATAAAGTTGCCACTTGAATCAAGTGAGGCAATATTAGTTGAGCCATTTTTAAAGTACAGCTTCCCGCCAGACTCAACAACAGAAAACGCAGCAGTAACTACATTTGTGGCGTTGGTTGCGTTTGTTGCGCTTGTTGCGCTTGTTGCTGTAGCGGCATTGCCACTGATAGCAATATCCCATGTGCCAGAAGCCCCTGTGCCTGTTGGGGCTGGTACGTCAGTACCAATTACCAAACCAAGGTTTGTACGCGCTGTGCCTGCGTCTGAGCCGCCTGTGCCACCGTTTGCAACAGCAAGGTCGTTAGATGGAAACAATGCGCTGATTGCATCCAAGTTGTCGTTGATCTTACCGCCCCATGTGTCGGCACTAGCACCGACTTCAGGTTTTGTAAGACTTAAGTTCGTAGTTGTGGTATCTGCCATGTCAGTCCTCTTTAGCGTTCAGCCGCCAATGATCGTTCAAAAATCCGCAAGAAGGCATTCCGACCAACCTGCATCTGATCCACATTGAAAGTTGCAGAACTTAACTTGCGAGTCAGGTCTGCAATGTGGCTTGCTAAAACTTTTTGCTCTGGGCTAAGTTCATCAACGTCATACTCAACACCGTCAATTGTAACGTTTTTCATCAAAAAGTGCCTTTCCAAACTCTGAATTTGTCAAAGTCACCAGACAACAACTTACGCTTAATAACGTCCTTCATGGCTGGGTCGCCCCATTTGACTCCAGCTTCTTTAGCCCACATCTCAACAATGTGTAAAGGTATTTCACCAGCTAACCTGCTTTCACCAAGAATGCCGCCATTCAATTCTTTGATTGCCTCGACTCGCTTTATGTACGAATCATTGTCGAATTGACTTTGGACAACAAAAGTGCCGTCATGGTTGTCTATAAACTTTTCACCAGTTTTCATTGCTTCACCCGTTTTTGTTTTCAGTGATTCAATAAAAGGCAGAGAGCCGTAGCCCCCTGCCGTTTAACAATTAGCCTGTCACTGTGTTGTCAAAGATACCGCCGTTGGCAGCTTCGTTCTTACAAACTAAGGTCAACTCAGTAGTAACTTGGCGCTTGCTTGAGTCACCAGTCTTGGCCAACTCAATGTTCTTTGTTGGACGCAGAACACCAACACACCACATATCTTTTTGCATAATGAAGACATCACGTGAACGGTTCTCTCTGGTAGGAACAAACTCAACTGTGCCCCAAGGTGTGACATATACGGCCAAAGACTTGATAACCTTTTCGTCACCAGCTTGCACTTGTGAACGTTGGTTGTTGTTACCAGTAAAGCCAAGGGCTTTATTCATCTGGTAGGCAGACAAGTACACAGTGTCAGGACGGCCACCGCTTTCCCAGATTGACTGCATCACTGAGTCAAACTTGGCTTGTGAGAAAGCCGTCAGAGCAGTTGTCTCATCAGTGCGTGCGTCAGTACCGTCTCCAGTAGCATCCGCGCCTTCGTTAGCACCAAATGAGGTGTTGGAAATTAACCATGAAGAAGCGCCAGCCAACTCGCGTGCGGTGGTGCTGTTGCCAGCGACACGTGCGTTGTTGTCAAACAGTGCTTTTTCGATGTCCAATTTCTGTTCTTTTGCAACTTTTAAGACGGCAAATGCCATTTCAGCAGCGCGTCCGGCTTTCTTCAGACCAGAGTCTGTGTCGGCTACGGTTACAGCATTCTTAAAAATCTGTGTGTAGTTACCCAAACGGCTGGTAGCAGTACGGGCTTCAGCAACAGTGTCATCGCCTTCAATATGGGCGTTTGCTGCGCTTGCGCGTAACGTGCTGGTCTGCCATTCGTGCAGTGTGTTCGTGGCCTTTACTTTAGCAACGCTAGAGTAAAAAGGTGTTTCAGTTGGGCTAACATCATAAATGATGTCTTCCAAGTCTTCGCGGATGCCGACTGCATCGTAGGAGTCAAATGTGTTGGTAGGCTGTGCCATGATAAGTATCTTTCTAAGATTTAAGCATTAAACTGAGCGCGTCTTCGATGCGTCCAGAATTCTTTAGGTTGGTCTTCTTTTGCAAAACTTCTTTGTTGCTCTTCGTAAGATTCTTTGAGCCTGCTCGTATCGGTGCTGATTTAGGGCGTGCCGACTGTGCTTTCTCATCCGCTTTCTTCTTGCCATTCATAATTTCGCGGTACTTCATCGCATCACGTAAAACGTGGAGTGCGCGACTTTCTACCACTTGACTAATCTCTTCTGCCGTGTAGCCGTATGCTTGGCCAGCAATCAGAATTTGCTCCTTAAACTTGCCAGCCCGTTCTGGGTTACCAAGTTCAGGAATAACGGTCTTCAGGTTTTCAACTTCACGCATGAGGTATGCCTGTCGAGCCGATTGCTCTGCCTGACTTTGCTGTGCCGACAACTCCTGAAATTTTTCATTCTGTTGTTGGTACTTAGCTACATCTTCATCAAAGTTCATCTTTGCTTCCATGTACCCCAATGGGTCGGAATCAAACATTTCCCTAGATGGTGCTTTCGGAGGTGTGGCAATCTGTCCACCTTGAATCTGTTGATACAACTGTGCGATTTGCTGTCTTTCATTCAACAAGGCTGCGTAGACTTCTTCTGCCTGCTTTCGCTGGCTGGCCGCCTCTTGCATACCCTTTTGGACAAATTGTTGACCACCGTACCCACGCTTGAGTTCGCTCAGAGTAACCTGCTTATCTGTTCCGTCAATTTTAACGGTGAACACAGGGTCTTGCTTACCAGCACTGTCAGTGTCTTCTTTTTCGTCCGCCGCATCTTCATCAGATTCGTCTTCGGATTCTTCATCAGATTCTTCAGATTCGTCTTCAGCTTCAGCGCCTGACTCTTCGGTTTCTTCTTCTTCCGATTCGTCATCTTCGTTAGTGCTGTTGTCTTCGTTTTCAACACCTTCAGGTTCAATCATAGCACTTACTGCACTATTAAGCGAACCATAAATACCTACATCCTCAGTCGTTTGTTCCACGGTACTGATTCCTTCTGTTGTTTATCAAAAAATGCCTCGTCTGTAAGTACAGAGTTGAAGTAAGTTTCAATGTTGCCCAACGCACGAATGATGTCGTGCGCATCGACCAAAGCGTCTTGAGACGACTCTGGATTCAAAAACAAGCCCACTTGCTTGTCCCGAATTGCTTGCATCACTTCTTGAAATACGCTGTCGTTTTGTAGCTGGCGTATTTTTGATGCTTGATCTTTGACGTTCAATTAGAACCTTCCACCTGTGACGGCTTGTGCGGGTGACTCTTGCGGATACCTTGGCTGGGCTTGTGCAGCCTTTACACCAGCCACATCAACCGTGGTCTGGTACTGGCCATACAACTTCGCAGCGTCAGTGAGCAATTCCTGATCCATTTTATCGCGTGCGCGGTCGTCTTCAGCAATGGCTTTCTGAGCCTCAATCTGTAATTTAAGCGTCTGCACTTTTTCGTTTGCAGCAGCTTTGATTTTCTCTGCCTCAATAATCGCTTGTGCCTGCTGGTCAACTGGCGGTTGCTGCTGTTGCTGCGCTGCCATCTGTTGCAGTTGCTGTTCGCGCTCTGCGTCCATTGGTGAATAGTAGCGGTCTGCGTTGCGTACACCCTGAACTGCCAACATATCGGCAAGCGTGTTGCGGATATTAGTCATATTCACCAAGCCGTTGTTCGGGCCGTATGCCTTGTACACCTCCATCTGGAAGTTTAAAGTTACACCAAGCGCAGCAGAGCGCTGGTCTTCACGACCAGTACCCAAGCCAACGTTTGCGGCTACATCCATCTTGGCGTTCCAATGGCGCGGGTCAATAGGTTGGTAGTCACCGCCAGCCATGCGCATCATCACAGCCTCATCAACGTTTTCAACCATTAGCTTCAGCATCAACTTAAACAGTCGGCGCATACCGCCCTCTGCCAAGTTTCTGGCCATGACCTCGACCTGACCTGCTGCCGCCTGTATGGTGGCGTTTACAGCCGCCGCAGTAGTAGACTGCATAGCATCAGGATTTAAGCCGCTGGAGGCCCGTGTAACGCCTGTCTTGGACTCAATCTCAGCATCCATGTACTGAATTGCAACCAAGGTCTGGCCAGCCACAAATGGCACAGCCAAATCGCGAACCATGCCGGGTGCTTTAACCCGCACGATTCCACCAATCTCATTGTTCAGCAAGTCGTCAATGTTTACCTGCCCGTCAACAATTTCTCGCTGTGGGCTATTGGTCAATGCAACGTTGTCCAACACACCGCGCAGCATCATTGTGCTGGCATCTTGCTCATTCATCAGCAAGTCAGCAATTGAGCGGCCAAAGAACGTGTGTGGCTCTGGGTCAATCTCGAAAACGGCAAACGGTATCTCACTGCAAGGCTCAATGCGCAGCAGGTCGTAGTCATCGCCACCCATCAGGCAACGCTGCATCTGTGCCACACCAGTTCCGTCTACGTCAATGCGCATATAGGCTTCAGTGATGGCCACCAAGCGCATAGACGGGTCTGAGACGTTTTCTTGCGCGTATGCTGTGTCGTAACCACGGCGCTCAAATTCTTCTTCGTTCGCGGTTGTGTTGTAGTTGCTAAAGCCAGACAGCTTTGACACCTCTTCAAACTCAAAGCCCATTGCCACGACATCGCTGACACGCATCTGAGTCCGGTGCGCCACAATGTACGCATCTTCAATGCGTTTAGCACCACGGTCTACAAAGAATTCCTCTGGTGGTACTGACTGAATGTCCATATCACCACGCTCAGTTGTGCGTGATATTTTCAGGTAATGGCGCGGCATTTCAACCTGCATACCCATTTCATCAATGTCCATTTCCATCGTGACTGAATGCTCAACGACTTCAACGCCGTCATCATTCACAATGACTGAATATTCTTGGTCATTGATGTCGTTGTACTCGTAGATTTCTTGATCTTGGTAGGTGTCCCAGAAGGCTTTTACAATGCCGACCTTCTTGACCAGCGCATCATGGAATGCGTCATTGATTATTCGGTAGCCGCCAAGTTCACTAAACTTGTATTGCATATACCGTGTGGCCAACTCAGCAAACTTTACGTCTCTTGGCCCGGTAGGGATGTACTCAACAGCGCGGTCGGTAGACAAGAACACACGCATCAGGCTGGGCTTGATGGCTCGTACTGTGTCGCGCACCTTGGTGGCTACGACCTTGCTGCGGCCTTCTTCCTCGCCAATGTCCACCTCGCCGTCAAAGTAACGCTGTGAGCGGATGCGGTCTGGCGCAATCTCGCTTTCCACAAAGTCAACAGCGTCTGTTAACGCATCGCGAACAATGCCGTTAATCTCTGTTTCGGTCATTGGGGTTGGCTTAGTCATTTATTTCGCACCTCGTTTGAGTAATTCTTCCAATGATCGGTAGGCGTTGTAGTCGTCAATGTTGCGCATACTTCTGAGTACACTGCCAGCTTTATCAGCCACGCCAGAAACAGCCGCAGCAGTTACACCGCCCTGCGCGGCCATCGCTCCAAATTTCACAGCACGTTCACCAGCGCCCTCAAAACTTGTCTTAGCAACTGTACCAAATTTATCATCAAGAACGTTAGCGAATCGAGCCAAATCAACA
>Ga0114998_10003536_pt1 | contig 11583 bp, 9 predicted proteins | sample ArcticOcean_MG_C_5_FD_87044 | JGI IMG/M metagenome (GOLD analysis project Ga0114998, IMG submission 87044) | Marine microbial communities from western Arctic Ocean - ArcticOcean_MG_CB4_138 | ecosystem: Environmental > Aquatic > Marine > Oceanic | place: Arctic Ocean: Canada Basin | collected...
AACTCTGGGCTGCTCTCGAAGTCGCTCAGGCCTCGGGCTTCGTGCAATCGATGCCGGACGGGCTCGACAGCAAGATCACCCAGGGCGGTACCAACGTGTCTGGCGGCCAGCGCCAGCGCCTCTCCATCGCACGCGCGCTCGTGGCCCGGCCCGACGTCTACGTATGTGATGACTCGTTCTCTGCGCTCGACCTCGCCACCGATGCTCGGCTCCGGCTTGCGTTGAAACCACTCGTTGCCGAGGCGGGGTTACTGATCGTTGCCCAACGAGTCTCGACTATCGCCGATGCCGATCAGATCATCGTCCTTGAAGCCGGCAGGGTCGTCGGCCGCGGCAGACACGTGCAGCTTCTTGAGATATGTCCCACGTACGCGGAGATCGTCGATTCGCAGTTCGACCGGGAGGAGATCGCATGAGTGACGACACCACTCCCTCGAACGACGCGCCGAACAATGCACCAAACGACGCCCTGTCCGACGAAGACCGCGAAGCAATCACCACAACCGGTACCGAGGCACGCCGAAACAGCTTCGGGCCCGGCGGCGCGCCGGGAATGCCCGCCGAGAAGAGCTCGAACTTCGGCCCCACTCTGAAGCGGCTCGGTGAGATCCTGGGGACCGAACGGCCTCGGCTCTGGCTGATCTTGTTCCTCACGATCGGCAGTGTCGGGCTGATCGTCGTCGGCCCACGCCTGCTCGGCCAGGCGACCGACATCATTGTTGAAGGTGTCCGCGAGCGACTCGCCGAGACCGGCAACGGGATCGACTTCGGAGCACTCCACTCCAAGCTGTGGTTCATTGCCGGGCTCTACGCAATCTCTTGGGCGCTGTCCTACGGGCAGTCATTCATGCTCGCCGGCGTTGTACAGCGATCGATGTACCGGCTGCGCGAATCGGTCGAGACCAAGATCAACAAACTTCCCCTCAGCTACATCGACCGCCAGGCCCGCGGCGACCTGCTGAGCCGGGTCACCAACGACATCGACAACCTGGCACAGAGCTTGCAGCAGACGGTCAGCTCGATCATCACGTCACTGCTCACGCTCATCGGCGTCACGGTGATGATGTTCATCATCTCGCCGCTTCTCGCGGCGATTGCACTCGTCACCGTGCCGCTCTCGCTGGTGTTGATCAAGCAGATCGGCGGCCGGGCCGGGCCTCGCTTTATCGAGCAGTGGAAGCACACCGGCGCCGTGAATGCCCAGGCCGAAGAGGTCTTCACCGGGCATGCCATCGTCAAGAGCTTTGGCCGCCACCGCGAAGCAGACGCACGTTTCCGCGAGGACAATGACAGGCTGTACGAGGCCAGCTACGCAGCCCAGTTCATGTCGAGCCTCATTCAGCCGGCGATGACGTTCATGGGCAACATTCAGTACGTGGTCATCGCGGTGGTCGGCGGCCTGCGCATCTCGGCTGGAGCGATCAGTATCGGCGACATGCAGGCAATGATCCAGTACGCCCGCCAGTTCTCCGAACCGCTGACGCGCATGGCATCGATGGCCACCACGTTCCAATCGGGCATCGCCTCGCTCGAACGAGTCCTCGAGCTCCTCGATGCCGACGAGCAGACCGCCGAACAGCCAGCAACCGTCGGCGAGCCTGCAGTCGCGGGGCGCATGGTGTTCGACTCAGTCGACTTCTCCTATCTGGCGGGCACGTCGCTGATCCGCGATCTCAACCTCACCGTCGAACCTGGTCAGACCATCGCCGTCGTCGGGCCCACCGGAGCCGGGAAAACCACGCTGGTCAACCTGATCATGCGGTTCTACGAACTCGATTCCGGCACGATCAGCCTCGACGGTCGCGATATCGCGTCGTACCCCCGACGCGAGCTGCGGTCAAAAGTCGGGATGGTTCTCCAGGACACCTGGTTGTTCGGCGGCACGATCCGCGAGAACCTTGCCTACGGCAATCCCGACGCAACGCAGGAACAGATCCTCGAAGCCGCACGCATCACCTACGTTGACCGGTTCGTTCGGGCGCTGCCAGACGGCTACGACACGGTGATCAACGACGAGGGTGACAACATCAGCGTCGGTGAGAAGCAGCTGATCACGATCGCCCGAGCGTTCCTCGCCAACCCCTCGATCCTCATCCTCGACGAGGCCACCAGCTCCGTCGACACACGTACCGAAGTGCTCATCCAGGAAGCGATGAATGCGCTACGCGCGCAACGAACGAGTTTCGTGATCGCGCACCGTCTATCGACCATCCGTGGTGCCGACGTGATCCTCGTGATGGAAGACGGCAACATCGTCGAGCAGGGCAGCCACAGCGACCTCCTTAAGTCGGGTGGAGCGTATTCACGGCTGCACGGCGCTCAGTTCGCCGGCGAACTGACCTGAGTCTCGGGCCCGCATCGGCCAGCCCGCTTCACCCGCCTCGGAACATCGGCTCGTTTCGCTCGGCCATCGCTCTGGTTCCTTCGGCGAAGTCTGCCGTCTTGCGAAGCCACTCTTGCTCAGTCGCCTCGTGCTCTGTAGCAGCTCTGACCTGATCGGCCAGGTCGCCGCGCAATGTTGCGCGTATCGAACGGACTGCAAGTGGCGCAGACTTGGCAATCTCGCCGGCAAACGAACGAGCCTGCGCGCGGATTTCGTTCAACGGTACGACCCGGTCGGCCAACCCCAACGCTGCGGCTTCTCCCCCCTTGACTCGACGCCCCGTGTAGAGCAGCTCGGCGGCCGCTTGCGGCCCGACCAGGCGCGGCAACGTGACGCTTAAGCCAAATCCGTGGTGAAAACCAAGCCGCGCGAAATTTGCGCTGAATCGGGCTTCGGGCGCGGCGAAACGAAAGTCGGCGGTCAATGCGAGGCCAAGGCCTCCGCCGATCGCAGCGCCCTGGATGGCAGCAACCACCGGCTTGGTGTTATCAACAATCCGCGCCGCTGCGGCGTACAACTCTTCGGTTGTATATCCGCTCGCATCGGCCGTGAAGTCGGCGCCAGCGCAGAAGTGTTTGCCGTCAGCGCACAGCAGGATCGATCGACAACGGTCGTCAGTATCGAGCGCTTCGAGCGCATCGGCCACCCCGCCGATCAGTTCGAGCGAGAAGAAGTTGTTGGGTGGAGTCCTCAGCTCGACAACAGCAACATAGTCGCCGTCGATATCGCTGTCGATATCGACGGTTGCGCGTACGGCGGAATTCTCGAAAACGGTGTTGCTCACGTGTACCTCTGGCTCATTTGGTCGGAGTGGCGGTGCGGGAACTGGTCATCGTCCGACGGTGCCGAACGGCTGGCCCTTGTCGGGCTGCGGCTCTTTCGGCAGGCCGAGAACGTTCTCGCCAATGATGTTGCGCTGGATCTCGTCGGTGCCACCTGCAATCGACTGTGCGGGTGTTGACACCAACACCTCGGCGACTGTTTCGTGGATCAGATCATCGTTCGTGCGCAGCATCGCATTGGCTCCGGCAATCATCGAGTGCACATGGTTGGACATGCGTGCGACCTCCGAGAGTGCGAGCTTGCCGATTGACCCCTCGGAGCCAGGCGCTCGGCCAAGTGCCTGTGCCGCCTTGGCACGACCGGCAGTCAATTCAGAGACGCGCTGGAAACTGATCAGCTTGGCGATCTCATCGCGCAGCATCGGGTGATCTGCCAGACCGGCGGTGCGAGCTCGTTCGACAACGAGGTCCACACGACCCATCCGCTGCGGGTACCACTCGTAGGTCTTGAAGTACTCGGCTGCCTCGGCTTTGGCTTCGTCGATGCAGCGGCCGGTCGCCGATCGATCGAAGGAGAGATTGCGTTGCGTCGAGAACGACCGCTCATGGGTAAGCGTGCCGCGGGCGACCCTCCAGCCGCCCCCGACGCTGCCCACCACGTTCTCATGGGGCACGCGGGCATTGCTCAAAAAGACCTCGTTGAACGACGCACGGTGATTCATCTGATGGATTGGTCGGGCCTCAACACCCGCTTGGCGCATGTCGAGCAGAAAGTAGGTGATCCCAGGGTGCTTGGGAACATTCCAGTCGGTGCGCGCGACGAGAATCGCCATGTCAGCGTGGTCGGCAGAGGTGTTCCAAACCTTCTGTCCGTTGACAACCCATTCATCGCCGTCGCGCTTCGCCGTCGCTTGCAAGCCTGCGAGATCTGAACCCGCTCCCGGCTCGCTGAATAGTTGACACCAGGTGAGCTCACCGGTGAGTGTCTTGCGGAGATACTTGGCCTTGAGAGCGTCCGACGCGTGGTCGTACATCGTGGGTGCGGCAAGCCCGAAGCCGCCGCCGAGCGGTACAGCCACTCCCCCGGCCTGGCGAATCGCCTGATGGGCGACGCGGTCGGTCCACGCTGGCAGCCCACGGCCGAACCAGTCGGCGCTCCACGACGGCACGGCCCAGCCGGACGTCACGAAGCGGTCGCGCCACTCGAGCAGCGGCATCTTCGGATCCCACTCCGAGTGGAACCAGTCGAGCACCTCACGACGGATATCAGCCTCGGTAATCGTCAGGGCGATGTTCATGGGAGTCCATCCTCGCGTGCTGCCACCACCTCAGGCCCAGTCGCAGAGCAAGTCGCGGGCCGTGGTGCAAACAAGATTCAGCTGGCAGGATCACCCAATGCCCAAGATGCGCGAACTCACCTCCGTCGATGCCGACTATGCCACGATTGGACCAAACCAGACCACGCTTCGCCAGCCAATCGCTGTTCCGGCAGCCACACTCTTCAACTGCCTCGCCCACGGCCCGGCATGGAAAGAGTGGCTTGGCATCGACGTCGAGTGGACCTCCCCAGAGCCTCACGGCTGCGGCACGACGCGCACGGTAACAACGACCGGCGTGACGATCGAGGAGTTTTTTCTCACGTGGGACGAGGGCGAACGCATGGCTTTCCGTTTCGACCGGACAACCCTGCCGATGCAGGCATTCGCTGAACACTACGAATGCACCCCACGCGGCGATAGCGCATGCGAACTGGAATGGAGCTACGCCTTAGAGGGCAGCGGACCAATCGGCCGTGTCTTCGCCAAGGTATTCGGCGCAGTCTTTGGGCGCCAGAACAAGCGGGCAGTCAAAAAGCTTGCAAAGCTGCTCGAAGCCGATCCGCAGCGATTCGCCTAAAAATCAGCGGGGCGGCAGCGAATGGATGACGCTCACCGAGTGTGTGGTCACTGCGGCCTGACGCACCTTGGCGAGTTCGCGGTACTCGGGTGAATCCCACCAGATCATCAATGCCTCTTCGGACGGAAACTCGATCATGATCGTTCGGCCGGATTCGCGCTCGCCTTCAAGCACAGTGACGTTGTCGTCATAGGTCACGAAGCGGGCGCCCGACGGCTTGAGTACGGGGAAAAACCCCTTCTCGTAGTTGCGGTAGCCCTCGACGTCCTTCACGGTGATGTGGGCAATGAAGTACACGGGTTGTGCTGCGGTGTCGTTCGACATGGTGATGCTCCTCGATGTGGATCAGAGCTGGCGACAGGGGCCAGCGATGCCCAGACATCTTGGCATGACGAGCGTCGAGCTCGGCCCCCGGACATCGCACTCTCGTAGGGTCAGCTCGTGACCAACCTCTACTCGACGCTGGCGGAACGTTTCGACTTCCGCCTCGACGCCACCTTTCTGAGGGTTCCCGGCGGCGGATCGCTCACCTACCGCGAGGTCGATCAGCGGTCGGCGCGCATGGCGACTGTGCTGCGCGATCTCGGCGTTGGTGTCGGCGACCGCGTCGTCGTCCAGATCGACAAGTCGACCGACAATGTCGCGCTCTACCTGGCGTGCCTCCGGATCGGCGCAGTCTTTCTGCCGCTGAATACTGCATACACACCCGGTGAAGTCGGGTTCTTCGTCGACGACGCGGCCCCAACCGTCGTCGTCGCCCGCCCGGGGACACTCGATGACCTGCCAACCCGCGTGGTCCATCTCGACACCGACGGAACCGGCTCGTTCGCCGAGGCTGCCGACGTTGCGGACGCGTTCGATCACGTGATCGAACGCGCGCCCGGCGACGTTGCCGCAATGCTCTACACGTCGGGGACGACAGGCCGATCCAAAGGGGCCATGCTGACCCATGAAAACCTGACGTCGAACGCCCTGGCGCTCCACGAAATATGGGGCTTTGGGCCTGACGATGTGCTGTTGCACACGCTGCCGATCTTCCATGTCCACGGACTGTTCGTGGCACTGCACTGCGCGATGCTCAGCGGCAACGAGATCATCTTCCTGCCGAAGTTCGGGCCCGCCGAGGTCGTTGAGGAACTGCCAAATGCCACGGTGATGATGGGTGTTCCCACGCAGTACACCCGCCTCATTGCCGACGACCGGTTCACGACCAACGTGTGCGCCTCTGTCCGGCTGTTCACGTCTGGATCGGCACCGATGACCGAGGCCGTCCACGCCGACTTCACTGCACGCACGGGCCTCCAAATCCTCGAGCGTTACGGCATGACCGAGGCCGGCATGATCACGTCGAACCCCTACGACGGTGAACGTGTCCCAGGCACCGTCGGGTTTCCACTGCCAGGCGTCGAACTCCGGGTCAGTGACGACAACGGTGCTCCGGTGGCGACCGGCGAGACCGGCGTTGTCGAAATCCGCTCCGCCGGCCTCTTCGCTGGCTACTGGCAGATGCCCGAGAAGACATCAGCAGAGCATCGCGTCGGCGGCTGGTTTATCACCGGTGACGTCGGTTCACTCGACGCGGCAGGCCGCCTCACGCTCGAAGGGCGGTCGAGTGACATGATCATCAGCGGGGGGTACAACGTGTATCCCAAGGAAATCGAAATGGTCCTCGACGAGGTACCGGGCGTCCTGGAAACCGGCGTGATCGGCGTGCCCCATCCGGACTTCGGCGAGGCTGTGATCGCCATTGTTGTTCGCGACGGTTCGGCCGAGGTAACCGACATTCAGCTTGCAGCCGCACTCGATGGCGTACTCGCTCGCTTCAAGCATCCCAAGCAGTACATCGACGCGAGCGAACTCCCGCGCAACGCCATGTCGAAGGTCCAGAAGGCGACGCTGCGAACCGAGCACACCGCCCTTTTCGCCGATTAGGCGAGCGGCTCTCTTGCAATCTTCGGGTTGAAGCGTTCCGGCGACCCTTCGCCGCGCTCCGATGCTGCGGTGAAGGCCTTGGCGATTCTGTCTGCAGCTGCGCGCACCGCGTCAGACGAGTCGGTGCGAGAAATCGCCATCCACTGCACGGTGATGTCGCGGCCTGCCAACGGCGCGACCACGACCGTGCGGTGCGGCCGGTTCCATGTCATGACCATCGACGGCTGGATCGTGACACCGTGGCCGCTGCCGACCAGTCGGAGCAGCATCTCGAGCGACTGCACCTGGACGACCGTCGTCGGGACGACGTCGGCTGCGAGAAAGAACTCGTGGAACTCAAAGCCACGCGATGGTCGATAGTCCGACGTCAGGAAGGTCTCCGCGTAGAGGTCTTCGGGGCTGATCGGCCCGCTCGTGGCAAACGTGCTGTCAGCCGGAACCGCTGCGACAAGCACGTCGGAGGCAAGCGTCAGCGCGGTGAGCCCGGTCGGTCGAATCGACCACGGGGCAATGGCCAGGTCAGCCGCCCCGGAACGGACGGCATCGAGAAGATCCTCGTCCCTGAACCGGAGAAGTTCCACCCGGGCGTGACCATCGACGGGTGCAAACGTGTCGATCAGCCAGCCGGCTGTGTCGTAGAAGCCAACCGCGACGCGGACCCTTTCTGGCTCGCCACTGCCGATCCACCGCGCGGTGAGCAGGGCCCGGTTGATCTGCTGTTCGATGTCGCCCGCACTGTTCGCGAGGTGTTCACCCGCAGGCGTGAGGCGAATCGTGCGGCCGCTGGTCGTGGTGAGCCGGGTCCCGGCGCGGCGTTCGGCCTCGGCGAGTCGATGGCTTGCGGCAGACGGGCTGAGGTGCAGGCGTCGCGCCGCATCGCCCAGCCGGCCCATCTCTCGCAGTGCCGCCAACAGTTGCAAATGCGCACGATCTAACACATGCACAGTTTGCATCATTATGTACTAAAAGACGCGCTGGACGGGCCGATCTGCCACTCCGATACTGGAGACGTGCACACGATCAGCAACGACACCCGCCAGCGTTCGGCAGCAGTCGACAACGCGAAGACTGCTCGGCCAACAGTTGCCGTCGCCGCCGCCGCGGTCGGTTTTGGGTTCAGTCCGTACTTCGCGACTCGAGCATTCGACGCCGGCATCGATCCAATTGCTGCATCGTTCCTCCGCATCCTGGTGCTCTTCGTCGTTCTGGCACCCTGCGCACCGCAGCTGCGGGGCTGGCGGCGCGAGTCGCTGATCGTGTTCGCCGGCGGAGCGGTCAGCATGCTCGGCTTCGCCGGGTACTTCCTTGCGCTCGACCGGGCACCGGTCGCAGCTGCAACCGTCGTCTACTACACGTATCCGGTCGTCGTCCTCGTCCTCTCCGCAATCGTCTGGAAGCGACCACTGCACGCTCGAGAAGTTGCCGTTGCCGCCACGATCCTGTTCGGCGTTGTCCTGAGTGTCGGCCCGACAGGGATGTCAACCTCGGTCGCCATCGCACTCCTCCCCGCCGTCGCCGCTCCGATCGGGTGGGCGACGTTCCTCCTGGTGCTCAGCGGCCCAGCAGCGGCAATGCCCACTGCGCCGAAGGTCTTCGCCGGAGCAGCCGGAGGCGTGACCGTGCTCTTCCCGCTCACATTGGCCAGAACCGGCCTGCACATCGCCCCGATGACCACCGACGCGCTCCTCGCCGTCACCTTCCTCACCCTCTGCACACTTGCCATCCCTGCTGCGCTCGTCACCTGGGGCGCTCCCTTGGCTGGCGATCGCGCGACCGGGATGATCGGCAGCCTCGAGTTCGTGGTGGCACTCGCTGCGAGTTGGACGTTGATGGGTGTTCCGCTCGGCACTGCACAATTCGTCGGCGCCGGCCTGGTCTGCGGCGGCGTTGCTGTCGCTTCCCGCTGGACCGCCCAGCGCTCAGGAACGCGCTTGCGATCCCAATGAAGAGCCCCAAATAACGCGGGCTACAACATTGGCGTCAAACCCCGGGCCAATCGAGATTGGTTCACTGGATCGCGTCGCGGGTGGCTCCGTGTCTTCGGGATGGTCAACTCAGCTGACGGGTATGCCGACCAGCACATCGTGGTCAACGGATTCAGTGACTTGATCATCGACGTGTTTGGCTCGGAAGTCGGCCGTCATGCCCGCGTAGCGATCGGGGTCGCTGGACTCCCATGAACTTCGTCATCGAGATCGAAGCTGAAGTCGAGCTCCTGCCGCTGTATCGAAATACCGACGCCAGCCAGCCACCTGCGCCGCAGTGATACCGTCACGCGATGTCCGAACGGAGCGCGTGCGATGATGATCCGTTGGTCGAGCACGCACGGCTATTGACGGAAGAACACGCACTCGTCGTCGCCACCAGGGAGCGACGAATACTCCGCATCAGCCAATCGGTCCAGCCGCGGTCCCTCCCTTGCGCAAGAAGCGAGAATTTCTGGACCTCCATCACAGCGTCCGTCTGTCGCAGCGGTAACTTTTCGACTTCGTGAATGGCGCCCCGGCCAGCCTGCTTCGTGCCTGCCGAGACCTCACCCCGGGCTTTGCCGTGGCCGCTCTCGGCGTCGCAGGAGCAACCGTCGTCAACGCTGCGCTTCCATCGGTTTCCCGGTTAGTCGTCGCACTCGTCATCGGCGCTCTGCTCGGAAATTTCGGATTCGTACCGCAGACGACCCGGCCAGGGCTGCAGTTCGCTGCGAAACGGCTCATGCGCGTCGGCGTGGTGTTACTCGGGTTGCGCCTCTCCGTCAGCCAGATCACCGACCTTGGCCCGACGACGTTGTTAGTTATCGTCTTCACGGTGTTTGCCACGTTCTTCAGCACCCAAGCAATCGGTCGCCAGATGGGACTCAGCCGTGGGTTCTGCCTGCTTGTCGGCACCGGATTTGGAATCTGTGGGCTCTCCGCTATCGCGGCAGTCGAGGACGCAAGCGGCGCTTCTGACGACGAAATCGCCACAGCAATGGGTCTCGTGACGCTCTTCGGCACCATGGCGATCTTTGCTATCCCTTACGCCGGCGGGCTGTTCGGCTTAACCGACGTCGAACTCGGCACCTGGATCGGGGCGGGCGTGCACGATACGGCCCAGGTCGTGGCGGCTGCGTCGACTGGCGGGGCTGCTGTCCTGACGACCGCAATCGCCGTGAAGCTCACGCGGGTCTTGCTGCTCGCCCCGATCGTTGCAGGCGTCAATGTTGCACGCTCTCGCTCCGCAGCCAACTCGGGCCTCACAACGAAGCGTCCCTCACCGATTCCGCTGTTCATCGCCGGATTCATGGCCTGCGTGCTGATCCGAACGCTTGACGTGCTTCCCAACTCCACCCTGGATGTGGCCAAGACCGCCGAGGGGCTCATGCTCACTGCGGCCATGGTCGGCCTTGGGGCGGGCGTCGACATCGGCAAAATTCGGGAGCTCGGGCCGCGCCCATTGGTGCTCGGTGCGGTGTCGTGGATCGGCATCGCCACCTTGTCGCTCGGGGCAGTGCTCCTCACGGTCTGACATCACTGCAGGAGCTTGATCAGACGTTCCTTCATGCTCGTGTACGGCGGATACAAGACCTTCAGATCCGGCTTCGTGCGCTTGTCGAACACCGACTTGAGGTGGCTGAACGTCTCGAAGCCTGCCTCGCCGTGGTACGCACCCATGCCGCTCGGTCCAACGCCTCCGAACGGAAGGTCGGGAGGCCCGATGTGGAGGAGCGTTCCATTGATACTGACGCCACCGGATGAGGTGCGTGCGATGGTGCGTTGTGCTGTCGTGTCGTCGTCGGTGAAGATGTAGAGCGCTAATGGCTTGTCACGGCCATTGACGAAGTCGATGGCTTCATCGATGTCATCAACGCAGATCACCGGGAGCACCGGACCGAAGATCTCGTTGGTCATCACATCGGAGTCAAGGTCAGGATCAATCAACACCGTGGGTGCGATGTAGCGGTCCGACGGGTCGCTGGTGCCACCGAATGCGATGGTTCCGCTGCCTTCGCCCCCGATCAGTGCCGAAACCCGCTCGAAATGGTCGTCGCTGATGATGCGACCGTAGTCGGCACTGGCATGCGGGTCGGCGCCATAGAACGCCGTCACCGACTGCTCGATAGCTTCGACGAGACGGTCGCGCAAGGGTCGGGCGACGAGGACATAGTCGGGAGCGATACATGTTTGGCCGGAGTTCACGAACTTGCCCCAGGCGATGCGTCGAGCGGTGACTTCGACATCGGCATCAGCAGCAACGATCGCCGGACTCTTGCCCCCTAGCTCAAGCGTCACAGGCGTCAGGTGCTCGGCAGCAGCATGCATCACGATCTTCCCGACACGTGTGCCGCCAGTGAAGAAGATGTGATCGAATCGTTGATCGAGCAGTGCGCTCGACTCCTCGACCCCGCCACCGACGACTGCAATTGTTGTCGTGTCGAGATATTTGGCGCATAGCTCGACCAGGGCTTCGGATGTCGCCGGAGCCAGCTCGGATGGCTTCGCGACAAGCGCATTTCCGGCGGCGATCGCTGCGGCCATCGGCGACAGCAAAAGCTGCAGTGGGTAGTTCCATGGAGCGATGACCAGCACGACGCCCTTTGGCTCTGGCACGATGCGC
>Ga0114998_10003541_pt1 | contig 11575 bp, 8 predicted proteins | sample ArcticOcean_MG_C_5_FD_87044 | JGI IMG/M metagenome (GOLD analysis project Ga0114998, IMG submission 87044) | Marine microbial communities from western Arctic Ocean - ArcticOcean_MG_CB4_138 | ecosystem: Environmental > Aquatic > Marine > Oceanic | place: Arctic Ocean: Canada Basin | collected...
AAGCTTCCCTCACCAAATTCTTCCTTGCTTATATCTGTCAGCGAAAAGAAAGAGCCCATAATGAATCCATTTTTAAACCTTCTTGAAAAATCTAATGTGAAGCCTGAATCACCTGCAAGATATTTCCCACCCTTGAGGTGAACTAATACATTTGTAATTGGCTCTTCATAGTATAGATTGAGATGGCCGGTCGTGGTTTTGTAATCTCTTAAATCAAATAATTGATTGTAGTCTCTTTGTTGCACCTCCCATAGCTCAACTCCAACAGCATAATTTTTATAATATGGTCTATATAAAATCTCGCCACCTACCCCTGAAAACATACTTTCTAGCAGTCCCGCTGAAAATTTGCCATAGATATTTTCTGTTGGATTAAAGAAGTAATTAAATTGCATCCTTTGAATATTGAAGGATCTACTTTCTTTTAGATACCTAACTATATCAGTTCGCACATGAGGCAATACGCTATCTGAAGCTAACTTAAGATCGCCCATATTATTTGTAATCCCAATTCCTGCAGACGTAATGAGGGACATATTAGGAGCAAAAATTATCTCTGAGGAGTAAGAAAGCCTAAGGTCACCGAAGAAGAAGCCATCAGGACCTCCTATCTGAGACCTAAGATCAGGTCCAAGTTTATAGAAGTGGAATGGGTATGGCTTAGTTGGAACAAACTCATAATTTTCTTTTTGAAATAGAACGGGTTCAGACTTTATATGCTCTTCTAGAATAGGTGAATTATTTTTTAAGGATCTCTTTAGTACGTCCCTATCAATCACTATAGAGTTCATTCCATTCTCACCATTCAATGCTGTTACTCTTATGCTTGTTACCTTTGGAGGAGAAAGCTCATTAATCAACCTAGCTGCTCTTCCAGCTGCCATGGGGTAGCTGAGATATTTATTCTGAGTAATGGCTACCTCATACTCTCCATTTTCTTTCATAGAAGCTGCTTGAAGAAATAGTTCACGGTCCCTTAAATATCTTAGGGTAGCCTTATAAAGTAGCAGATTATCATCCTTAGTGACATCTCTAACAATCTTGCTATTCTTTAAGGGTTGGTATGAATCTGTTTTTTTTCTACCAGCACCTTTCTTGCCTACATTACCTGAGAGGGAGAAGCCAAAGCTCAATTGATTGCCTTTGATATAAGATAGCTTTACTTTAAAAAAATCATTCACAGGATATACAAAACCAATATTAATATCAGAATCTTGTTTTAAAGGTTTAGAGCCTTCGGAAAAGTAATTTATTGAATCATATTCAAGCTTTGCTCTTAATCCATTCATATTTGGTATAAAGTATTCTATTCCAGCAAAAATTCCAGATTTACCATGAAATAATTGATCAAGATTAAACTCTCCGCCTGTTGCAGAGGTGTTTATGGGCCTAGAGTCAAAGCTGTCACTGATTACTTTGAATGGATTAGATATATTATTAGCATTAAGGTTACCCCAGCCTATACCAACACTTACATCAAAATTATTAATGTATTTACTTGCAACTATATACTCTCCCCCAAACATGCCAGTCCCTCCAACATCTCGAAGGCCTAGTGCAATCTGCGGCATGTAATAAGACTCTGACTTTAGTCTGATTTTTGTATCAAAACTCTTATCCTTCAAGGATTGCGATCCACTAAATGCACTTACATCACTATATAACTGATTATTTACATCAGTATATTGAAAAGCGGCTTCTAACCAATCGAATGGGTAGGCAACTATAGATCCCCTTAAATAGGGATCATTATGAGTCCAGGTGAACCCAACCGAACCATTCGAAAGAAATCTTGCTGAAGGATTTTGAATAAGCCCAATCGTTCCATAGTTGGAATAGCTAGGGCCTCGAGACGGGTAAATATAGTCAGTTAGTGACGCAGAAAGAAAGCAAGAAATAAATAAAAAACTAGATAAAACATACCCTTTCATGAAAAGGTTAAATCTAATTGCCGATTGAATTTAGCGAAGCTAGCGAAAGAGCCAAACTACTAAAGATTGGAGCTATAGTTGCAGCATAGCTAACTCCTTCGAGGACACCTATTTCTCTTGGCGTATATATTATGGAGCCAGGGTATATATCGATCTTATCTTTGGTAAAAATTGAAAGGCCTGAAGAAAGAAGATAAGAATCGCCATTTGGATGAATAATAATCACCCGGTCACTCTCTGAAAATCTACCCAAACCACCAGCAAGATTAATGTAATCTTTGCCATTAAAATCTGGGCGATACATCTTAGATCCTGGATTCATTACCTCGCCATACACATAAACCTCGCCGCTATAAATTGGGATAGTAATCTTGTCTCCATTTTGTAATCGAATATCTTGACTAGGATTTTGTTTTAAATCTTGCAGATTAAAATTGGCAGTCACGCGACCTTTTGGAGCTTGTTTTTTAAACTCATCTAAGATTAACGCAAGCTTTCCAGCTCCTTGATCTTGCTGCGATTGAACTGAGGATGCCTGAGCGCTAGATGCTAAAAATACTATCATTTCGCGGTAAATTCTATCAAAGCTTGCTTGCTCTACAATCTTTGTTGACGCTCTAGTTAAAACTCCCCCCAGCGGATAAGCGTTCTGCGTATAACCTCCAGCTCTATTGATCAGACTGGATAATGTTTCCCCTGGTTTGATGTCATATTTACCAGGCTTGTTAACCTGACCAAGAATTTCAACTGTAAATAGAGGTTCATTCTTAGGCTCAAATAAACCAACTTTTATATTATCTCCATTATTAAGTTGTTGTTGTTTAATTGATTCTAATGCTATTACTTCAGTAGTGTAATTATCAAATTGATTATGTCTGACCTCGATTTGTCCTAAGTTTGCAGACGGGGTGAAGCTCCCAGCATATGTGAATAAGCTTTCTAGGTCATCTTCAGACTTTAATTCATAAATTCCTGGGTTAGCAATACCCCCTGAAACTGATACTTGTGGACCTGTAGGATTAACCATAACAACATCTCCATCTGAAAGATGAAAATAATCATTTTGCCCAAATACAAAGATATTATATAAGTCTAAATTTCTAGTATTACCATTCGCTCCTTTTACTGTAATGTTTCTATATGTACCACTAGATTTTATTCCGCCTGCAGCATTCAGTAAGGAAAGAGTGGTTGCGTTGCCAGGAAGAGTATACAAGCCTGGAAATTTTACATTTCCAACCAATAGAACATTTACATCTCGAAGCTTAGAAAGACTAATCTCAATCTCCTTGCCAATAAATCTCTGAGAATATCTACTTTTAATTAATTCAATTGCTTGATCAAGTGATAAGCCTGCAATAGAAATTTTTCCCAGTGAAGGGACGCTTAATGTCCCATCTCTTTCAATCACTTGCATAATATCTTTTCCGATATTTCTGTCGGGAAATTGAAAGCTAAACTGGTCGCTAACATCAACAATATACTTTCCTGAAAGATTTGGAAGATTGATGGGTGAGAAAGTTGTTTGAAATGAAGTAAAAAATGACTCGCCAAAACGTTGAAGTGCAGACGAACCTTTATCAGTCTCACTTACCTCATTTTCAATTTCATCTAACTGCAATTGAATCTTTTCTAGAGTTGAATCAAGCTGCTCTACCGTTGTTCTAGGGCCTCGATAGTTTCTTGGATCAGGAATCTCTTCACCGGAAGCCATTTCACGCAAAACATCTGATTGAATGGATGCAGGCAAGGCTTTAACATAACTTGTAGGATCATTAGAGTTTTGACCACTTACTGAAAATGAAAAAATCAGAAGAAAAGTCAATAAAGGATAGGATGATAATAGTTTATGCATAGTGAAAGTATTTTATCAGATTATTACTGATAATTTGCTATGAATTATTTATTAATCTCATAATATAGTTTTGCATATTCCTCTGAAATTTTATTTGGCTGAAATCTAGTGATATTGTTAAAGCCTTCTTTGATTAACTCTTTTCTAAGGTCATGATTAATGCTAATTTCTAGAATTGCTGCCTTTATATCCTCAACATCGTATGGATTTACTAAACATGCTCCGCCTCCTGCAATTTCCGGCATAGAGCAAATATTACTAGTTATAACAGGGAGACCGCGTGATTGTGCTTCAATAATTGGCATCCCAAACCCTTCGTAAGTTGAAGCAAAAAGTAATAAATCACTTGAATCGTATAGATCTATAAGGTCGGAATCAGAAAGATCTGAAACTATTTGATATGAGAAGCATTTATTTATAATATGGTTTTCTTGCTCAGCACTAGGCTCGCCAACAAATATAAAATTTATCGGAAGGTCCTGCAATGCATCCACATGCCTAAACAAATTCTTATTCTCAGTACTGCCAATATGTAATATGTTTTTTACTGGCTTAGAGCTGAGCTTCAAACTAAGATTTAAATTAATATCTGTTAATAAAGGTACATGGATTACCTTGATTTTAGAAGGATCGCATTTGACATATCCAAGTAATTCATTTTTTACAAATTCTGAAATTACAACAACTACCGAGGACCTTTTTACAGGTATGTAATACCAAAAAAACATGATAATTTTTTGCTTGAATCCATTCAGCCTATTTAAACTTACACAATCTGCTATCGTTAAGATGGTTTTTCTAGAGTCCAGAAATATTGCTAAATAATGAATATCTCCCATAATATGATTGATATCCCCCTCACGAAATTTAGCTAAAAAACCATCGGCAAATCTTCTGAAAAATCCAATGCTATAAAAATAGTTAATTTTTTTTTCAAATCTAAAATGGTCCTGGAGTTCTTCTCTGATAAACTGGCCTATAGATTCAAGGCTGAATACTTTACCCATGGTCCTTCTTTGAAAGTGTGAAATCTGGATTTTCTTCGGATTGCTGATAGCGCTCATAGATAGAGGGGATAGCTAACCAATAGGTCTTTTCTGTAATATAAAGTAGACAGATGCAGATGATTTATAGCTCTTAAATAAGATTCTATCTACAAAATTACAGAAAATTGATAGAGGTATTGTAATTACTTTAAACAATGGCTTGAGTATCTCTGGAATACTTCTGCTAAATCCTAGCAATAAAATTGCAGCTGGACCCGAAAGATAACCCTTATCAACCGTAATTAAATTGTTGCTTAAAAATAATTCCTCTAACCATGCAAGAGTATAGCCCCTTCTAACATGTCCTCCATCCTGCCTATCAATATCAAAGGGCCCTAAATCATGTTTAGAGGCCGGCTTAGCAAACCAATTAGGCGTCGTAAAATAGATAAAGCCTCTATCATTAAGGACATTGCTCATCTTTGAAACAAGCTCAGTATCATTCACTACGTGCTCTATATTCTCAGTATTGATAATCACATCATATTTTTTAGTGTCTAATGATTCTATATAGTCAAGATTTTCGTTGATGAGGGTAAGGTCTGCTTTAAAGATTTTATTTTTTTTATTGATTGACTCTATTTGACTTTGATCAAATGTAAGACCTGTTGGCTTGAAACCCTTCGAGTGACCTAGATATAGTGACCAACCATTACCACAGCCAATATCCAATAACTTAAGACCATCTAATGTTTTGGGAAGATTTCTTTTAAGCCATACAAATCTATCGTAAACAAGATTATCGCCATTAAATTTCACGCCAAATAACTTATAAAATAAAGACAACATATAAAAAAATTAATAATAAATTAACAATCGTATTATACATATGAAAAAAGATATCAACTTAATAAATAAAGAAATTAGTCACTATTTAGTAAAAACTAAGTTTTATTTCAATGATTTAAGATAAAAATTCCAAGATGATCTGATCATTTCTTCTAGAGAAAACTTGCTCTCCCAATTTAGCTCTAAGTTTGCTTTGCTTATGCTGGCATAAGATGCAGCAATATCTCCTGGACGCCTTTCAGCAATCTTAACCGGAATATTGATTCCGGTGACCTTCTCGAACATTTCTACTATTTCGAATACGCTGGTTCCCTTGCCTGTTCCCAAATTATAAATATTAAAATTAGTCTTTAATTTAACTTTTAACAACGCATCCAAAGCTGCTAAGTGCCCTAATACTAAATCTTGGACATGGATATAGTCTCTAACACCACTTCCATCTGATGTGTCATAGTCATCGCCATAAATACTAAGATGAGGATATTTTTTTGCAGCTACTTTAATAAGATAAGGGATCAGATTATTTGGAACCCCTGATGGATTTTCTCCAATTACATAAGACTCATGAGCGCCGATAGGGTTGAAATATCTAAGGCAGATGGCTGAAAAATCTGGGTCAGACATAGCTAGATCTCTGATCATCTCTTCAAGATGTAATTTAGTCCTCCCATATGGGTTAATTGCGCACGTTGGATGATTTTCGTCTATGGGGAGGTAACTAGGGTCTCCATAGACAGTTGCGCTACTGCTAAATATCAATTTTTTTACATTAAATTTTTTCATTGATGCTAGTAAATTAATTGTTCCAATTATATTATTTTGGAAATACATCAATGGCTCTTTTGTTGATTCTGATACTGCTTTCATCCCAGCAAAATGCATTACTCCCTCAATATTTCTGTTATTGAAGAAAAGTTCTAGGGATTCCTTGTTCGTTATGTCCACTTCTTCAAAATCAATGCTAGTCGAGGATAGCATTTCTAACCTCTTGATTACATGAACATCACTGTTCGATAAATTATCAATGATAGAAACATCATGTCCAGCATTCAATAAAGCCATAGATGCATGACTACCAATAAACCCAGTGCCTCCTGTAACTAGAATATTCATAATTTAAAATTTGAGTGAAGGTGTTGCTCGTATCTTCTGGCATACGCTGACCATGTAATAGCAGCTCTGTCATTTTGATCCAAAGGATTAATACCTTGATTAGCAAGCCGATAATTATATGCCGATTTAACTCCCTCGCTTAAACTCAATGGATCACTTTCTACTGTAATAATAATATCTTGATTACTGATATAGGACTTTAGATCTGATGCACCTGTTCGATAGGTATGCACAACCGGCAAACCACAAGCCAATGCTTGCAATTGAACCAAAGCAAGTCCCTCCTCCCTAGAAGGCAAAATAAAAACATGAGCTTGAGCATAAAATAGCGCTAATTCTTTCTCAGGCACAGGATCAATATGTTGAAATTGAGGGTTCTGAAAAGGGAATGGTACGTCTGTAATGGCGCCAACATGGAGTAACTTATATTCTGGTAGGAGCTCCATAGTCTTAAGGATGAGGTCTGCACCTTTTCTTAGACACCAGTTTCCGACAATAATAACTGTTGGCCGATCATTGGTTGGTAATGCAGATAAATGAAAAGATTCTAAATTAACTCCATATGGATTTTGAATAATTTTTTCGCGAGGTATTCCATTTTCTAGGAAAGAGTCCCTAGTATGATCTGCAGGAACAGAGATTAGGTCAGCAACATCATACCCTGCAAGCTCTCTTTTGATAAAGAAATCTGATACTGGCTCATAGCTTAAAATTTCAGAAAGAATTTTAGATTGAGTAAGAATATGCGTGCTACCTCTCTCAACAACAATATTACAGTTAAATTTTTCTTTTAAAGCTGTTGGGGTCTTAATAAATATCCCTGACATAAATATCAATACATCACATGAAGGCAATGTTTTACTAAGCCAGAAATCATAAAAAAGAACCAATAACTTATTAAAAACATTAGAAACTTTTTTGTTTTTCATTCTTTGGCCAGCAATAAAAGGTAATAAAAACCAAAAATAGGATTTATGTGTAATATGGTTCAAATCAAAATCTTTTTCTTTAAATTTTGGAACATATGAGCATAAGGTAACGTCATGCCCTAAAATACCGAGCTCCCTTGCTAGGCTACCGACATGAAATCTTCCAGTTGTAATGATAGTAATTTTCATTATTTCTTCTGCTTAAGCTCTATAATTGGAATTAAAATAATTATGAGAAAAAATCCCATGCCATAACTCAGGCTTAGTGCAATATTAACAGGATTTATGCCCTCTCCAAAGAAATCTATATTTCCAAAAGTTGCTAAACCAAGAATAAAGAATTGAAGCATTCTTACAAGATAGATAATTTTTAATATGTTTTGAGAATAACAATAAGACTTGAGCGCTTCAAACGGAGATCTAAATATGATTAATCCAAACAAGTAAATCATTGCTTGTGCAACTTCAGCCCATTGCTCTCCATACAAAAATAATACTATTGACTCAATAAAATAATAAAGGAATAAAACAACTATTGAATTAATAAATAATAATGAGAATGTTAAAATGTACATTCCAGAAAGCCTCTTTGCAGCATTTTCTTGTCTGCTAAACCAATTCATAGAAAATCTTGCGTAAATAGGGGCTATAAATTGATCAAGTAAACTAGATAGTCGCTGAGCTTGCGAGAAGATTCCAACACCAGCTGAATTAGAGATATAAGAAACGCTAATTAACGTTAGCCTTGTAAAACTTTGCTCTAATGCTCCTTCAAACCAGATATTCTTAATTTTTAAAAACACATTTTTTACAGTTATCACAGAAGGCAAAGAAAAAGCAAAAGGAATAAGCGCATTGATAAACCAAAGGCCAGCTAACATTGAAGTAGCAGTTAAAAACTCTCTAAAAATAAGTATCTCAAAACCTTGGCTGGGAAAAATATATATTGCAAAAATTGCGGAGAAATGACCTGCCAACCTACTAACAGTTTCAACGCGTGCCAAAGACTTATAATTCATACTTCTTTCAAAAAAACACTTTATGTAGTCAACAAAGTGTTGAGTTAAAAGAGCTAATAAAATAACAAGGGCCCAAAATTGAAAATGCTTTGTAAAGAAAAGTACTAAAAGTGAGAAGAAAAATATAATTAAAATCTCAGCAAAAAAGACTGAGTTCATTTTAGCTATAAAAAGATTGTTATATTCATTCTTAGGTGTATTAATTACCTGAATGCTAAGTCGTAAGCTAAAAATAGAAAAGACAAATCCTATAGCGGCCATGAGAATGGCGAATGAGCCAAAGGTTTGAGGAGAAATTGATCTCACTAAAATTATATTGGTTGCAAAAGCAACAAATACTTGTATAACACTATTAGAAAATAGGTGAAGAATTGCTTGGTAGGATGACTTTTTAAGTGCTGCAAATATGTTCAAGCTATTTTATGAATAATCTGATGAGTGCAGGCTAAAAATATCTTTAGCCATCTCTCTCATGATGGTGGATCTTTTAAATTTTTCTATGAATAAATCTCTTGGCTCCCAAGATAAAGATAAGTCTTTTAATGCACGAGCTGCATCTTTTGCATCGGTTGGCCTGAATGTCTGAGCATTTTTAACATTCGTATCTAAAAAAATTTTGGGGTACGAGGTTACGCCAGCTAAAATTGGCTTGCCAGAGGCAGCATATTCAAAAATTTTAGATGGTAATACTTTTTGAAATGCTAGATTATCATCTAAGTGCAAAAATAAAATATCAGCATTTTGATAATGTCTTATTAAATCATCTCTTGGTAAAGGATCGAGTATTTCAATATTCTTAATCTTATGAAGCCTTATTACTTTTTTGAGCTTTTCCTTTCGAGACCCGTCACCAATTATAATAAATTCATAACTATTTTCTAAAATGCGAGATAGCTGAGGAATAATCATATCTATAACTTGACCTTCTCCAATGTTTCCAGCGTATAAAATTTTAATCTTGTCTTTTGAGGTTTCGATATCTAATTTTTCTGTTTTGATAGGTTTGCGATTCTTTAGAAATACATTATCTATACCATTGGTGTAAAAAGATAAGTCTTTGTGAGGATATTTCTTTGAGCAATAATCTTTAAAGCCCTCCGAAACAAGGTTGATTTTCGTTGCAGTATTAAAGGTATATCGTTCAATCAAATTAATTAGCGGATGGAGTATAAACTTAACTCTGAGGCTATAGACACTCAAAATAGTATCAAGAAAAAGATCTCTAATATCAATATAAAGTATGATTCCTTGTCTTTGGGAGACTAACGCACCCAATGCGGCCGTCATTAGTCGTGATGAAGAGGCAAAAATTAAGTCGTATTTTTTTAAGTTGGAATTCTTGAGTACTTGAATACTGTAATCTGCAAATGTAATAATTTGACTTATCAGTCCCCCAGAGTGCTGGCGCACAGAGAGTCTCGTAATTGTGAGGTTATTATGCTCCTCATGCTCTAAAGCAGGTTTAGTAAAACTTGAATATCTATTGGGCATGGTAGTAAGAATATCGATTTTTGCATTTGGATATTCTCTGGCTATAGCTTTACATAAAGCTTGAACTCGAAATGAACCAGCAGATAAATCAGGTGTGAAGTAAAAAGATAGGACTAATAATCGCATTTACTAGTAACCATCTTATGAATCAAGAAGGCCGCAAAAATCAAGATAGTTTTTTAATTTCAATTTATCAGTAAAGCTAGGATCCAAGAATTGATTGTGCTTTACCAGGATTACAAAGATATCAATATCATTAAAGGCATTTTCTAGGGAAATTAAATCTCCGATATTTTCAGTATTTTCTAAATTAGGATCTATGCCCTTTACATTAAAACCACGTTCTTTGAGCAGATTAAAGATCATCATAGCCGGAGATTCTCTGATGTCATCAATATTAGGCTTAAAGGTAAGCCCAAAACACCCAATCACTGGTTCTTTATTTAATTGAATGGTAGCTAATTCAATTTCTGAAGATATTTTATTGGTTACCCAAAAAGGTTTAGAGTCGTTAACGTTTCTTGCGCTCTTAATTAAGGTTGCACTATCTGGCGATCCATCCAGCAGAAACCAAGGATCTACAGCTATACAATGACCGCCAACGCCTGGGCCAGGCTGAAGGATATTTACTCTTGGGTGACGGTTTGCAAGCGAGATTAACTCCCAAACATCTATATCCTTTTCGTCACACAAAATAGATAGTTCATTTGCAAAAGCAATATTTGTATCTCTAAAGCTATTTTCAGATAACTTACACATTTCAGCAGTTTTTGAATCTGTTGCTATAACTTTTCCCTCTACAAAAGTATTATAAAAATCTACTAGCTGGTTTGTAGAAAGCTGATCAACTCCGCCAACTATCCTATCATTCTCAACTAATTCTTGAAAAATATTTCCAGGTAATACTCTTTCAGGGCAATATCCAATCTTTAAATTCTGCAGAGCAGGATTTTTTTTTGAAATATATTTAGCAATATCTTCAGTGGTTCCGACTGGGGAAGTTGATTCCAGGATTATTGAATTGCTGTTTTCTAAAATAGGTATCAAACCATCTACTGCATTAAAAATATAACTTAAATCAGGCTTTGGAATTTCATTATCCCGAATAAATGGCGTTGGAACACAAATAATAAATATATCTGAAGGCTCAATCTCTTTAGTTGCTTTAAACCTATTACTTTTGACTGCATTCACAAGATACTCCTCCAGATAAGGCTCTTGAATTGGTGCAATACCATCATTGATCTGAGCAATAGATCTTTCATTGATATCTACTCCAATTACCTCATATCCCTTGCTTGCAAGCAGGCATGCTGTCGGTAGACCTATATAGCCTAGACCAATAATACTAATTTTCAAATTGTTCACTTGCTCATTTTATGTCTTTAGTGTTTTTATTGCA